>ERZ1036416.417-NODE-417-length-13953-cov-3.067420_pt1 | contig 13953 bp, 13 predicted proteins | sample MGYA00514219_ERZ1036416 | MGnify/ENA primary metagenome ERZ1036416 (study PRJEB33795, sample SAMN09464945) | human gut metagenome | host: Homo sapiens | place: USA: Stanford, California | collected 2016-11 | study: EMG produced TPA metagenomics assembly of the...
CTTCTATTATTATCAGTTTTAAATGAAAGAGAGAAAGTATGAATTTACTTTTGGGGGAATTATCATACTAGCAAGCATTTCCTACTTGCTGCTTACAGTATACAAAATACTTGTCAATAAATAATGTAGATAATATGGAAAACTATGTTATAATACAACGTTTTCGTTTTACATTATGGGAAGCATACCGCGAAGCTGTGGTATAATGGAAAGGAAGTAAGCTGCCTGTACGGATAGCATGTGAGTGTTCATTTACAATGTTTGAACAGAGCTTATTTCGATTATGAAAGACTGAATGATTCCTCAGACTATATACAGTCTGATATGAAGGGAGGGATATTATGAAATTACCTTATGCAGCAGCTCCATGCAAAGTCTGATGGACGAATCGCTTGCATGGAGCAATGATTACGGACTCGTCCGCTGACTTTGCCTGTATACAATTCATGTAGAAAAGGAGCAAAGTCAAAATGAACAATATGAAACAAACAATAAAAGACCTGCATGTTTTTCTTGTACTCTGGAGTACGCAGGCATGCTCGCAGCTTGGAAGCTCTATGACGAGCTTTGCACTTGTCATATGGAGTCTGCAACAATCCGGAAGTGCTATGGTCAGCGCGATGCTTTCCATCTGTTCGTACACCCCCTATGTGATATTCGGCCTGTTTGCCGGATCCCTGTGTGATCGCTGGGATAAAAAGAAGACAATGCTGATCTGTGATAGTCTGGCAGCTGCCTCAACCCTTGTAATCGGTATCCTGCTGTTACAGGGAACGCTGGAGATATGGCATTTGTATATTCTGAATGCTGTAAACGGATGTATGAATACGCTGCAGCAGCCCTCCGGTGAAGTGGCGATTACTCTGCTGACTCCGAAGAAGCAGTATGCCAGAGCAGGCGCTCTGCGGATGTTTTCCAATTCATTGAACACACTGCTGGTTCCCGTTTTCGCAACCTCTGTTTATGCGTTGTTCGGTATGCAGACAATCCTGCTGATTGATCTGATCAGCTTCAGCGTTGCCTTTACAGCCCTGGCCTTCTTCATACGGCTGCCTGCTGTAGAAGCGGTGTCCGCTATAGAAAAACAATCTCTTCTGAACGGCGTAAAAAGCGGTCTTCACTGGCTGAGAGAAAATCGCGGTGTTCTGGAACTGATCCTGTATCTGGCTGCGATAAATCTGGTAGCCTCCACCCTGGATGCTGCACTGCCTTATATGCTGCTGATGCGCGAGGGTGGCAGTGAAGCTGTGCTGGGGGTAGTGAATACCTGTATGGGACTGGCAAATCTTGCCGGAAGTCTTGTTCTGATGCTGAAGCCGACGAGGCATCAACGTGTGCGATTGATTCACAATGCCCTGCTGATCAGCATGGGAACCGAAAGCTTTTTTCTGGCATTGGGCAGAGAACCCTTTGTATGGTGTCTGGGGGCATTTCTCGGCTGGCTGTGTATTCCGGCAATGAATACGAATATGGATGTGCTGCTGCGTGAACATATACCGCTTGATATGCAGGGAAGAGTGTATGCCGCTAGAAATTCTCTTCAATTCTTCACCATACCGGCAGGATATTTTCTGGGTGGTGCCCTCATAGATTATATCCTTGAGCCCTTCATGGCGGCACAGGGAGCATCCTCCCTGCTTGGACATGCAATCGGTGTAGGCGAAGGAAGCGGTGCGGCTCTTCTGTTTCTACTGCTGGGATTTGCGGGTATCGCGATTTGCCTGCTGTTTCGTAGAGATTCAAACATCTGGTCTTTGGAAACAATAGATGAACAACATAAGTAAAACAAAAGAAGCTCATGCTTGGGTTCATGAGCTTCTTTTGTATCTTATTATCTTTATATTTGAAAGGGAGAAAGTATGAAGTATTCTTGGGGGAATTTTATCATACCAGCAAGATTACCTCTTGCTTGCTTATAGTATACGAAAAACTTGCAGTTTAAATATGGCGCGATCATGGAAAAATATGTGGAAATCAGAATTGCGGCGCACAAATTGTGTGATAGCTCCCACAATTTTATGGATCGTGGAATAAAAAGGGGAAAAGCTGTACATACGAATACAGTCATTTTGGTATCAGCGGACGCAGGTGATGGAAAGGGAAAATGTGGCTTTACAGTCATTCTTGCTGCTGTAAAGAGAAATCTATGATCCTGCATACAACAAAAAAGACGTTTGGGGGAACGTCTTTTTTGTATCATTATTATATTGTTTTGAAAGGGAGAAAGTATGAAGTTATTTTTGGGGGAAATATGTCATACTAAGCAAGATTACCACTTGCTTGCCTATAGTATACAAAAAACTTTCCGTTTAAATATGGCGGGATCATGGAAAAATGTGTGGAAACTTGATTTTTCGTACACAAATTGTGTGATTAGCATTTCTAAGATGTCAAAAAGCACATAATTCATGATATAATACGATGCATAGGAAGGTGATGGATTTGCAGATTACAGGACTTGAGGAGCAGGATGTAGTACAGGCGGCTGCTGTAAAATTTCCAGGTAAATACATAGAGATGGGTGAAAGTGATCTGTATCTGCCGGATATTGAAAAGGGCAGCTTGACGATTGAGGGTATCGATCATCCCGTATTTGCCAGCACGCATTATGCCTATGAAGATAAGCTGGTAAATGGAAACAAGACCCGCTACAAGATACCTCTGACTACGGTGCTTGTAAAGAAGGATAAATATGAAGTAATCTATGACAGCTATGGGAAATATTATGTGGCTTATAAAGAGGAAGAGAAAATTCATTTTGTTCCATATGAGGATTTCTATGAGCTGCTGAAGCCGCTGATTCATATGAATGAAGAAAAAAACGAACAGGCGACATAGTTCGACAAATTGCGAAAATGAAGTGCTGTATAGTATGGGTGGCAGATGAGAAAACTGCTGATACGTAAATGATCCCCGAAAACTATCCCTAATTTACGTATAACATCATTCTATCCCCTATAATTTTGGAAAAGGCTCTGCATTACATGCGGAGCCTTTTCTATACCGATAAGCAGGATGACTGCCTGTCCTGACGAACAGTTCTGTAAAATGTCATAGCACGAAAAAGGCTGTGCAATCCGTTTTTCAAAGGAGCCCTGTCAAAGAGGCGGTGCTGCTTTCGGATAATGAAAAACCGCCGATTTCTATCGACGGTTCCCTTGATTGTGTAATTAAATTACAGTTACGTTTGCAGCGTGATCTCCGCGATCGTTTGTATTGATCTCGAAGTTAACCTTTGCTCCCTCTTCCAGTGTACGGAATCCGGAAGTCTGGATTTCAGAATAGTGTACAAACAGATCCTGTCCAGCGTCTGTTGTAATAAATCCGTATCCTTTGTCTGCATTAAACCATTTTACTTTACCTGTACTCATATTAGTACCTCCTTATAATGTAGATAAGAAGCACTCTCATGGCATAAAAAAACACATATGTGAATTGTACAATGAGATAATTACAATTCCTGATATGTGAATATTGAAATCATAGTTATTTGCTTGTTATTACACTTTCAGTATAACACAAGAAATGAGAAAAGCAAGAACTTTCGTAATTATTTGCATTATTTGCAATATGGTCGTTACGATTCACCAATCTATTGTAGATATCAGCTGAGATAAGGGTAAATTATCGAATGGCAGTGAACTCATACATACAGGAGCAGCATCCTTGATTGATTTATTATTCCTCGAAAGAAGTGCAATGATAGCCTGATGCATCATTTGATCACAATGGAATAAAACGTTCTCATAAGCACTTACTCTGCGGCATTTCTGGTTCGCAGCTGTTTATGATAAACCATACGCAAAACGCTAACAGTATAAGACGACAAAAATGTCTGAAGATTTGAAATGCAGAAAGAAAGTGCTGGAAAAGTTCTGGCAGTTACTGCACTTCATTCGCATGCGTATATTATATAACTGAAAGACGATTCATTATTGACAGAGTTGAGCATAGAGCTTATATAGAGAGAAAGCCAGCTGTTCTTTTCAGAATTACTATGTAAAGCGTATGCTTTCTGCAGTGCAGAAGGTTCGGCGGGCAGAAATGCTTCACTGTGTAATTGCGATTCGTCATAATGTATATAATGCATCGGTATTTTGTATCAGACCAGGTTTTTTTTACATATTCGTTTAGAACGTGAAAACGAATCTATTGCTTCAGCAATCTTGTGTTCTTTTGCTCCACAGACGATTTGATTTCTTTTGATATTTATTTGACTTTTCACTGAAAAAAGCATAGACTGAGGGTATTGAGGTATATAAAATGGTAAACTACGAAGAAAAGGTATTTCATCCAAACCTGGGCATCTGTGATGTTACAGGCATCGACAAAAAAGAAAAGCGTATGGTAATTACGGCAGCGGATGGAAGTACCTGTTCCATACCGTTCGAGAGCCTGCCACGAGTGGGTGTACGAAATCTGATGGAAAGTGATGAGGCGGATCTCATCATGAAGAAATTGTTTACTCCCAAACAGGAATCATCCCTTCCAGCCAGTCTTACGCTTATGCAGATTCAGCAGAGTATTGTGGACTACAAGCTGGAACAGCAGGTACAGCTGCTCATTGGTCTGCTGTATTGGAAATATGCGGAAGGTAAAAAAGGTATCCGTTATCAGGAATGTCTTTCCCGTATTGAGGGTGTACTCTGTGAGGAGCTGTCCTTTGTTCTTGACCTTTCCAAGGATCTTCTTGTGGAGCGTCTGGAGGATTGCTACCGCAGCATGGCATAGATTACAGAAAATGGTGCAGTCGCACTTTTTTTTATTTGCTGAATGCCGTAGTTTTATATGGGAAAACTGATGGATGATAAAAATTATAAATTGACGTATGTACCATCGTATGGTAAACTTAGTAAGTTATTACGAGTTTTTAACCTGCAATGATAGAAAGAAGGTAACAATGACAACATTTAATGAATTACAGATCAGCAGCGAGGTAATGAAGGCTGTTGAAGAAATGGGATATGAAAATGCAACCGATATTCAGGCACAATCCATTCCGCTTATTATGGAGGGCAAGGATGTGCTTGGTCGTTCAAATACAGGAACAGGTAAAACTGCTGCATTCGGTATCCCGGCGATTGAGAAAGTATGTCAGGGAACAAGATATCCGAACGCACTGATCATCTGTCCAACAAGAGAGCTGGTCACCCAGGTGGCTACCGAGCTTAGAAAATTTTCAAAGTACAAGGAAGGCGTTAAGATCGTTCCGATTTACGGAGGTCAGCCGATTGACCGTCAGATTCAGCTGTTGAAACGAGGCTGCGGTATCGTTGTCGGTACACCGGGCCGTATCATGGATCATTTGAACCGCCGTACACTGAAGCTGGATAATACCAATATGGTAATTCTGGATGAAGCGGATGAGATGCTGAACATGGGCTTTAAGGAAGATATTGAAGAAATCCTGTCCATGATGCCGGAGGGCAACGAGCATCAGACCATTCTATTCTCGGCTACATGGCCTGCGGAAATTCTGCGTATCACCAAGGAATTCCAGAATGACCCGGTACGTGTGGAAATTAAGTCTGCACAGCGTACCATTGATACAGTAGAGCAGATTTATTATGATGCACCGCGTGGAAAAAAAGCAAATGCTTTACGTGTGCTGCTGTCTCATTACGATCCGGATTTATGCATGATTTTCTGTAATACGAAGAAAATGGTAGATGAATTGTGTGATGAGCTGAATAAGCACAACATCAAAGCAATTTCCCTGCATGGGGATATGAAGCAGGAGTTCCGCTCCCGTGTTATGGAGCAGTTCCGTTCCGGAAATTATCCGATTCTGATTGCCACGGATGTCGCAGCCCGCGGAATCGACGTGGATGATATCGATCTGGTTGTGAATTTTGATATTCCACAGGATAATGAATATTACATCCATCGTGTCGGACGTACCGGAAGAGCCGGCAAGAAAGGTCTTGCTATCACTCTGGTAAGCGGAGGAAAGCAGCGTGCGGGAATCCGTGACATCATTCGTTATACGAAAACCAATATTGTCCGTCATGCGCTGCCAACCAGTGCACAGATGATGGAAGCCAACCGCAATGCTTTTGTCGCAAAGGTAAAGGAAGCATGTGATGAGGGCATTACTGAAGAAAGCATGGAGATTGCAAATGAACTGATGGCAGAGGGAATTGCTCTGGAAAACATTATTTCTGCATTGATTTCCATGACCTACAAGAATGAAATCATCGATATTGAAGCGGATGAGGATGTGAAGCGTTATGCATCTGCATTTGATGCTATCACGTTGAAATTCAATGTCGGAAGAAACAATGGTGTACAGCCGGGTAATATCGTTGCGGCAATCATTGAGGAATCCGGACTGAATGGAAAGGCCATCGGGCGTATTGATGTACGCAAGGATTTCACCCTGGTGGATGTGGAAGCCAGCAAGGTGGATGCAGTATTGAGCAATATGCAGCGCAGTCATATCCGCGGTGTGGAAGTCATGGTGGAAATCGACAGTGCGCCGAAGCGCAAAAACAGCAGCCGTTCCAATGGAAGAGGAACCGGAGGCAAAGGCGGTTATAATAAAGGCGGACGCAGCAGAAGCTATGATAACAGTGCTTCTTCTTCACAGCGTCGTCCAAGCAGACGAGCATCCGGAAGTCATGACAAGAGTGTTCGTAAGAGCAGAAAAGAGAAATAAGAAAGAAGCATCCCAAGCTCAAGGGATGCTTTTCCTTTATGTTTTAAGGTTATTGCTTGCTATCGGCAATGCTATCATTTTTTTCTTTATAGGTAATCGTACGGTGCGGATAGGGGAATTCAATGCCTTCCTGATCAAAGCGTTTTTTAATTGCGATGCGCAGATCGGACAGCATGGCAAAGCCTTCTGAATTATCACGCGAGTATACGGTGGCACGCAGGGTCAGGGAAGAATCATTGAAGGAGGTAAGACGAACGATAACCGGCTCCACATGGTTTCGCATATCCTCCTCTGTGCGGGGATCCACATAAGCGGGATGCCGTATGATTTCTTCCTTCATGATATTCATCGCCTTATCCAAATCACTTTCATAAGCGATGTCCAGCGTTAGAAAATTACCTTTTGTGTGATTGGTCAGACTTACATTTTCCAGAACAGCTTTGTTCATGGTGCTGTTAGGAATGATAACCTTCGTGTTTTCGTAGGTTCTTATCACCGTATCTCGAAGGGAGATATCCACCACGTAGCCTTCATATTCTCCGTTATTGACCTTTACCAGATCGCCGATTTTAAACGGCTTGAAGGTGGTAATCAACAATCCGTTTACAAAGTTGCCCATGGATTCCTGGGCCGCAAGACCTAATACCACTGCGATGATACCTGCACTTCCCCAGATTTTACCAAGGACACTTTCAAAAGGAGTCAGCAGAGATAAACAGCCGTATATGGCTATGGTGTACAGAGTGATTTTAACAATGCGCATAACAAACTTCGCATTCACGATTTCCTTTTTACGGATCCAGCGGTTGATTGCCCGTTTGCACAGCCAGGCACATAACAGAAATATCAGCATAATGACCAGGGATTGCAGGAAGCCGTATTTGAATAGGGAACCCTTCCCCCATTGATCTATATCCTTAACTATGTCAAACATGACAACACGTCCTTTCTGTGTGATATACAGGAATATTATACATGGAAATATGCGAAATATATATAAGAAATAAGTGGAATTGTGTGATTATATTGATATAATAATTATTTCATATATAATAATTTCTAGATAAGAAGGTGTCGAACGTGAACGTAAAAAGTAAGGTGCTAAAAATCAGAAATTTGCCCACAGACGGCAGAAAAATCGACCAGATCAACGCAAAACCGTATCTGGTCATTGCCGTATTCCTTTTCATCGGGATTGCATTGCTGTTTACCCGTGTCTATCTCATAGGAATCGTAATAACCTTTCTGTTTCTGTATTGCCTGCTGTTTGTCAAAGATGTTGTACTGATAGAGTTTTATGAAACCTATGCGGTCTTTTATCTCAATAACGGCAAGGAGGAATGCTTTCTGCTGTTCTGGCAGGATGTAGCAAAATGGTCGATTACCTCCAGTCGCAATGATTTGGATGTGTTGAACATCGAATTGAAAAATCATCAGTGCATCTCGCTGAAATGCGTATCACGCAAAAAGGTGGAAAAATACTTTCTGCAGTATGCCACTCCCATAAGGGAATCCGAAATCACCAAGCAGCATGCTCTTTGAGCGGTTGCTTTTCTTTTCGCTTTCTCGTATAATGTTTTGTATTGTGATTGCTGAAGCAGGAGAAACCGACAGCTATCAGCAGTTTAAGAGCAAAGCCCGTATGCAGCGGGTTACATGGAGGTAATTATGAAAACATATCAACAATATAAGGAACAGCTATCTGCACAGCTGAAGGGGCATCATCTACGGCTGTTTGCCATACTGCTTGTTTCCAGCCTGCTGATATCCCTGTGTAAGGATTCTCTAATTTATATCATGGATGCCAAATCGCTGATGTATTCCATCTTGAGTTTTCTTCTGTCCCTGTTTTTTTCACTGATCAACTATGTGATTCTGTTTCTGTTTATTCAAAGGGTTCGAAATGAGTCCTTTGGTGTGAAGGATGTGCAATATGGTGCTTCACGCTTCATATATCTGATTCTGGCTGGGCTGATTGTCAGTGTGATACAGCTGCTGGTCAGTACCGTGGCAACGTTTCTCATCATGGTTCCGCCATTGTACTATGTGGGAATGAGTGTGCTGAATGTCTTCTTTATCCTGTGGAACGCACTGATCTCCTATGGCGTATATGATGGTGTTACTCGGATCAAGGCACTCGTGATGGGGAGCTTTCAGTTGCTTTGGGAACAGATTCGTGTGATTCTTCGCGGCTCTCTTGTGTATATGATCTGGTTTGTTGTCGCTCAGATCGGTATTCTGCTTGTAGTGACGTCCTTTTTGGGGAATGATATCAGTAACAATCTGATGGAGGTATTCAGTGTTGCTGCCAATAATACACAGGCGCTGATCAGTATTATCGGTATTTATGCGCTGTATTATGTGGTGCAGTTTTATTTGCTGGTTCCATTATATCTGCTGAGTGCAAATGTGTATGAGGATGGAAAGGACCATTGGATCGATATAAAATAAGGAGGTACCAATCCTTCTGCAATATCGGCAGGAGGATTTTTTGTATTCCTGATTCAATATGATCAATATGATTTGTTATAAAGCGTTGACAAAAAATAGTTAATAGGTTATTATAAAATTATAAATGGAAGCGCTGACATTATGGGAGGGAAGGTGATTCTGTGAAAAGAAAGAAATTTATGCTTGTAGCATTGTTCTCTTTTGGATTCGCTTTATCAGCTATTTCAATAAATGCTGCATCATATGACTATGGCGTAAGTTGCAATGATAAAACTACAAGTGGGTATACATATGCTACTAATGATTCATGCAATATTAAATCAGTATCTCGTTATACAAAGGATGGAGCAAGTATTATTACACTAGCTGCTGATTATGGCTATAGAGATGCTAATACTGGTTATGCAACAACTAGACGCTCTTTACCGAGTGGAGGTCGTTACTTTACACGTATTGATGGTACTCATAAAGTAGGAAATAATACTTATTATAGTTCAGATGTTCGATAACTCTATTTTATTATGCGAATAATTCCTCCTAGGTACCTAGGAGGAATTATTCTAATAATCGAAAGAATAATTTTAAAGGGGGACTCTTATGAAAAAAAATTTCACTAAAGTAATCGCGATGTTTATAATGTTTTCCTTGTTAAGCGGCTGTAGCGGCAAGCAGACACAGAAAGTTGATGAGAAAGCTCTGCATTATGAAGCTGATTATACTACACTGAAAAATTCTATGGCATCTTCCTCTTTCATGGCAGATATTAAAGGTGGGGCATTATTGTTCCCTGTTTATGAAAATTCTGAAGGAACACATAAATATACAGTTTTTTATGATGGCAAGAACACAAATATAATGGATTCAAACCCTGAATCCGGCTGTGATTTTGACAATGTAGATAGCTGTAGTAGCATTTCTGATGAAATGCGTTCAAATTATACTGTATATGGGGATAAGCTTTATTATGTAGTAGAGGCTTTTAATAAAAAAGATCAATTAACAGAGACTATTATAAGAAGTAATTTTGATGGAACCGAGGAAGAACAGCTTCTTTCTGTCACAAAAAGTGATGATGGTGAGGATGTTTCCTTTGCCTTTACAATACATAAGAATATTTTATATTATGCAGACAGCAACAAAGTACATGCTTATGACCTGTCTGATAACGAGGATGAAATATGCTTTGAATTAGAACCTGATACAAATATTGTAAATATGTTTTTTGAAGATGATAGTGTATATATAACTACAGAAATCTATAAGGATAAACAAGAAGTCATAAAGAATGCTATATTGAAAGGATCACTTACAGATTACAGTATGAAGCTCTGGCAGAAGGAGAAAAATGTTTATTATGCAAACAGCCAGTTTTTAATTGAAGTAGGCAATGGGGAAAAAGAAGGTGTCTTTTACTATGATGTTGCATCAAATAAGAAAAAGAAATTATTGGATACCTATTCTTTTAGTGCCTTTGTAAATGATGACTATATCGTATTATGCGATATTGACATGAAAAATCTTTATCTGTTTAACAGAAAAGGTGAATTGCTTGATAAGACAGCTTTAGAACATATGGAAGGATTGCCACAGGGAATCGTCCATCACTCATTTTATTTTGCAAATGGAAATAAATTTTATAGGTATCCGATCAAAGAAGATAAATTCCAAAAGTATGTACAAATTGAATTAACATAAGGGGGTGCCTCATGATATCGTTAAATGTTCAAAAGGTGACGAAGAATTATGGGAAAACGGTAGCCGTACGTGATATGAGCTTTGTGCTGCAACCGGGGGTTTATGGTATTATTGGACCGAATGGCGCAGGGAAAAGTACGCTATTACAAATGATTACAACGAATTTAACGCAATATGAAGGTACAATTTCTTATTGTGGAGATGAAATAAAAAAGATGGGCTCTACCTATCGCAATATTCTTGGCTATATGCCGCAAATAACAACGGGATACGGCGATTTTACTGCGAAGCAGTTTTTGTATTATATGGCAGCACTAAAAGGAATAAAGAAAGAGGAAGCGGAACAAAAGATAAAGGCATTAAGCAGTATACTTAACCTTGATACTTATCTGAACCGGAAAATTAAGGCCTACTCCGGAGGGATGAAGCAACGGTTATTTTTCCTGCAGGCGTTATTAAATGATCCAAAGGTACTGGTCCTCGATGAACCGACGGCAGGCTTGGATCCATTGGAGAGAATACGGTTGCGGAATTATATTTCTACGATTGCAAAAGATAAGATAGTTTTAATAGCAACGCATGTTATGCAGGATATTGAGACGATTGCAAAAGAAATTTTATTCATAAAGGAAGGGAATCTGTTATTCGAAGGTAGTATAACGGAGTTGATTGAACGCTTAAAGGGTAGGGTACAGGAAACATTGATTGCTGAAGATGTATGGGAGGAATTTCAGAGAACACATAAAATTACAAGGTCATTGCGTTTGGATACTGTATTTCATGTACGCTATATAGTTGATGAAGTCGGTGAAAGCTCTGTTCTCCCCTCACTTGAAGATGCTTATCTGTATTATATGGGATAATTTTTATGCAGCTTATACGATATGAGATAAGGAAGCTTACATCAAAGCGCAATCTGATCGTTGCCATCCTTCTTCTTCTTTTTGCGACATTCACCTTTCTGTATATGGAACAATTACAGAGCAATGATGTAATGGCGAAATATAAAGATGTTTATTTCAGCATAAATAAACAATTAAATGGCAAAAATCTGCAGGATAAAAAAGCATGGATAGAAAAAAAGCATACATTCTTCACACAAGTGAAGCAATATGAAGAGCAGCTTCATTTAACGGAGGCCTTTCAGGATGATACGGAAGCACAGAAGGCTGATGCAGATTTTCTGTCAGAATATCAAAATTTACTGCAAACGGATATCTATACGGATTTGAATGCTCATTTACAGATATACCAGTATCTCCATACCTATTACAATCGTATAACAGAGTATCAAACATATCTGGATGGTATTCTGAAGAAAACGGATTTTCTCAAAAATAATCCCATGCATATTACGATATCGGATGAAAAGCTACAACAGTTGGAATTCACAAAAAGTACCTACGAAAGGCTTCGTAATACAAGCTTCAGTGACGAAGGCTTCCTTGTTTTTGAACGTTATGTGACAAGTTCTGTCTCTATCATGATTTGTTTTGCCTGGTTATTTATAGCGATTATCGTATTACAGAGCGATGAAAGTGCAGATATGACATCCTTGATAACAACTACGAAATATGGAAGGGTCGCATCACGCTTTTCTAAATGCATTGTTATCTTCATTACAGGTATTTTGCTTACGATCCTAATTGAAGGGGGATATCTGCTTCTCCTGCAGGGATTGTATGGCGGCATAAATTGGGAAGCATCCATTCAAAGCATACCTTCTCTGTATACAAGCGCATTTCAAGGAAATGTAGGTATGTGGTATGGTATAACATTTGCCATAAAAATCATTACAGGATTCACTTTAGCTATGATATTTGCATGTTTGTATCAATGCTTTCAGAAATTCTCTATTCTTTTAATGAGTGCATTGCTGGCCCTCTCTTATCTGCTTTTCCAGACTATTTCAGTCAACTCTATACTGCGTATCTTTCATTACCTCAATTTATATGAAATCAGTAATACACATACGTTTTATCAGGATTATATAGTATTTACATTTCGTTCTATTACAATATCATTAGCTGAACTCCTATGTATATGTATCATCATATGTATGTTACTTTTTACAGCGTTATTCCTGTTTTTACATAAAAAGGTCAGGATACCCAAATGGAATGCTCATTCGATTGCGTTTGTACAGCATACCAGTCTGTTGATACATGAAATTCAAAAAATCATTGTTAATAATAAATTCTTTATCATATGTGTCCTGCTGTGTGTTTATCAGGGGAATTATAGTTATACAATTGCCAGTCAGCGACAGGACTCTGTCATTGAGGATAAGGTGATAGAACTATATAAAGAATATGGCGGTGTACTGAATCCTGTTAAGAAGCGTAAAATTGAAAAACAATATAAGCTGTATGAGGAGCAGGAAACAGAACTGGAAAAGCTAGCTGCAGAGAAAGATAGGGGAATGGCGGCATCGGAAGCAAATTACCAGGCTTTATTAAAAAAGAGTATGGATCAAATAAAAGACAAAGCGGCGTTCAAGATTTTTTATAAGGATTATCAGGATGGTGAGGTACTCGTTTATAAAAAGGGATATCAGGCTATTTTTGCTATGAATACACAAGAGCGGGATATTCAAATGAGTATTCTGCTGATTGCCTCCCTTATATTTGCTTTACATGGAATCTATACATTTGATCAGCAGAAAAAGGAGTATATACTGTATGAGACTACAAAAAAAGGCAGAAGGTCGAGGAATAGAGCTAAATTCATAGTTGTACTAATGGTGTCGGTATTCATGTATTTATTTTACAATCTTAGTGACGCACTTGCATTTCATCAACTATATCCGATGTTTCAATGGGATGCCCCATTACAAGCTGTAGTACCTGATGATTGGAGTATTGCATCTTCATTACCGCTTGAAATTTCATGTTTGCAGTATGCTTGTTTGCTGTATTTCATCCGGTGCTCGGGTGTAGTGCTCAGTGGTTGTATCGTAGCCCTAATATCTAAAAAGTGTGAAAATCCTCTTGTTAGCTGCTTTTTGAGTTTATTTATATTATTGTTTCCAATGATTCTTTATTATAACGGTGCTGATTTTATCTTGTATGTCACTGTCTTTGACTTGGTTCAGGGAAATCTCTTTCTATATCATAATTTCAATTTCATTAAGTATTTGGTGATTATAC
>ERZ1036416.419-NODE-419-length-13889-cov-17.190690_pt1 | contig 13889 bp, 27 predicted proteins | sample MGYA00514219_ERZ1036416 | MGnify/ENA primary metagenome ERZ1036416 (study PRJEB33795, sample SAMN09464945) | human gut metagenome | host: Homo sapiens | place: USA: Stanford, California | collected 2016-11 | study: EMG produced TPA metagenomics assembly of the...
CACAGTCCAGCGTCACAACATATGGATACTTCGCTGTTACCCGGCCACGCATCATTGGCCTTACGCCGTTTCCCCGCTCATTTTTCCAGTCTGTTCCCGCTACAGTAAACGCATCACCTATCTTAACCCGTTTCCGGCACTTGTCTATGTCCTCTTTAAAAATCGCTCCCATCAGGGCCAGCTCTGTTTTTGTTTTAGTTCGCGTCATTGTCCCTCCTCTCCGGCACCGGATGTCGATATGCCCCTGCTATGTATAAATACCCCTGCTCCTTACAGTCGCATCTTTCCCGGCCACAATCCAACGGCCAGCGCTTCCGGCAGCACAGGCAGAGTTTTTCCGCCTTCATTGGCCGAATCCCTTTGGGATGCTCTTCCGCCTCCGGCAGCCCTCGCAGCTCTGGCACCGGACATAACTCCGTGTAACAATATGCCGGCATCACCGCCGACCAGGTCGCCGGCCGAGGTCCCTTCAGGATGTAGTCCTGGACGGATGCCCGTCGGCGCCGCTGCTCTGCCACTTTTATGTAATCTGATTTACTCGTTGCAATCCCTCCCTCTTTGCTCTGCTAAATGTCAATTTAGTTGTTATCATCACACAGTTCATCTTTGAAATAATTCAGCAGATTTTTTAATCGAATGCAGTCGTTCGAGGCATTCATATCATGTTTCCGAAAATAGTTTTGCTCTATATCACAAACTTTAAGATACACTGTTTTAAAAGCATCTTTTCCAACTTTCCTTCTGTACCTTTGCCACGCATCATATTCCGAGCAAATCACAACAGCGATAAAACCGCCAAAACAGAATGAGATTACATCCAAAATTACATCTAACATCTCGTACCTCCTCTAAATCCTCAGTTTGCTTATTAATACTCAGTCAATTCCAGTTTCAATTGCGCCTCGTCTTTATCTCCAACAAGCTTATCAGACATCCACCAGTCAAACCATTCCTGGGCGGTCTTCCCAAAATTAAAAATTCTTAATCCAGCAGCTTCCCTTGCCTCTATCATCCTTCCAAATGTTCTTATATACTGCTCTTTATACTTCGGCCATCGTGCAAAATCTCTTTCACGTCCTGCTTTCCTTGCCATCGGGCAACCTATACACCCCAGGCGGTCAAATCCTTCACAATATAGACAACACTGCTCCAACTTCCAATAATGACTATAATCCCATATATTTTCACCATACCAATTAACAATGGGATTTAGTCTTTTTTCTAAATTGGCATAACATACTTCAAACGTCCTACGGTTATCATCATCGTCAAATGGCATAATTATGTTTCTTTTCCCTTTTGGGGTTGCTATTTCTAATTCATCTCTATTGTTCGCTCGTTTTCGGCTCTCATGTTTCCTCACCCCAAATGAGAGTATTGCATTTCCCTGTTCCTCAACCCTACGTTCTTTCAGCTCTTCACAGCAATATCTTGCATTTCTTAACGGCGGAATCCTACGCTTAATCATAAGATTCCACATTGATATCCTGTATCGCACATCATATGTGAGATATCCTGTATCTTTATATTCTTGGAAATTTTTCCTCTGAAAGTATATTAATTCCGGGGGGTCTATTCCGGTAATGCTATGCATATAAAAATGCTTAACTCCGGCCCTACGGAACAAATGCCCCAGAACGCGGCTATCTTTTCCCTCGGAAGTACAAACACAATAACCCCTTGGGTCGTTCTCTACGGCCAGCATCTCATAATACTGAATCATTTTAATTGCTTCATCATCTGGCGCACCCTTAAACAAATCCATCTGGTATGTCATTCCTGTGTCATCCAAATTTATTTCCATCTGGTTATCACATTCATAATTATCAAAAACTTCTAATCCCATTTTTTAAAGGAGCCTGGATATCCTTTTGCGCGCGCGGCTCCGGCCTCCTTCCTCTAAATCCTCAATTTGCCTGCTTCAGCAATATTGCTTTATAACATTCAAGTGCATCTAAAATCGTTCCTTTACATTCATCCGACCATCCGATACAGACAAGTTGTTTCCGCGTCTCTTCTGGATTATCAGTCTTTTGCGTCGCGTGTTCGATTCCGTTAACAAACACTGTAGCACGGCTAATCTTCGGATGTAAAACGGTGTTATACTCCTTTATTGTCATAACTTCTCCTTCCGAAAATCCTCAATTTACTCCAAACACCTTAATTTTCCCCTTGGTAATAAACCCTCTTTTAGTACGATATCGCTTTACGTGCGTCTCATATTTTATTCTGTTTTCTCCGTTTTCAAGTTCTTTCACAATACGCTGTTCTAAATCCATCAAATCTGCTCCATCACCAGTGATGACAATTTCCGCTACTTTCATTCTCACAGTTTTCTATTCCTCCTCTAAATCCTCAATTTACTATTTCGTATTCCACGTCCTCTGCCCCTCTGATAAATGTTTCCACTTGATATCCCTGTTTTTTTATTGCATATAAAATATCATCCGGATGTATTGCATCATTAACATCGTCTTCTAGCGAATTTAGAAGCATTTCTCCTTCTCCCTCGTCTTCCACTTCAACAAAATAACTGTTTCTGCGCGTTATCTGTTCTTCAATTTCAATTTCAAACCTCATAAATTTCTCTCCTCTATATCTTCAATTTATAAAAAAGCCAGTACCGGCATTCCGGCTTCGGCCTATGCCCTAACAACGGACCTGGCTTCCGTCCGCTTCTGGTAACGGCGCACCCGTTGCGCTCTCTTGCGTTATCAGCTCTCTGCTCTTTTTTATTTCCTATCTGGTTTTTACTCCAGAGATTTTTTACAAGGTTTCTCACTCTCCTTGCCCCGTTTTGCCTGGATAGGACAGCACAATGTCTACAATCGTTCCGCCAATTTTCTAAATCTTTCTGTCAGCATACCTACATGCCTCCAATCAAGTTCCACCCCACAGTGTGGACAGAACATGTAATCATCTGCTACGCCAAACCCACATTCCGGGCATTGGTAATCCGGTTCCATGTTGTCAATGTCCGGACCTGGTCCCATATAGGCCACTATCTCCGGTATCACAACCTTGACTAATCGTACTTTTCTCATTTTCTACTCCTCTACTCTTCATTATGCGCCGTGCAGTATACGCACCGCTTGCATACCTCTATTGGCTCATCGTCTCCGGCACGACTAAACCCCATGCACTTACCATTGCTATCTCGTCCCGGCTCCCCATGACACTTAATATACTTGCAGTTATCTGGTGTCCTCTTTGGCATCTTACACCTCCAAATCCTCAGTTTTCAAACACTCCCATGTTCTCTGTTTCCAGTTATATTTCCAGTTTACATCATCAAAAAGATGATACTTTTTACATTTTACACACCATTGCACCTTTCTCATCTGGCACCTTCCTTCCGAAAATCTTCATTAAGCAAACCTCAGCTGTGGTTCACTGTCATCAATCTTCATATTTGGTACTCTTTCACCAATTTTTAAATACCCACAATTTGCGGATACCAGAGCCTCCGCCATAATCGGCACAACGCTGTTTCCAATCCTGGCTACCTGTTCGCTGACAGGATACGATTTTCCATTGATATCACGGTTAATGATATAATCTACCGGAAATCCTTGCATTTGCTTAAGCTCTTCTGGTTTTAACATGCGAAGAAAAATGTCTTTCAAGATATACTGTTCTCCATTAATCTCGGTTATCACATTTACCAGTCCAAACCGGTCTTTTGTTGTGATAGTCCCCAACGGTTGCCCAGCTTCCTGTCCGCAACCCGTACCGTAATACTTAATCAAAAATGCGGATATAAGCCCGAAATGTCCTGGTGATGTGGTAATCGTATGCAAAGGCTCTTCACAGCCCTGACCGGTCCCGGTTTTATAAAACTTTGTGACGAATGCTGTAACCAGACCATACCGGTTACTGGTATCTATTGTCTTTATTGGCTCCGTCAGAAGTTGGCCGCGTGAATCACCTTCCCGCGTCTCCCCGTGGTACTGGATCATAAATGCGACAGCATTCTGATTATGCACTACATAAGGCTGTGGATTATTCACCACATACTTTATGTACCCATTTGCAATCCGCTTCATGGTGGCCTCTGCCAGCGGCTTCGGCCGGTCAAATATGGATCTCCCCAAGTCTGACCAATCAATATAATCTCCGCATTCCAGCCACTTCAACCGGCTATCTGCTCCGATTTTGCTGTGTGTCGGTTCCGGCCAGACAATCGGCTTCCCATCCCTCCGAAAGATTGCATACCACCGCCGCCGTGTTGTCGGCGCTCCGTAGTCTGCCGCTACCAGTTCCCGGCTGTCGAAATCATATCCCAGCTTTTTCATGGTCGCTATGAATCGTTTGTAATCTTCTCCGGCTCTTTCTTTTATTGGGTGTCCTGCCTCGTCTAGCGGTCCCCACTGCTGTATTTCTTCCACATTCTCCATGATAATCACATCTGGGAGAATTGCCTTAGCGTGCTTGTATACTGCCCAAGGAAGAATCCTAAGTCCTTTCTTTCTTGGCTGTCCGCCCTTTGCTTTGCTGTGACTAGTGCAGTCTGGAGACGCCCACATAAGTGCCACATGACGACCAGTAACATATTGTTTTAAGTCCACCTCGAAAATATCTTCTGTCAAATGCAGTGTATCAGGATGATTAACCTTGTGCATCCGGAGCGCCTGTGGATCGTGGTTGATTGCAATATCAACCGGTCTCCCCAGAGCCATTTCCATTCCTACACTTGCTCCGCCACCACCGGCAAAGCAGTCAATAATCAAATCTTTCATTATCAAAAGGACCCGCTATAGCTTTTCTCCGGCCGGAGGTCGGCTCCTTTCTATTTACTCTGTTAAATCTTCAATTTATAAAAAATTGCCAGTACCGGCATTCCGGCTTCGGCCTATGCCCTAACAACGGACCTGGCTTCCGTCCGCTTCTGGTAACGGCGCACCCGTTGCGCTCTCTTGCGTTATCAGCTCTCTGCTCTTTTTTATTTCCTATCTGGTTTTTACTCCAGAGATTTTTTAACATCAGACCAAGTGCTGGTGCGTCGCGTAAAACATATTTTACATACCGACGCACACTATTCCCGGTATAAAATCCGTCCCATTCCTCCAGGATAAGAAGATCGCCTACCTGGATGTTATCTTCATCTATCCGAATTTCAAAGTTCTTTTCTCTAGCTCGAACTGCTCGAAAATATTCCGGAATAATTTTCTTTCTGACAGTTTTCACTCTTTCACCTCCTCTAAATCTTCATCTCTTCGATTTCCCGCAAGATTGTTTCGCAGGCATCATCCCAGCCCCTGGCATAATCATCCTCTCCGTCGCAGCCAGACAATCCTGATATGACATCTGCCAGTGTTTTACTATCTATCTTGTTGCGTCGTTCCGGTAACCGTAAAGTACGCGCCTTACCGGGGTGATCACTCTCCAACTCACTGTCGCGCAGCATATCCAGCACATATTGATGGGCTACAGACCGCGCACAATAAGCTAATTCGGCAATCTCGCGATTAGACGGCGGGTAATCATGCTCCTGTATGTAATCAACAATCGCCTGTCTCACTCGCTCTTTTGTTTTCACTGTTTTATCACATCCCATATCCACGCTTTCCTTTCGTCAATTAAGCACAGTCCTTAAAAACTCATCACGGTATTTGTCTGCCAGCTGGTCCCGCACCGATACCTCCGGTAGCAGCATGGGAATACTTGTCCCGTAAATCCGGCTCTGAATACGGTCATCCCCGGAAGCTTTTTCGATTGGCACGTTGGAAGTGTACAATGTCGGCAGCAAATTCCGGTAACGTTCATCAACCAGCGAAAATAACGCATTGTTTATCCATTCCTGCTTTTCTGTCTGGACCCCGACATCGTCCAGAATCAACAGCCCACAGCGTTTCAGACTATGGCGCTCCATGTCCGCGTCTTCATCTTTTCGCTTTATCAGGTCAATGTAATCTAATACCTGAATAAATTTCACCACCGCGTTATATCGTTCCATTACTTCATTCGCCAGACAACAGGCAAGTAAGGTTTTCCCGCTGCCCTTCGTAGCCGAGTAGATATATAAACCACGGCCGGAGCGTCTAAATTCTTCGTAACGGGAAATAAAAGCATTGGCAATATTTTTTTGTGGTCCGGTATCATCCTGGTAATAATCCCAGTTAAAATCCTTGCCGCGCTTGTATGTATATTCCTTCGGCATCCCGCTCCGGCTTCGGCGCATCTGGGCATAGCTTGTCTTTTCGTCATACCAAAACGGCTGCGTTTCGCCATATCCTGGAATATCAAATATCACAAAGGCACCTGTTACGCCCTTATCCTGGTACGGTTCCACTTGCTTCACTGTCGCCATTGCACATATACTGCCGATAGTAATCTGCTGCTGATCGCCCTTCTGGAGCATCTGCTATTGCCTCCTTTCTCCTGTTTTCATAGTTCCCATCAAGCACCTTGGCCATGTTGGCATCACTAATCAGCCAGTCAAAGGTTGCCCTCCAGTTCCGGTTGTTTTTCCCTTTCAGGAAATCACTCTGCTCCGCTGTTTCAAACAGCCGGCGGAAATCATCCACGGCATACCCGGTATTAAGCCTCGCGCGGATTGCCCTTTTTCGGGCTTCCGACAGTTTCACCAGGCGAGGATACGACCCGCAAACAGAATTATATAAATCCTGAATCGTGGTGTACTGGTCAGAAAAATCCGTTTTTTCTGGTATATCGTTAGATATACTCTTTTGTTTATGTTTTAGTTTATTTATGTCTGTACTTTGTACTGTCGTTTGTACTTCTTTTGTACTGTCGTTTGTACTGCATTTTGTACTGTAATTTGTTGGGTACAAAATACGGTATTTAGTACATTCCCCTCTCTTTTTAGAAGGGATAAAATCGATTAAACCGAGATGCTTTAATTCTGCCCTGGCGTTAATAAATGCTTTTTCGCTGACGCCCATCATGCCGCTTATGCTTACGTTTGTCCTAGAGAACCAGTCCGACCAACTAGATTTGTTGTTTATTGCCAGTAAGGTGTAATAAAGCAACTGTCCGTTATTGGAAACCCGGCTACACTGGATGCGTTCGTAAAATAAATTCAGCAGCCCTATATAATTCATGTAGGCCATCACCTACCCTTCTATTTTTTGACCTGCCTCCCACTCCCTGTAAAGGTTAATCCAGTCTTTCAAGCGCATGGTTGCAAGCCATTCTGTCCGGTCCCTGCGGTGGAATACTGCTGGGAGCTCTCCTGACCTGGCATCGTGTTTTGCCTGCTCCATTGCATCCAGGAGGTTCAGCTTTTCAACTCGCTTGCACTCAATATGGATTCCCGGCAGTCCCACCACGTCAGCAGAACCATCTGCGCCGCAAAATTGCTGCCCTCTCCGGGTGTCATATCCATAGTCCCGCAAAATCCCAGCCAGCTCCCGTTCACCGCGCTTGCCTTTTTCCCTTTGTGCTTTTCCCACTTAACCACCGCCTATCCTGTCAAATATGCTAATCTGCCCCGGTATCCTTCATACCTCCCATCCGGAGGATACAGGCGGCCTCGGTCTGACCGCCTGTTACACTTAAGTGGCATTGTATCGTGATATACTAACCTAAAAAGTGCATGAAAGTTGATAGTTGCTATGTATAATCCCTGCGGCATTATACCTTGATAAATTCTCCGAAGCTCCCAAAGTCTTCTGTTTCTACTGTCTGATATTTCTTGATTCCGTACACCTTGTACCGCTCCATGAATCGGATATTTCCAAGATTGTGGGCCTGTACATGATGTCCCCGGCATAGTGCAATAATCTCGCTATCACTATCGTCATAGCTCCTCCGGTCGTTTCCCATCCCAATCGCATCCACATGATGGACGTCTGCGGGGCGGCCACATATACAGCATTTCTTATACCGGATGCACTGGATTAAATATGCATCGATATCGTCCGTACGCTTCAGGCCGCTCTCCGTTAGGATAATTCCGTTACGCAGGCAGACATCCATCAGGAAATTGATAAACTCCCTTGCCGTGGTCACAGAACAGCCTGATAAGCTGAAATACTGGCATCCCGTCTTTTCGATATAACAGTACTTCATCCACTCTTTTGTCACTTCCGGCGGGTCTCCGGTATAGTCGCTGATGTCTCTCAGCGTGGCATATATCTTCTTACGCTGTTCGATGGAGATATGGCGGCCATCATCCAGAATCACTTCTGCGTGGCGGATATTCTGGCGTTTGATAAGGTATCGGATATCCTGGGGAAGATGGACCAGCAGGTCAACGCCGTCACCGGCCGCCCGATAACCGGTTATATCGGTGAAGTAATTCATGCTTCTACCTCCTCTTTAATTCCACGGCAGCCCACAGTCATCATCCGGCGGGATCGTCTCGGGATCTGGTTCTTTTTTCTGCGGCTTATCCGGCTTCTCCCGTAGCTGATTCATGGCATCTTTAAATTGTTCCATGTTCAAACGTGAGAGCTGGCCTACCTTGTAGTTCGTGCATATGCTTCTCACGCCGATTCCGGTTCGCACAAGTTCGTTTAGCAGCGTGTTAATTTGTGTTTCTGTCAGTCCTTCCTGTTTGCCTGTCTCCTCGATAGGTTCCGTTTTTGGCCCGGAACCTATGTGGTACACCACTTTGCACGTCCTGACATTCTGGATTTCCAGGACGTCGATTCTGCCTTCGCTGTCATATCCGATCTGGCTGACCGAAAATTTATCGTAGCAGGTATATGCCTCTTTTCCACCTGTCTTCTTTGCCGTTATCTTGCAGTCCTTGTCTCCAATCCAGATAAAGGGGGCCGTATATAATTCCCGGCCAATCCCCCAGTTAAAACAGGCACGTTTAAAGCTGTCAGAGGCAAGCCCCTTTGCCTTCTCTGTATAGCTTTCTGTTCCGGTGTCTTCTTTCTCAATCCACTGTTGCTTGTCATCGTCCCAGATGGATACGATGCAGTTTGCATTCTCCCTGCAATGCCGCCGCTGCCAGTTCATCGGCCCGACCGTTTCATCCAGTATGTTTTGGTCTACGCGGGCATCCTTGTAAAGCAGTAGTGTAATACCGTTGGCTCTGACTGTCGCAATCCGGCAGTCAATTTCATCTGCCTTTAGGCACCTAAATTTCAGTTTCTCCATTTTGTAACACCTGCACTTTCTCTTTCGGGCCAAACTCCAATTCATAATTCATTCCCATGCGGCTGCCCTTCACATTGACCGTGTTCCCCACTGTTACGGCCTCTTTAACTGTGCATTCCGCCCAGTTATCATAGTCCCCATATTCAAAACGGATGACATCTCCTGCTTTTAATTCAGTTGCGCTTTTAACCATGCTTCCGCCTCCTGTAAAATCATTTCTACCTGGTTTCCATTGCCTTCTTGTATAATCCCCTGTGTTCTCCTACCTCTGAGTGCCTTTTCCCGGACCTTCTGTCTGCATTCGTCGCAGAGCAGGCCTTCACCCGGATCCAGATAGCAGCCGCACAGGTCGCAGTTATACCGGATCATTCGTCCTCCTTCTGAGAAAGCTCAAGCCCCAGTATAGCGGCACAATCTTCCTTGCTGACTGAATATCGTTCGCGATTCAGCCACCTTTCAAATGCTGTAACACGACCTTTTAATTCACAAAGTTCTTGAAACGTTTCACTCGCAATATAAATTTTGTCACTATTATCCATCTTGCATTTCCTCCACTTTTGCTTTATAATGTTGGTATGATTATTTTCTATGTACCTGAGCCTGTCCGGTTGCCGCCGGCAGGTTCTTTTTCTTTCTCGGAGCCAGTTTCCCGGTGTAAATATTTACGCCGATGGCAGCCCCGGCCCGGTTGGTGCCATTCCTTCGTCTGCTCATGCTTGTCCTCCCCCTTACAACATCCCTGCCGTCTGTGCCACTGCCAGCAGCGTTCCGGTCAATACTGCGCAGATAATTAACGACACAGCCAGCAGCCTGTACAGCCATAGTCGTTCTGCCCGTTCTACCCGCAGCTGACGCCGCATTCGGACGACCTGGGCACCGGTGTAATCATGTTTGTGCATTGGTATCACCTCCTTTACATAATGGTCTTGCGCTGCTCCTCCGGTACACCTAATGCCTCGCATAGTAGCCATAAATCTTCTAGTTTAAAAAGGCCTGGATCCATTTTTCGCTTTTCAAACGTCCTTAGTGGCATATGGATTGCTTTTGCGATTCCGGCATTGGTCATATTTCTGCGGGCCTTATGTTCATTGATAATTGCTCGGACGTTCTCCGTCCGCTGACGCGTGTAGGCAGCATAGGCGGCCGCTTTTTGTTTGTCTGTCATGTTCTCACGCTCCTTTCTTGTCTGGTAAACTTTTTCTTATTATGGTACAATCTCCTTATCAGCCCCGTCAGGCTGAAATACAAATGAAAGGAGACTTACCATGACCGATAACGAAAAACGTGCTCATGATTTTGCGGTTTCTATCCTCCCTAAAATGTTTGAAATTCGCGTTAACGAAGCTCAAAGTCAGGAAAAGGGAAATGTCACTATCGATTTATACACGGAATATCTCGATATATATAATCGTGTACTTGAATCTTTTAATCGTGATTTTCTTGATGGGAAATAGTTTTTTCCCCGAACTTAATATCAATTTTCTTGGGCTCCACAGCACTCCGAATGCTCTGGAGCTCTTTTCTTATCAGAATCAGTTCCTGATAGATATTCTTAAAAATCATCCCTCTCTCACGCTCCTTTCTTGGCAGTAACTTTATAAGTTACTTTTTAGCAAAAAAAATGGGCATTGGATCATCGATATGCAACTCATCAATCATGGTCTGGATTTCATCGCTGCCAAAAACACCATTTTTCATTTTTTCATAAAATGTTTTTGGAGTAATTCCTATTTTACCTGCAATATCCGATTGAGAATAGCCATTTTTTGCAATAATCCCTTTCAGTTCATCAGTTTTAATCAAAATTCGCTTACCTCCTTTCGTAACTTATCAAGTTACTATCATCATATCACATTTTTGTAACTTGTCAAGATATTTTTTATTGCATTTATAACATTTTTGTGCTACTATTAAGTTACTACATGGAAGGGAGTTGTAATGATGACTGTTGGAGAGCGTATCAAAAATTTAAGAGAAAAATTGGGCATGAGTCAGGTGGATTTTGCAGATAAAATTAATGTATCAAAGCAGACACTGTATAAATATGAAAACAATATTATTACAAATATTCCTTCTGACAAAATCGAAGCTGTTGCCGCTATAGGTAATGTTTCCCCTGCACATCTTATGGGATGGGACACCAACGTAGGCCCTATTCACAACGGGATGAAGCAAAAAAGACCTGGCGTCACTATCAACGTACTTGGTCGCGTAGCCGCCGGAACCCCCATAGAAGCAATAGAGGATATTATCGATACAGAGGAAATAACAGAAGAAATGGCAGCCACTGGTGAATTTTTTGGCTTGCAGATTAATGGCGATTCGATGGAACCTAAGATGAGCAAAGGTGATGTTGTTATTGTCCGTCAACAGGATGATGCAGAATCTGGTGATACCGTTATTGTTACGGTTAATGGAACCGACGCCACCTGTAAGCGTCTTAGAAAATACAGAGATGGAATCGAACTTATCTCCACAAATCCAAGTTATGAACCAATGTTTTTCTCTAATGAAGAAATTGAGAATAAACCCGTGAAAATCATTGGGAGGGTTGTTGAATTACGCTGTAAATTTTAAAAACCGCACGCAGTCTGGAGTTATACACGAAAGAAGTTAGAAGGTAGAAGGTAGAAGGGGGTACATTTATGAGCATAAAAGGAACCGATCAAGAATTATATGTAGGAAAAACAGAATCCAACATAATAAGCTTTTTGGGGAAAAAGACAACTATTGTTTATTCGGAATTAGACAGGATTGATTTCAGTTATTTTCGCATGGGGAAAGGTGGGGGATATGTTGATTTTATAAATAAGACTAAACCATCAGCAAGATTTTGTTTTAATTACAAATCAAATGGAAAAATATCAAGGGCGATTGATTTAATCAAGGATAATAATCCAGATTTAGACATCACGGAATATCGCGCTGAAGACTATAAATTCTATCAATGTGATTGGTTCTATACCTTGATGTTGTTTTTGTGTTTTCCAGTTGGGCTGTTTTTAATGTGGCATTACAAAAAGCTAACTCTGTCCATGAGAACAATGATGACTATGTTTTTTGTATTTATGTGGGCCCTTTCAATATATGTATGGTGCCCACGTACATACAATCATAATATTACACTGGATGAATATAATCAGTGTCAAACAGGCATGTCATATCAAGAATGCGTAGAAATTATCGGAGGAGAAGGTGAACCTCTAGCGGAAACAAACATATTAGATATGAATTCTTCCGTTTATGTGTGGTACGGGGGAAGTGATGGTATTTCTAATGCAACATTGTATTTTACAAACGGAAAACTAACCACAAAAGCTCAAATGGGCCTAAAATAGCAAAAAGCCCCAGGAACCGCAAACCCCTAGAGCTTTTCACATAGATGCTCTTGCCGGATGCTACCGGAAAGATAGGTTTAGTTTAGACACCTAAATTATATCATTCCTGAAACGTCCTGGCAAGGGGCGTATTAATTTTACCCTAAAATAGGAAAGGATGATATAATGGCAACAGCAAAAAAATTACCGTCAGGCTCCTGGCGCTGCCTGGCCTACAGCCACACTGAAAAAGTGATTGATGAAAAGACAGGAAAAACCAAAAGCAAGCGGGTCTATGAATCCTTTACATCTGATGACCCGTCGCCACGCGGAAAGAAAGAAGCAGAGGCCGCAGCCGCCCTATTCCAGCTTAACAAGGAGAAACGGCCGAAGAGCCATGAGTATAGGAACATGACCCTGTCGGAGGCCATTGACGCCTACATAGAGAGCCGGGAGGCTATCAACCGGTCGCCGACCACAATACAGGACTACCGCTGTATCCAGAAAAATGCCTTCCAGGATATCATGGATTCGAAATTAAAGGATCTGGACGAAGAAATCTTACAGGAAGCCATTAATGTGGAAGCCCGGAGGCCATCAAGAAAGCGCGCCAGGAACCCGAAGCCAATATCACCAAAACGTCTGAAAAATGAGTGGGGCCTGGTCACAGCCGTGCTGAACAAATATCAAAAAGAGCTGCACTTTGAAAAAATCGAACTGCCACAGGTCATGGAACGAATAGTGGAACTCCCTTCCGCCGCCGACGTGCTGCGCATCATCAAGGGAACGGACATAGAACTGCCGGTACTCCTGGCGGCGTGGCTCTCTTTTTCCATGTCGGAGGTCCGCGGACTGACGAAATCAAAATCCATCAGCGGGGATTATATAACTATCCGGGAGGTAATTGTCGATGTTGGCCGAGAAGCGAAAAGAAAGGATATGGGAAAGAATCCTGCCAGGAACCGGAGGCATCGGATACCGCCTTACATCAAGCGGCTTATCGACCAGGTGGATGGAGACATCCTGGTCCCTATCAGTGGCCGAGCCCTGTATCACCGATGGATTAAACTACAGGATGACAACGGCATGGCGCATATTACTTTCCACGACCTTCGGCATCTCAGCGCGTCTGTCATGGCTTTGCTGCGGATACCCGATAAGTATGCCCAGGAGCGCGGCGGCTGGAAATCTGACAAGGTAATGAAAAAAGTCTACATGCAGACTTTTTCGGAGGAACGCGAAAAGGTGGATAATATCATTGATACGTACTTTGAAAAAATCGTAGAACCGGATGACATTAATTTGGATATGAGCAAGTACCAGGCGTGGCTTACCCTATACGATAAAACAGATTGTCGCGAGTCAAAAAAGGAATTTTTAAGGTTCATGCAACACGAAATGCAACACGCATTAAAAAAAGTACCGTAGTTACGGTACTTTTGAGAGCGCGAGACGGGATTCGAACCCGTTAAACCAAAAAGCCGGAAACCCTTGATT
>ERZ1036416.423-NODE-423-length-13773-cov-48.994897_pt1 | contig 13773 bp, 14 predicted proteins | sample MGYA00514219_ERZ1036416 | MGnify/ENA primary metagenome ERZ1036416 (study PRJEB33795, sample SAMN09464945) | human gut metagenome | host: Homo sapiens | place: USA: Stanford, California | collected 2016-11 | study: EMG produced TPA metagenomics assembly of the...
TTTTATTAAAAAAAAACCCGCATTTATGCGGGTTATAGAGTTTCGCAATTAACTAGCAGGTAAGATTGTGAAAGGAGCAAGACCATGGAAAAAGTGAGTATAAAATGTAAGGTGGCAGTGTCCGGCAATGTGAGGGCAAAATTACTGTATTCAAAAGATTCATTCTGCTTCTGGGGCGGCGCGGACCCGCAGAGCGGACTGATCCGTGACAATCGAAGCGACTGCTATGAGAAAAATATGGCGGGCCAGGTGTTTGCATTTCCATTTGGCAAGGGCAGCAGCGGAGCGGGCCTGGTCATTCTGGAACAGGTACGTCTGGACTGTGCGCCGGCAGCCATCATTAATCTGAGAAGCGATCCCGTGATCCTGACAGGGCCGTTAATTGCAAAACATTTTTACAACAAGAGTATTCCCGTTGTCAATCTGTCGGAAGAGGACTATGAAAAGCTGGAAGGGGCTAAGGAAATAGAATTCTTTGAAGATAAGGATTACATTGACGTGTATTATTGATGCATGCGGACGGCGGGAGTGAATCATCAGTCCCGCCCCTGATGTTACCGGCAAGGTTAAGTTTCTAAGGGGGAAACAATGAACGACAAAAACAAATTAAATAAGCTGGCCTTTTGGCCCGCAATCATCTGTCTTGGAATTTTTATTGCTTTCGGAGTATTTAAGCAGGATGCAATGGGAACGCTTCTCAATACAATTTTATATGCCATGGCTGACAGAGTCGGTTGGTTTTTTGAACTGATTGCCATCCTGATCATCATCCTGACATTTGTTCTGGCATTATCAAAATTTGGCAACATCAAAATCGGCGGACCGGATGCCAAGCCGGACTTTAAGACCTGGAACTGGATTACCATGTCCCTGTGCGGTGGAATCGGAACCGGACTCTTATTCTGGGCAATGGGGGAACCGATATTCCATTTCATGACACCGCCGGTTGCGGCAGGAGTGGAAGCCGGAACCAGGGAGGCGGCCATATTTGCAATCTCCCAGACCATGTGGCAGTGGTCCGTGCCCCAGTACTGTATGTACACCATCTGTGCCGTAGCGTTTGCGCTCCTCACATTTAATATGAAGAAACCGCTGGCCTTTGGCCCGGTGCTGACAACAAGCATTGGAAAAAAGGGCAGAAAGTTTGAAACATTGGTGTATGCGATCGTTATTTTCTCCCTCTGCGGCGCCGTGGCCTGTTCCATGGGCGTTGGCCTGATGCAGATTGGCGCGGGAATCGAGTCCATCACAGGACTGGCACAGTCCAAGATTGTATGGCTTGTTGTTGCAATTGTCATTGTGGCGCTGTTTACCGCATCCTGTGTATCCGGTATCGGCAACGGACTGAAGAAGCTGTCATCATTTACCACCATTGTCTTTATAGCCATACTGGTATACGTGCTGGTTTTAGGTCCCACCACCTTCTGTGCAAAGCTGGGAACCGAATCCTTTGCGTACCTTCTGGACCATCCCTTTGAAAAGACAGCCATCCTGAACTCCATGGCGCCCGGGGATAACTGGTATGCGGACTGGATCATACAGTATTGGGCTTCCTTCGTGGTGTATGCCCCAATCCTGGGGATGTTCTTAAGCCGTCTGGCAAAGGGCAGGACGGTCCGTCAGTTCATCCTTGTAAACGTACTGGCTCCCTCCATGTTCTGTATTGTCTGGATTGCCGTGTTTGGCGGACTGACCGTACAGCTGCAGACATCAGGAACCTTTGATATCTGGAACGGCGTGAATACGGCAGGCATGCAGTCCACGATCTTTTACATACTGAACACATTCCCGTTAGGGAAGGTCCTGATTGTATTGTTTGTGGTATCCATCTTTACCTCCTTCTCCACCATGGCGGACCCTGTGGCTGCGGCCCTGGCCACCATCAGCATCCACGGGCTGAGTGTGGATGATGAGGCCCCCAATAAGATTAAAATCGTGATGGGCGTTATCATGGGCGTGATTGCTTACCTTCTGGTTGCCTCGGGCGGTGTGAACTCGGTCAAGGGAATGTGGAATATTGTAGGATTCCCTATCTCCGTACTGCTGATTCTGGTGGTGGTATCCGTGTTCCGGAATGCAGCTAAATGCGAAGCAAAGGATGACAACATTGTCATAGAGGATGACACGGAATAACCGGCGGGCAGTATATGCCGGATAAGACGGATGTTGTACCGCATGGATGACATGTAGTGGATTGATTGTAAATTTGTAGTGGTATACAAATAGGATATGCGCAAAAGGACACTCGTTGGGAGTGTCCTTTTGTGGTATGGGGAGGAAACGTGCTTGAAAATTCATTTCCGGATTACGAAAATGGTAATCGTCCCCATCTGATTTAACTGCTTTCCCGCTCCACTAAAACAGCACTGAATACCAGATGCTGAACGCTGGGTTTTGCGTCAGAAGGGGACTCTATTTCCTTGATGGTCATGTTCGTTGCCCGTTCCCCAATCTCATATGCAGGTATCTCCAGGGATGTCATGGATGTTTCTAAAAGCCCGCCAATGGAATGGCCGGTAAGGCTGATCAGCCGCATCTGGTCCGGGACATGGATATCCATGTCTTTCAGCGCACGCAGCGCGCCCATGCCCTGTATATCCACGGCGGCCATGATTGCATCCAGGTCAGGGTTCTGTGCCAAAAGTTCTTTTGTACACTGATAGCCGTATTCAAAGCTATTGCCAGGTTCAAGGGATACAGCGCACGTCTCGTTAAGGCCTAATTCCCCAATCGCCCGCTGATATCCATTATAGCGTTCTCGATAAGGCGCAAGCGTAGTGGGGCCGTTAATAAGGCCAATCTCACGGCAGCCTTTTGAAAAAAGATACTTTACTGTTTCATAACCGCACGCATCATAATCAGCAATTACACTGCTGATGGAAGTCTCCTGCTTACGTACAATCTGTGTCACCGCGATGCCGCTGGCATGGATATCACGTATGAGGCGGCCGTTGCGTCCTGTGCCTGCAATGATGATCCCGTCAACAAATCCGTTGCGCAGGCGGTTCAGACATTCTTTTTCAATGGCATGATTGTCTTCGGTATGGCATAAAAGGGTGGCATATCCCAGTTTCCGGGATTCTAATTCTATGCTCTGGGTAATCTCGGCAAAGAGGGTCAGATATAGCCGGGGGACAACTACGCCGATGGTGTGCCGCTTGCCCTGGCGAAGTCCCTGGGCAAGCACATTCGGCTGATAGCTCAGTTCCTTTACTGCGGCAAAAATCCTGGCTTTTGTATCCGGATGCACGTAGGAAGTATTATTAAGGGCACGTGAGACTGTGCTTACATCAACACAGGCAAGACGCGCAACATCTTTCAGTGTTGCCATGGGCATGCCTTCCTTTCTGGAATATGGATATACAAACGATTGTCTATATTATCAATATAATACAGAGAATCCAAAAGGACAAGTGTAAAGATAAAGATTCTGCAGGAAAAGTAATTAAAACCATTATAGGATAATATTGGTAAATAATATATAAAAATGCCTAAAATAATAGCAAATATGCAATAAATTGTAGGTGATATGCAATAAATTGCAGATGCCTTTATAACTATTGACCCTGTGATTGCGTTATGATATAAATGAGTCACAGACATACAAACGATTGTATAAAAGGGGAACGAAATAACAGCGCGCGATGTAAAAGTAGGGACCGGAGGCAGTTCGTTATGTCAGACATTGATTTGAATAAGACAATATGAAGCATTGATGATGAAAAGGAGAATATATCATGGCTAAAATTAAAAATTTCAAGACAATCTTCCCGGCAGTATCTGTACCTCTGAATGATGACTATACAATTAATGAACCGGAGTTCCGTGCGTACCTGCGCTGGATAAAGTCATTTTATGATAAGGGAATCCAGGGACTTGTATGTAATGGGCATACCGGCGAGATTACAGGGCTTTCACGGGCAGAGCGCAGACGTGTCGTGGAAATCTGCAGCGAGGAATGCGGTGACATCATGACCATCATTTCCGGTATAAACTGTGAGAATACCATTGAATCAATTGAGATGGCAAAAGAAGCAAAAGAAGCAGGGGCAGACGGTATCCTGTTAATGCCGCCTCACATGTGGCTCCGCTTCGGCATGCATAAGGATGCGCCCTATGAGTATGTAAAGGATGTTGCAGAAGGGGCGGACATTGATATCATCATCCATCTGTATCCGGCAACCAGCAAGGCATTCTATCCGGTCGGGACATTGATTAAGATGTGCAAGGAAATCGAGCATGTGAAATGCATCAAAATGGGTACCCGTGTCACATCCATTTATGAGCATGATGTCCGCCTCCTGCGTCAGGAGTGTCCGGATATTTCCCTTATCACATGCCATGATGAGACACTGTGTATCAGCTGGTTCCCGGGAATGGACGGCGCCCTCATTGGATTCGCCGGCTGTGTACCGGAAATCATCTGCCCGGCACGTGAAGTGTTTGCAAATCCGGACAAGCATACATTAAAGGAGGCACAGGACTGGTCCGACCGGATTTATCACATCTCCCAGGCCATTTATGGAGGCGGACAGCCATCCGGGGAAGCGCATGCACGTCTCAAAGAGGCTCTTGTACAGCGGGGCGTATTTACCAATGGTTTAATGCGTAAGCCTGTACTGCCTTTGAATCAGGAAGAAAAGGACTGGATTTCCCAGGGGCTTAAAAACAGTAAGATGGAAAAAGTGGATATGAGCCAGTACAGATGATCATACATATGTGGCGGCTGAGGTTTGGGTCTGAAGCCGCCTTTTTCTTATGGGAGGTGGATATATGGGGGAAAATTTTGACCAGACAGCTGTAAAAAAAGTACCATTTATAGAATTGCTGAAACGTATTGGCCCGGGAATCATACTTGCAGGAGTTGTGATAGGCCCGGGAAATATTACCACATCTGCAATGATGGGGTCCAACTATGGGTATTCCATGATATGGCTGGTCATCCCGATTGCGTTCATGGGAATATCATTCATGCTTACTTCGTACCGCATCTCTATGTTGACAGGCATGCCTATCATTCATGCAATCCGCCATTATTATGGAAAAACCGCGTCAATGGTAGTTGGCTGCGCCACTTTTTTATCCTGTCTGTTTTTTACCATGGGCAATATTACAGGTTCCGGTGCTGGTATGAACCTAATCATGGGAATGAACTGGAAATTAGGTTCCCTGATCATGATTGCCATCATACTGGCCTGTTATTTTGCCAAAGGCGTATATTCAAAGGTGGAAAAGCTGATTACACTGTGTATCCTGGGTATGATTGTATGCTTCTATGCAACGCTGGCAGCCACAGGCGGGCCGGACTGGGGAGAGATGGGTTCAGGGCTTCTCCACTGGAAGGTTGCGGACGGAAGCCTTACAACGTCACTTGCCTATGTGAGTACCAATGCGGCAATCACGGCAGGCATCTACGGCACCTACCTTGGGGTGGAGAAGAAATGGAAAAAAGAAGATTTATTTAACGGAATCATGCTGGCTGACGCAATCGCACATGTCGTGGCGGTCATCCTGATCTCCGGGGCAATCCTTCTGGTGGGTGCCATTGTCCTTCATCCGTCGGGAACAAAGATTACGGCGCCAGCCCAGTTAGGCGAGCTGCTTGTTCCTTTTTTGGGCAAAGCGGCGCCGGTTGTCATGGGAGTTGCATTGCTTGCAGCCGGTTTTTCATCCTTATTAGGCAATACACAGCGCGGCATGGTCCTACTTGCGGCTGGTATTGATAAGCCGGTAGAACTGGAATCCAGATTCATTCGGTGGGGATGCCTTCTCTGCATTGCATTTACTGCCGTCATCTGTTACAGCTATGGAGGGTCTCCCACACAGCTGATATTCCTTGCCAATATAGCAACCGCTGTTGCAACACCGTTCGGGGGCTTTTTTGTATGCCGCCTGATTCTCCGCAAGGATGTGAACCAGGGATTGAAGACACCCCGTGTCCTTCAGGTGTGTATGGTAATCAGCTATATCTTTGCATTAATCATGACAGGTTCAGCTATATTAAAAATGATGGCCCAGTTATAGTCAAAGGATATGGGCAATACTATCATATAACAGCAGCCCCATTGCAGGTAAAAGTCCTCCAATGGGGCTGCTGTTCTGTTGTGTCACAGTAAAAATAAACCACCTGCTCTGCAGGTGGAGGGAGGCTCTTAAGATAAAAGAAACTCCTGTGCTATAATAAATGTAGGTCTGCAAACCACAAATAAAAAGCACAGGAGGTCCAAAATGGATGGTTGATTGAAACAATAATATCCATGTAAAATATACGTATATTTGCGGGGCGTGCAAACAGGAAATCATTGACAAACCATAGAAAGATACATTTATATACATACATTTGTCTCCATAAGTATGCGTACAAATGATAAAAAATGCACGAAAAACCGATATATATTGTGCAAATTATACAATATAAGACAATGAAAACTATAAACAAAGTCGATTTACAATGTACGTACAATATGATATCCTATATACATAGTTAACTATGAACAAAAACGAATGGAGGAGTAAGATGAAACGGCTTGCAATTATCGGAAGCAGCGGCGGGAATTTGTACAATCAAGGTGGTAATGATCCAAAGAAGATGATGGAAGAAATCTTTGTACAAGCCGGATCCGCGGGGATTGAAGTTGCTTATATACAGTTCATTGGGACGAACACGACCATGGATAACATCTCAATGGATGCAAAGGCCAGATTGTGGACACTGGATGGGGAAAATTCAGTCAAATGCAGTGAAGAGATGACACTTCAAGAGATTAACGGCTTATCAAGGAAAAATGATGAAGAGCTGGCCAGGCTCATACGTGAGGATAAAATTGATGGCATCATGCTGATGAGCTGCGATCCCAAAGGAGCAAATAAAGAGGCTTTGAAGGCAGCCGCAGAAAAAAAGATACCGCTGGCAGGCACTGGAGGAACTTCCATGGCCAATACCCAGTCAATGGGATGCAGGGTAATCGCTGCTTCCGGTACAACAGGTACGACGAACCGCACCAGGGCAATTTCGGCAGTCTCAGCTTTTTCAAAAGAGTGGAAGTTGAAGTACAGCCCAATCATCGGCTCCTCCGGCAGTTCAAAGGTCCAGGAAGGCAGCGTGTGGAAGCGGATTAATTTCCGTGGAATCATGATGGCCTCCATGCCGGGATTCATTGCAATGGCACTATGCCTTGCTTTAAGCAAGATACCGGGGCTGGCTGGCCTGGAAGATATATTTAATACATTGGTGGGCTTTTTACCCATCGTCCTTGCTGCCATTGCTGCAAAGCAGATTTCGGGACTGGATGAGGTTGGTATAGTAGCCGGTATTGTGGGTGGCGCATTGTCGGTAGACGGCGGGATCATAGGCGGCTTGGTCGTGGGTATCATTGCCGGTATTCTGGCCTACTATATCATTACGCTGTGCTTCAAATATAAAGTCCCGGGAACCACGGCCAATATTGCAGCAGGCGGATTTGCTGGATTGATATCTGGCCTTGCTGGCATGTACCTGGTAGCGCCGGCAGCTGGCTGGGTGGGCAATATGATAAAAATGGCAATTGACTGGGCCCTGAACTACAATGCAATCCTTGCAGGCGGTATCGCTGGTTTTGCAATCTGGTTTGCAATCATCGGCGGCGTCTATCATGCGGCTATCCTGCCCATTATCCTGCTGGAGATGGAGGCCACGGGATACAGCTTTCTCGGATGTATTGACCTGTGCGGACTAATCATGGTCTGCGCCGGCATCCAGCTGGCGAATATTGTACGGCCGCGCAAAGAGAGCGACCGGATTGCCTGCATCCCTAACCTTATCATTAACCTGGCATTCGGGACGTTTGCCGAAGCTGCTTATCCCTTTATGTTTTCCAGCAAGAAGGTCTTTGCTTCTACCATAGCGGCCTCCACCCTGGCCGGATTATTGATCGGTTTCCTGGATGTGAAATGTACGGCATATGTTCCGTGTTTCCTTGCCCCGTTCATGTCCAACGACAAGGTGATACAGGCAATCATCTGCATGGTATTTGCAGCAGCGGCAGCGTTTGTATTTACTGCAATCTGCAATACGGTTGACAAAAATAAAGCAATAGAAGAATAGGAGAGTACAAGATGTTTCAAAATGATATGGACAGAAAAATGCAGTTCAGCATGGATAAGGTAAAGAGGGCGTTGGAAAAAGGGAATGGACATACAATCCTCAGTACAGGAATCACAGGTGATGATGCCAGGATGGCAAAGGCCGTGGTTGATGCAGGCGTGAGTATGCTGGAACCGAACCATCCGGCATTGGCCCTTGCCAGAGGATATAAAGGCGTTACTTCCATGCATGAAGCAGAGAAAATCCGCCATGAGATAACTGTTTCACAGATGGCAGAGGTTACCCGCGGTGTCAGGAGCGTGGTTGGAAACGATGTATATATTACGGTGGGTATACCGGGCGGCTTCACGGAAATCCTGCCAACGCCCCTGACGGATGAGGACTTCCTCATGATGTCCAGAAGCGGGGCCGACGGACTGCATACACATAAATCCAGCCTTCATGATTTGGAACAGCTGGTTCAGACAGCCCACAGATATGGACTCTGCGTGGATGCATACATCGGGCTTCCCACGGATTTACATACATTTGGTATTTCGGCAGAACAGCCGGAGGAAGTGGCAAAGGTCGCAAAACAGATGGAGGGCATTGGAACCGACATGATTGGCCTGATGACAGGGATGAGCTATGAAGGGGTGGAGGCAGGGAAAATCCATCCATTCCTTAAGGAAAGACTGTGTGCCATGGTGGAGGCTGTTCATGTACCCACGCTGGCAGAAGGCGGCATTAATCTGGATAACTTTAAAGCATTCAAGGATACGGGCGTAAATATCCTGGTAATCGGGACCTCCATTGACAAGATGGCAGGGAAAGCGGTGGCAGGTGCCGTACAGGAGTTTTTGAACCTTTAATATAAGAGTTGCTTACCGATATGCTAATGGAAGGCGTATTTCCATTAGCATATCTGCATATACGGATTTACTTTTAAAATGAATCCGGCGGGCATGTGCATTGTAAGGAGAGATGGGAATGAAGACGATAACAGTTAAAAGTGATGGCAACGGGATGGTTATGGAATGGAACCTGGAGGGGAGCGGCAGATGTGAGGCGGGGATTAATAATCCCTTTCTTGAAATGTGCCTGAAATCTTTTGCAGAAGCATCCTCCATTGATTTGAAGCTCATATGCAGCAAGGATATTGGTGGGGAGGAACTGATGGGAGCCATGGGGGATTTATTTGCTGAAGCTGTCTGTAAGCAGTGTATGGAACTGGAAGAGTATGGCGGGACAGGAAGCGGGATTGCAGATGATGCCTTTTTCCCCACCAGCTGTAAGCTCATGCTTCCGGGCAGGACGGACTGGGTCTTTGAAATGGTTGCCCACAGCATAAAAGAAGACAGCCGTTCCATCACGAAATTCTTTGGGAATCTGTCCGGCAGGGCATCGCTATGCCTGAAGTTCGATACCTATGATTTTAGTGACAGGTATTGTGAAAGGGTGTTTTATTCCTTTGGACGGGCGCTTAAAATGGCATATTCCCCTGCAAGGGCTTGAAACATGCAGGAGAAGCAGTATTGCGGGGATAAGATTGGATTGCAGTAAAAATCCTTTTTTGTTATGATATATCTAACAATACGTTAGAGGTGACAGGGATGGATGACAGTTCAACAAAATTCCGTTATTTATCGGTTTATCAGGATATAAAAGATAAGATAGAAAAGGGGGTATTCCTGCAGGGAGAGAAATTAAAGACAGAGAAGGAGTACCAGCAGGAGTATGGGGTGAGCCGGGATACCATACGTAAGGCGTTCGGCAAGCTGGAAAATGAAGACTATATAGTCAAAAAGACAGCGGTAGGGACATTTGTCAAATATAAGAAATCCAATTATGTACTTTCAAGCCTGGAAAGCTTTTCCGAACAGATGAGGAAAAGAGGGATAGAGCCTTCTTCCGAATTTGTTTCCATTGAACTGAATACAATCTCAAATAAGCATATCATCAATGAGCTGGAAATCGGTAAAGAGGAAAAGTGTTATAAAATAACCAGGATAAGAAAGGGCGACGGGGAACCCATGGCATATGAAATTGCTTATGTGCCCCAGAAATTATGTCCTGATATGCAGAAATATCTGGACGACCGCAGTTCATTATATGAAATATATGAAACGGTTTACCATTATAAATTGGGTAATGGGAAGATAAGGCTGGAGGCAGACCTTCCGTCTTCCGTGATACAGGAAAGTTTAAGGCTGAATCACGATTCACCGGTCCTGAAAATGGAATGCACCACACGGCTGGAGGACGAAACACCCTTATATTTTGTGGAGTGCTATTATATTGGAGAAAAATATTTCTTTTCGGCTATATTACCAAGATAGGAGAGAGGATAAAATGGAACCTAGGATTGCAACAATTAACAGGATTACAAGGGAAACAGATATCACCCTGACATTAAACCTTGATGGGAGCGGCAAATGTGATCTTCAGACAGGTATAGCCTTTTTTGACCATATGCTCAATGGGTTTGCACGTCATGGATTATTTGACCTGGACATTGTCTGCAAAGGCGATCTGGAAGTTGATTCCCATCATACGGTGGAGGACTGCGGGATTGTATTGGGAGAAGCAATAAAAAAGGCAATCGGGGAAAAAAAGGCAATTAAACGATACGGAAGCGCAATCCTTCCCATGGATGAGGCATTGGTACTCTGTGCCATTGATCTGTCCGGCAGGCCATACTTTTCATATGATGCAAAATTTACGGTCCCCCGGATAGGCGGAATGGATTCAGAGATGATTCATGACTTCTTTTATGCCGTGTCATATTCTGCATTTATGAACCTTCATATCAAGCAGTTGGATGGGGTGAATAATCATCATATTGCAGAGAGCAGCTTTAAGGCGTTTGGTAAAGCCCTTGATATGGCGACCATGCATGAGGAACGGCTGAACGGGTCCGTTTGGTCAACCAAGGGCGTATTATAGGGGGCTTGATATGTAAGGGTTTGATAGCTAAGGGCTCCATAAAAACGCAGACATTGTTCCAAATAAAAGAAGGGTGCACGGATGAGCTGGTTGGTTAAACACTGATAAGAGGTTCGTTGACCCATTTTGCTGTATGATCCGGATATGTTATTTATAAGAAAGGATACGCCGCCAGGAGAGCGCTCTGCCTGACGGCGTATTCTTTCTTTATATATTATCTTTATATGGTCTTTTTACTTCCGCAATAAATGATTTTTCTGTTTTCTGCAGCAGTCTGCTATTGACATATGGTTCTTATTGGCATATAATCCTAATTAAGAATAATTACTATTAAGGAAACGAACCATGATTAACAGAAACACAATTCAATGTTCAATGGTATTAGAAGCGGTAAACAAGCTGAAGTGTCACGCGACCGCGGTTGAGGTATACGATGAGGTTGTCAGGGTATGTCCTCATATCAGCAGGGCCACCGTGTACCGGAACCTAAACCGCCTTTCCCAGATTGGGAAGATACGGAAGATAGAGATACCGGGAGCAGCAGACCGTTTCGACCACCGTTGTCAGGAGCATTACCATATTTTATGTGAAACATGTGGACGGGTTTTTGATGTGGACATGGATGTCTTCGAGGATTTATACCAAAAAATCAGGGATACCCATGGGTTTGAATTTACAGGCTGCGATATTATGTTCAGGGGAATCTGCCCGGAATGTAAATAATGATCCATAAGTTATAAAGCCTGCTTCCCCCTCCACCTACAATTGCTGCGAATGCAGGCCGGGACGAGAAGCCTGCAAATTATAAATCGCATGAAAAGGAGACAAAATATGAGAAGTATTACAACACTTGATCTTCAGTATGCACACAGATTTTTTGGGTTTAAAGGGGAAGCGCAGTATCTGCACGGCCACACGGGAATCCTGACCATTGAAGTGGAAGATTCCATTGAACCCGGTGTTAACATGGTTTTCCCATGTAACGAAATCCAGAAAACCGCCTGGGAGGTCCTGAAGAATTTTGACCACGCACTGATTTTAAGGGAAGACGATCCGCTGCTTCCGGCCATCCTCAAGGTCTATGAAGAACAGGGAATCCGGGACGGCGCCCCAACCAACAAGATGAAAGGCCCGGCGTTCAAGACAGAGCTTGCCACCGCCTATCCTGAGTGCCGCCTGGTGGTGACAAAAGAAACCATGACAGTGGAAGGTATGATAAAAATCGTATACGACCTGCTGAAGGATAAGCTGAATATTGCAAAAATCACCTTTAGCAGCGGCGTCAACGCCGCAACCCAGGAATACCAGCCTTCCAGGACCATTGACCGCTGTCCGTTATGCGGTATTGCATTAAACGAAAACGGTGTCTGCCCTAAGTGCGGATACAAGAAGTAAGGGGATGCCGCCCATCGTACATGACATGATTTTCAAATGAACCTTTTTATGAATCAATCTAAGGGGGCTGTGAAAAAAGTCCCCTAAAAGTAAAAAGAACGCTTTCAGGTATGAAACCTGGAGGCGTTCTTCTTTTGTATGACGGGCATGCCCGTGTTCTGTGGTGAAAGTCCACATAGGCGTAGCTACCGACGAACTTGATAGTGACTCTCAAGGTTTGCATCGTGAGGTGTAGGCGAGAAGAAGAGATAGCGAAATCGTAGCCCTACGGACAGAAACCTGATAATAAGGCGCTTATGGTGGGTAAGCTGGCAAAATGCAGTAAAGCCCTAAAGGTAGCCGTAACCCATGAGCGTAAATCAGGAGGGTAGACGAGGAAAGAACACGGACTTATCCCGTGAGGTCTCACAGGCGGCACCATTAGCCGTAGTAACAACGAACTGTGAGAAGTCAGCAGAAGCCATAGTAGGTAGTCTTTGAAAGCCAGAGATAAGCCAAAGGGCTGAACAACGTAACCGTGCAGACGAATGTATGTACCTGTGAATATCCGACAAGTGGATGTAGGCGAAACGTATAGGAGCCGTAAACGCGCAACATAGGAGTTATCACAGGGAGCGGAAAGGAGCAAAGCACACAAAGTATGTCAGAACTGTTGGAAAAGATACTGGACAAGAGGAACATGAACGAAGCGTATAAGAAAGTTTGTGCCAACAAAGGCGCAGGCGGCGTGGACGGCATGGAGATTGATGAACTCGACGGATATATCCGTGGGAACTGGGAAAGTATCAAAGAGCAAATCAGAAAAAGAAGTTACACACCCCAACCGGTAAGACGGGTAGAGATACCCAAGTCTAACGGAAGTAAGCGGAAACTCGGAATACCGACAGTCATGGACAGGGTAATCCAGCAGGGGATAGCGCAGGTCATAAGCCCGATGTGTGAACCGCTGTTTTCAGGGAACAGTTATGGATTCCGTCCGAATCGAAGCTGTGAAATGGCAATCAGGGAAATGCTCGTATTCTTAAATGAGGGATATGAGTGGATTGTGGATATTGACTTAGAGAAATTCTTTGACAATGTACCGCAGGATAGACTGATGAGCCTCGTACACAACATCATAAATGACGGAGACACGGAATCGCTGATACGGAAATACCTGAAAGCAGGCGTCATGATTCAAGGCAGATATGAAAAGACGGACAGAGGAACGCCGCAAGGCGGAAATCTGTCACCGCTGCTATCAAACATCATGCTGAATGAACTGGACAAAGAGTTGGAAAAGCGAGGACTGCGATTCGTAAGATATGCAGATGACTGTGCGCCACGAAGGCGTGTCCAAGTAGCGTAGCTACTTGAGGACAGCTATGCTG
>ERZ1036416.431-NODE-431-length-13604-cov-4.023470_pt1 | contig 13604 bp, 13 predicted proteins | sample MGYA00514219_ERZ1036416 | MGnify/ENA primary metagenome ERZ1036416 (study PRJEB33795, sample SAMN09464945) | human gut metagenome | host: Homo sapiens | place: USA: Stanford, California | collected 2016-11 | study: EMG produced TPA metagenomics assembly of the...
CATTTGTCAGCTCATCCCTGCTGTTCTGTGTGGGCGCCATGGCAATCGTGGGTTCACTGGAGGACGGGCTCAGCCATAATTACAGCACGCTGTTTACAAAAGCAGTGATGGATGGGGTGCTGTCCATTGTATTTACCGCGACCCTGGGCATTGGAACTGCTTTCTCCATCTTTCCGGTGGGGATATACCAGGGCGGCATGACTGCGCTGGCCGGACTGGTGAAGCCGTATCTCACGGACCTGATGATTATCAGGATGTCCTGTATTGGCTCCATCCTTATTTTCGGGCTGGGACTGAACCTGGTCCTGGGAAGCAAGATTAAAATCGGCAACCTGCTTCCGGCGGTGTTCCTGCCGCTGATTGCATGCGCCCTGGGTTTTTAGGAAGATTCGGATATATAAGGGAGGATGACGGAAATGGAATTTGCAAAGAGGATGGACCGTTTTGGGGAGGGAATCTTCTCAAAGCTGGCTGAGATTAAGAAACAGAAGCTTAAGCAGGGGGAGGAGGTCATTGACCTTAGTATCGGAGCGCCAAACATACCGCCCGCGTCCCATATCACAGAGGCGCTCTGCAAGGCTGCCGCCGACCCTAAGAATTATGTGTATGCCATCAGCGACAGGAATGAGCTGCTGGATGCTGTTTCCGGCTGGTACAGGAAACGCTATGGGGTTGTACTGGACCCTGACAGGGAAATCTGTTCCCTGCTGGGCTCGCAGGAGGGGCTGGCGCACATTGCGCTGACCATGGTGGATGAAGGGGATATGGTGCTGGTTCCTGACCCCTGTTACCCTGTGTTCGGGGATGGTCCCCAGATAGCGGGCGCCAATCTGTATTATATGCCCCAGAAAAAGGAAAACGGATATATGATCCGTCTGGATGAGATACCTGAGGACGTGGCGGAAAAGGCAAAGCTGATGGTTGTCTCATATCCGAACAATCCCACCACTGCCATGGCGCCTGATTCATTTTATGAGGAATTGATTGCATTTGCGTCCAGACATGATATCATCGTGCTTCACGACAATGCATACAGCGACCTTGTGTTTGACGGAAGGACCTGCGGCAGTTTCCTGGGTTTTCCAGGCGCAAAGGAGGTTGGGGTGGAATTTAATTCCCTGTCCAAGACATACGGCCTGGCAGGCGCCAGGATTGGGTTCTGCCTGGGCAATGAAGCGGTGGTTTCCAGGATCAAGCTGCTGAAATCCAATATGGATTACGGCATGTTCCTTCCCATCCAGGCAGCTGCCATTGCAGCCATAACAGGAGACCAGTCCTGCGTACATACCACGATGAAGGCCTATGAGACGCGCCGCAATATCATGTGCGACGGATTTACCGGAATCGGATGGAAGATGGAACGGCCCGCGGCCACCATGTTTGTGTGGGCTGGGATTCCGGGGAAGTTTAAATCCTCAGAGGAATTTGTGATGGCGCTGGTGGAAAAGGCCGGGGTCATGGTAACTCCCGGCAGCGCCTTTGGCCCGTCCGGTGAGGGATATGTGCGCCTTGCCCTTGTGCAGGATGAGGAAATGCTGAATAAGGCCATCCGTGCCGTGGATGCAAGCGGTATCCTTAAATAAGCGTGGGCGCAAGATAAGCTTAGGCGGGTGCGTGGGCGCGGCCGGAAGAAAAAAGGGGTAATGACAGGATGAAGAACAGGAAGACAGCGGACCAGTGTGGGCGGGGAAAGACAGCGGGACAGCCGGAACGCAGGACAGCGGCAGGCCCGGCACAGCGGGCGGCCTTTATCCTGCTGATTGCATATATCTGCCTTATTTACGGTAATTCCCTTATGCCTGCCCATATATCCTCAAGGGAGAGCGGGTTCCTGCTCATGAAGCTTCATGATTTTTGTGAAATGGCGGATTTGGACAGCGGATGGCTTACCGAACATATTGTGAGGAAAACAGCGCATTTTATAGAGTATACAGGTCTGGGCATCCTTTTAGCCTTAAATTGCAGGACATGGATGCCAAAAGGAATCAGGAAACCCAGGCTGGCAGCAGAACTGGCCTTTCTTGTGCCTTTTGTGGACGAAACCATTCAGCTGTTTGTGGATGGTCGGTCCGGGCAGGTGGATGATGTGTGGCTGGATCTGTGCGGAGTGGTGTGCGGGCTGGTATTGACCACCGCGCTGGCTTTTATGAGAAATACAGATAGGGGAAAATTAAGATGAATTATATCATATGGCTGTCCTATGACGGGACGCGTTATGACGGATGGCAGAAGCAGGGCAATACGGAAAAGACCATCCAGGGAAAACTGGAACGCATCCTGGAAAAGCTGGATGGGGAACCGGTGGAGGTACGGGGCTCCGGAAGGACGGACGCAGGTGTCCATGCCCAGGGCCAGGTGGCTGATTTCCGGCTAAAGGGAAAGAGGACTCCGGATGAGGTAATGGAGTACCTGAACCGGTATCTTCCAGAGGACATTGCTGTGTGGAGGATCCAAACCGGGCCTGAGCGGTTCCACAGCCGGCTGAACGCCGTGAGCAAGACCTACCGGTATCAGATTGAAATGGGACCCAAAAAGGATGTGTTCAGGCGCAGTTATTATTATGGTCTGGGACAGGAACTGGATGTGGACTCCATGGAAAGGGCTGCGGCATTCCTGACCGGCACCTGGGATTTTAAGAGTTTCAGCGGCAATAAAAAAATGAAAAAGTCCACGGTACGGACCCTGGAGTCCATATGCTTTGAACGCCTGGAACACACCAGGCTTCATATATCATTTACGGGAAACGGGTTTTTGCAGCAGATGGTGCGTATCCTTGCCGGAACACTGATAGAAGTGGGGCAGGGCAGGCGCAGGCCGGAGGACATGAGGTCTGTCCTCAAGGCGCTGGACCGGCAGGCGGCCGGGTTTACGGCCCCGCCTGAGGGGCTGTTTCTTGAAAAGGTAGAATATGGGGAATTGATATGACTGATTTTCTGGTAAAACATTTTGTTAAGAATCATGAACAGGTGGAGGAAGACGAGGTCAGGACAGAGTATGGCACCCTTGCAAGCGGGGTGGGGATTTTCTGCAACCTTCTTCTGTTTGCAGCCAAGCTGATGATTGGGATATTGGTAAACAGCATCTCTGTCATGGCAGATGCATTTAATAACCTGTCCGATGCAGCCTCTTCCATTATCGGCTTTATCGGCGTTAAGATGGCGGAAAAGCCAGCGGATGACGACCATCCCTTTGGACATGGGAGGATTGAGTATATTTCCGCCTTCATCGTGGCCTTCCTGGTCATACAGGTGGGTTTTTCATTGTTCAAGTCATCGGTGGGCAAGATCATCCATCCCGAGGATATGACCTTCCGATGGATTTCCATTGTCATCCTCCTGCTCTCCGTGGGGGTGAAGCTGTGGCTGTCCATGTTTAACAAGAAGCTTGGAAAACGGATTAATTCCAAGGTCATGATGGCAACTTCGGCAGATGCAATGGGGGATGTGGCAGCTACGTCGGCCACGATTTTCTCCATTGCTGTTTATGGCATGGCCGGTCTGAATGTGGATGGCATTGTGGGAATCATCGTGTCCGTGGTGGTCATGGTTGCCGGCGTGAATATTGCAAAAGATACCCTGGCGCCCCTGATAGGAGAGGGGATTGACCCGGAGTTTTATGAGGAAATCAGTAATTTTGTGGAGGGCTTTGACGGTATTGTGGGAACCCATGATCTGATTGTACATAATTATGGGCCAACCAGAAGCATGGCCTCCATCCATGCAGAGGTCCCCAATGACTGTGACGTGGAGTTCAGCCATGAGATCATTGACCGCATTGAACGGGAGGCGCTGCGGCGGTTCCGCCTCCTTCTTGTAATCCATATGGATCCGGTGGAGACGCACAATGAACTGGTTGTAAAATTCAAAAATATGGTGGCCGATGTCCTGGAAAATATTGACAGCCGCCTGGAATTCCATGATTTCAGGATGGTGGACGGACAGGCCCGGATTAACCTGATTTTTGATTTAGTAGTTCCCTGGGAATATAAACAGTCTGTGCAGGGTAAACTGAAAGCAAGGATTAGCGATGAGGTTAAAAAGCGGGACGGGCGTTGCGAGTGCGTCATTACCGTGGAGAACAGTTTCATGTCGGGAAATAAAGAGTAGGCTAATCCCCAAAGGGGGAAGGGCAGATGTCACAGGAAGAGATGATACAGGCAATGGCAGAGGGCGACAGGGAAGCCTTCCGCCAGTTTTACCAGGAAACGGCCCGCCCGGTGTACAGCTTTATCCTGTCACTGACAAAAAGCCCTTATGAGGCAGAGGACCTGATGCAGGAAACATATCTTTGCGTATGGACCAAGGCCAAATCCTATGTCCCTTTGGGAAAACCCCTGGCCTGGGTTTTTACCATTGCCAGGAATCTCTGCTATATGAGGTTCAGGGAACAGAAAATGGTAAGCAATGTGGCCTTTGATGAGCTGGAAGAAAAGGAAGAGGGAGCGTACTGTGAATCCCTGGAACAGGCTGCGGACAGGAAGGTGCTCCTTGACGCCCTTGGAAAAATCAGCGAGGAGGAGCGTCAGATCGTGCTTCTCCATACCGCGGCCGGGATGAAGCACAGGGAGGTGGCGCAGACCCTGGAAATGCCTTTGGCCACAGTCCTGTCCAAATACAACCGCTCCATGAAAAAGCTTCAGAATATCCTGAAATACCCAGGCGCCTGAAGGGCTGTCCGGAGCATATGCCAGGAACCGGAAGGGTCTTTGGAAAAATGTTGCCTGGAAAGATATTCAAAAAGGTACTGCTTGGAAAAATATTCAAAAAGGTACTTGACGAAAATTGAACTATGATATATAATAACTTTCGTTGTGTTATTGGGCTATCGCCAAATGGTAAGGCAACGGACTCTGACTCCGTCATTTCAAGGTTCGAATCCTTGTAGCCCAGTTGTTAAGTAAGCCGGGAATCCAGTTTATGGATTTCCAGTTTTTTGTGATGTGCCGCGGGCATATCGGGTTGCGGGATTACTTGGTTTATGGTATCCTATCCTGTAAGCGATGTTTAGCCAGAGAGCCGGCTATCTGGAAAAAGGGGTTTAAATGTCTAGTAAAAAGAAAAATATATTAAATGCCGTATTTTTGCTGGTTGTATTCTTTCTGACCATATACAGCGTGTTTGGGGGGGAAGACTTAAGCGATATAGCGGATACCATGACCGAGGCATCGCCGGTGTTCCTGATCCTGGGCGTGGCCTGTGTGGTATTCTTCATATGGGCTGAGTCGGCCATCCTCCATTATCTTTTTGGAACGCTGCAGGTAAAGGCAAAGCGGCGGACCTGCTTCATGTATTCGGCCATTGGCTTTTTCTTTAGCTGTATCACGCCCTCGGCAGGGGGAGGGCAGCCGGCCCAGGTCTATTATATGAGGAAGAATATGATACCGGTGCCCGTGGCAACCGTGGTGCTGATGGTTGTGACCATTACGTACAAGTCCGTGCTGGTCATTGTGGGATGTCTTCTGGCTGTATTTGGAAGAGGGCTGCTGGACCGTTACCTGTATGAGGTCATGCCGGTGTTCTATCTGGGCCTTACACTGAACGTGGTGTTCTGTCTGGCCATGCTGATCCTGGCATTCCACACTTCCCTGGCAAAGAACATTGTCATGAAGCTGCTGGGATTCCTGGTGGGACTGCATATACTGAAGGATAAACCGTCCAGGACAGAGCGGCTTAACCTGACCATGGACCATTACAATGAAACAGCATCCTACCTGCGCCGGCACAAGGACGTATTGGTGCGGGTGACGCTCCTTACTTTCTGCCAGAGGATAGCCCTGTTTTCTGTTACATATTTTGTCTATAAGGCATTTGGGCTAAAAGGAACCCATGCAGCCACCCTTATCCTTTTGCAGGCAACCATATCCATATCGGCAGATATGCTTCCCCTTCCGGGCGGCATGGGAATCAGCGAGCATTTGTTCCTGACCATATTTGACCCTATTTTTTACGGGGACCTGCTGCTTCCGGCCATGGTGCTTTCCAGGGGGATTGCCTATTATGTACAGCTGTTATTCAGCGCTGCCGTGACATTGGGGGCCCATATCCTGATTGACAGGCGGCAGAAAGGGACCTAAAAAATTTTTAGATACTCTAAAAATGATTGTGCACATTGCTGAATTTTCATCCTCAAGTTGGTCAGTATGCCCATTGTAGCGGATAATAGAACGTGCTATGATTAAATATATAAAATATTTTAGGTATACTAAAAAAAATAGAGGTGTCAGCACGTGAAAAATTCAGATATGTTTAAGCGTTATGGAATGTTCATTGCAGGAGTCATATTCAGTGCATTGGGAATAAGCCTGATAACAAAAGCAGGGCTGGGAACGTCACCGATTACCAGCCTTGCTTTTGTGTTGACCTTTATTTTTCCCCATACCCTGGGAACCTTTACCATGATGGTCAATTCGGTCATGTTCATCATCCAGGTAATCCTGCTGGGGAAAGCGTTTCAGAAAATCCAGCTGCTCCAGCTTCCGGCGGCACTTTTATTTTCCGTCTGCATTGACGGCTGGCTCTGCATCCTCAGTTATTGGCAGACAGGAGGTTATGTGGGACAGGTGCTGATGCTGCTGCTGGGATGTGTATTCCTGGGGCTGGGGATTGCATTTGAGGTCATCCCCAATGTCCTGATTCTTCCTGGTGAAGGGCTGGTCCGTGTGATTGCAGGACTTACCGGATGGCGGTTCGGCCGTGTGAAGACCGGGTTTGATATGAGCATTGTGGCCAGTGCGGTGGTGGTTTCTGTTGCGGTGACAGGACATGTGCTGGGCATACGGGAGGGGACCGTGATGGCTGCCCTGATTGTGGGGAGCATTTCCCATTTCTTTATTGAGAAGGTTTCAGCGGCCCTGGGGGGCTGGATACCGTCATACACAGAGGCAGGAGATGCCTGTTCATAAGGGGCGCAGGAAAATATCCATCTGCAGGGTGAAAGGCAGATGGATGTTTTTATGTGGGTTTACCCAGTACTGCATTATTAAATATAGTATTGTATAAAAAAAGATTAATAATTGAGAAATAAAAGAAAAATGCTTGACAAATTAGTGGAACATGATAAAATGAGTTTTAGTTACACGCGTAACCCGCATGCATTTATCATATACATATATTTTTTTAACCATTAGTTACGCGTGTAACTATAAAAAGATAGGAGAAGGAGGAAGGGAAATTGGAACAGAATAGGTGTCCGAGGATTGGCATCATAGGTTGTGGGCAGATTGCAAAAATCCGTCATGTACCAGAACTTGCGGAAAGCAAGGATGCAGAACTTGCAGGTTTTTACGATTATGTGCCGGGACACGCCAGGTCCCTGGCCAATCGGTATGGGGGTAAGGTCTATGACCAATATGAAGAAATGCTGGATGATGAAACCATTGACGGGGTTGTAATCTGTACTTCCAATGACAGCCATGGAAGGATTTCCATGGAAGCTCTTAAGAGGGACAAGTATGTTTTATGTGAAAAGCCCATGTGCATGAGCCTTAAGGAAGCCAGTCAAGTGCTGGAGGCTGAGCAGGAGAGTAAGGCATTTTACATGGCAGCCCATAACCAGCGTTTTACCTTGGCCCATAGAAAGGCAAAGGAGATTTTAATGGGCGGTCAATTGGGAAAAGTCATTGCCTTTAGGTGTACACTGGCACATGACGGACCGGAGCGTTTCAGCATCAACCGGTCCACATCCACCTGGTACTTGAATAAACGGAATTCAGGTTTTGGGTGTATCACTGATTTGGGGATTCATAAGTGTGATGTACTTGGTTATCTTTTGGGAGAACCTTTTATAAGGGTTGGGGCCATCGCTGGTACCAGGGACAAGTGTGATGCAGAGGGAAGGCTTGTGGATGTATATGATAATGCAGTCTGTGTCCTGGAGAGCAGATCGGGTGTCATGGGTACCCTGAACCTGTCTTATTCTAATTACGGACCAATGGAAAACGGGACAGTTTACTATTGCCAGAAAGGGGTGCTCCATGTTCAGTACAGTCAGGACTGCGCACTGGAGGTAATCATGGATTCCGGCGAGAAGGTACGGTATATAAGCCAGGAGAATCCGTCTTCACAAGTGGTCAGTACTTTTGTAAAAGCAATACAGGACCATGGTCCATCACCTGTGCCTGCAAAGGAGTCTTATGAGGCAATGCGTGTGGTATCTGCAATAGAGGAGTCTGCCAGGACAGGTGGTTTTGTCAATTTATAATTGGATATGTGAAATCACATAACCCTGAAGGAAATAGGATTATCCTTCCCTTTTTCTGAAACTGGTAATATAATAACACCAGAATAAATGGAAGGGAAAGAACGAGGATGTCAAAGCGAAAGGAAGTTGCAGCAGCAGCGGGTGTATCTGAGGCTACAGTATCCCATGTAATAAATGGAACAAAGTATGTGAGCCCGGAACTTGCCGCACGGGTAAGGAAAGCAATTGAAGAAAAGGGCTATTATCTAAACCAGGCAGCCAGGTGTCTGGCTACGAACAGAAGCGGCCATTTGGCGCTGGTAGTAAATAACTTAAAGAATCCACGTTATGCGGAAGTGGCGGAAGCCATGCAGGAGGAAGCCCGAAAACGGGGATATATTGTATCAGCCATAGATATTAATATCTTTAACTTTAATGAAGATGCTATTTTTGACCTGATAGCAAGGAATGTGGATGGATTATTCCTGGCAACATACATTGACAGCATGGAACCGGCTATCCGCCGGGCTTGTGCAAGCGGTATCCGTGTGGTCTCAGGCTGCCCGGAGTTTGGCAGGGTGCTGAAGATTGACTATGAGGATTCCATTGGGGAGATGGTCCGGTTTCTAGCAGGGACTGGTCATAAGCGGATTGCTTTTCTGAGCGGATATTCTCTAAAAGAGTCATCTCATGAAAAGTATGCTAATTTCTGCCAGGCCATGAAAGCCAATGACCTGCAGGTACTGCCGGAACTTCTGATTGATGGCGAGATGCCTTATATCGCTGACCTGGATACAGGATTCCAGGCAATGAATCAGCTTTTAGAAAGGAGCACGGATGTAGATGCGGTCTTCGCTGTTAACGACCTGGTGGCTATCGGGGCAATGAAGGCTTTGCGGCAGAGGGGGATACGTGTTCCGGAAGATATTTCCGTGGCGGGCTGTGATGATATTCCATTTGCTTCCTATGTTGAACCAGTATTGGCTACTATCAATGTCCCTAAAGCAGAGATGGGAAAACTTGCGGCAGAAATGCTGTGTGATATCCTGAATAACAGGCCCTGTGAGGACCATTACCTGAAAACCACATTTAAAGCAGGAGCATCAATCGGACATGCGTAAAGCATAAAAGATGCTGGATTTTGTATTGCCAGACATGTTCCGCATGTGGATATCAGGGAAACCATATAAGAGAGGAAACTTAAGAGATGACGCATAAAGAACGTTTGATGGCAGTAAAAGAAGGAAGAAAGACAGACAGACCGGCGTTTGTGGCCTGGGGGCCCCATATGAATCTGGTAGACAGAAATGCAAAGGATTTTACCGAGGCAACCATAGCATATCAGAATACATATCAATTTGATTTTATAAAACTGATGCCTAATGGCATGTATTTTACCGAAGATTTCGGGCAGTTGTTAAGACCGGCGGCCCATATTTATGACGATACCTGGATGAACGTACAGGCAAGCGCAATCAATGATCCGCACCAGTGGGCGAAACTAAAGGTGCCGGACCTGAAAACGGGTGCCTTGGCTAGGGAAATCGAGGTTTGTAAACGGGTGAATGACTATTATCAGGGAGATGTGCCTGTGCTGGCCACTGTTTTCAGTCCATTCATATGGATGGGGGAGATGACGGGAGGGTTCTTCCACCCGGAAGTAATCCTTTCGCATTTTGAATACTCCGGCAGCTATGCCAGGGCAGCCCTTGAAGTGATTTCCGAGACCAATGAGCGGCTAATGGAGGCGTTTGTTGATGCGGGGGCCGCTGGATTTTTCCTGGGGTATCAGTGTGGTATGGCTAAACTGATGGGCAGGGATATGTTTGATGAGTGTGCAAGGAAATATGATGTGAGCAATATTAATGCAATAAAAGACAGGACATGGTTTAACATGGCCCATATCTGCCATGGGGATGCCAGCACCAGCCAATGGTTTTTGGATTATCCGGTAGATGCATTTAACTGGGCGGATCAGGAGCAAGGCCAGCTAACCATTGGAGAAATGCGCCAGAAAACAGACCGGGTCCTTGTAGGTGGGCTGGATCATGCCAATGGCCATGGTTATAAGGAACTTGAGGGCAGATATAAACCAAGCTCTGATTTTGCAGGGAATGACAGGGATGAGATAAAGGGCCATATTAAAATGAAGGTGATAGAAGCCTTAAAGGCAGGCGGTGTAAAAACAGTAATCTCCGGCGGATGCGGCTGGTCTGAAGGTTCCCTTCCCAGATTCCCTCTTTGGAGGGAAGTGATGGAGGAAATCGGGGAGGAAGGCTGGAATGAAGCATAAGATATTACTCCTTGGAATGGGATTCTGGGGCCGGCGGTGGCTGGAACTGATTTTAAAATCTGAACAATGCCATCTGGCAGGCGCAGCAGGCAGTGAGGACGAAATGCAGGAAATATGTGCAGATTATGGAATTAATCCTGTAATCACGTTTACTGACTTCAGGAAATCCATTGTACAGACAGATGCAGATATTGCCGTGGTAGTGCTTCCGGGCGTGCTGCACTTTGAGGCCGATAGGCTGGCACTGGAAAAAGGCATGAATCTGATTACAGAGAAGCCGCTGGCAATGGATATGGAGGAGGCCATGGAGTTACTGCGCCTGAAAGCCCAATATCCTGCCCGAAGGTTCATGACCTCACAGAATTACCGATGGAGACCCCATAACCAGGCCATTAAACGAGCCATTGACCATGGTATGATTGGCAGGATGGAATCCATACTTTTGGAATTCCGCCAGCAGGAGGACCTGCAGGGATACAGGGCGGGATTAGAAATGCCTCTTTTGCAGGATGTGTCCATCCATCATTTTGACCTGATACGGTTTTTTACGGGCGCTGATTGTAAGGAAGCGTATTGCCGCGTTTCCAGACCGTCCTGGTCCCTATATGAAGGAAAGCCTGATACATATGCAGTCTTTCAGATGACCAATGGTGTTACGGTTACATATAGCGGAAGCTGGGCGGCCAGAGGAAAGGAAACCTCCTGGGACGGGAATTTTACTATTACAGGTGACAAGGGCTGCCTGACGCTGGATGCAGATGGAGCAGTGTATTTTTATAAACATGAAAGGGCAGAGGTGGTCGTACTTAATACCGGCAGACAGCAGGGAGAGGAAATCCTGCAGCCAGAAATGAAGTATACTGAAATGGAATACGGCTTCCATATGTTTCTGGACAGTCTTGAGCAGGGGGATGTTCCGGAAACCTCCCTTGAGGACAATGTGAAAAGCTTTGCCATGGTCATGGCCTGCCTTGAATCTGCAAAGCAGGGAATGGTAGTGGATTGTAGTGAGTTACTGCGGCAATATGCACGGTGAAAGGATAAAGGATATTATGTTACAGGAAAAATATACGATTAGAATGCGTCTGTCAGTCTGGTTTGGACTTGCAGCCTTGGTTTTTGGGGCCTTTTGCGGAGGCGCGATGGCTTCCGGCGCTTATGCCACCAGCTATTTTGCCAGATATGGCGGCGGCCATATGCTAATTTTCATTCTGATTTTCATGACCATCATGGCTGTCTGCTGCATCCTGGGTATCAATGTAATCAGGGCTTATAAAGTAACGGATTACAATGGATTTTATCTTGCCCTATATGGTCTTCATAGGGATGGTTCCAACCCTGGACTTAGGAAGATTGTCACACTGTTTTTTGATTTTTATACCATATTATCAGGTATTGCCGCCTGTGCTGGAGCAATGGCCCTTTTCGGCGCTCTTGCCAATTCAACCACTGGAATGCCTGTACAGGCAGGTTCACTCATTGCAGCTTTTGTATTTGCCATCCTTAGTGTTTACGGCAGTGCATTCCTGCGCAAATTCAACACCGTGATGACCCTGGCTCTGACAGGCAGCCTTCTGGCGGTCCTGGCTGCTGTGTGTGCAATACGGGGAGATGTTCTTGTTGGCCTGCTGGGAAATTTTAGGACAGGGGTGGACTGGAGCGGAGCCTCTCTTGCCACGGGGTATACCATGCTTATTTCTTATTGTTTTAATGTTGGCTCATGGGGGGCCACCCTTAGCAGTTATTCAGAAAAAATCCGGGACCAGAAAGATGCGGTCGGTTCCGGTATCATGATTGCAATTTTTGTCAGCGTCCTGTTTTTTGCAACATCCTGTATCGTGCTTCCGTTCCTGCCGGAGCAGCTTAACTCCACCCCGATTCTGAACATCTGTCAGAATTATCTGGGAAGCACGCTTACCATTATTTACTGGGTTGTTATTTTTATTGCGGTAATTACTACCGGGCCCACCTTTGCATTCAGTATAGCGGCACGTTTTATCAAGCTTTGGAAAAACTCAGGGATTGACCGGAAGCTTAAGGTTTTTGTTATAGCACTTGCATTTATGATAGTGTGCTATTTTGTATCCCTTATGGGATTGATGAAAATCGTACAGATTCTCCTGACCTCTACTGGGGCAATCGGTGCATTTTCTATTTTTATTCCGCTGATTATTTCCATTTTCCGTATTCACAGGCTGAACCTTGCTGAGAGGAATGGGACTTCCGGTTGATATAAAATAGCTGAAACAAAATAATTGGATAAAAAAGTGCTTGACTATTTGCCACAATATGGGTATAATTAATCCCGCAACTGTTAATCGGCACCGTGATTGCCAACACTGCGGGATTTAAAATTGAATAATGGGCTATCGCCAAATGGTAAGGCAACGGACTCTGACTCCGTCATTTCAAGGTTCGAATCCTTGTAGCCCAGGTAAGTAAAAGCTGATAAACTGAGAGGGAACTCTCTTGTTTATCAGCTTTTTTTGTCGCAGCCCAGCAGCGCTATTTTTTGAAAGATGTGACATTTTTCCCCTTATCATTAATTTGAATCAGTTGATATATTCACTAGAACGATAAGTTATGAAAAACATGAAGTTGATGAGGGATTTTATCATGAAAAAAAGGATTTCTACCTTGAAAATCAAACAATTACTGAGCATGTCTTTCGGGATTCTTTTAGTTATCCTGCTTTTGTTGGGCCTGACTTCCATTACTTACATCCATAATATATCCGGCAATACGGAGGTACTCTATGAACGGCCCCACACAAATCTGGTTGGAATGTGGGAGGCAAAGTCCAGGATTTCCCAGACCGGAAACGGGTTGAGGGAGATGATTCTTTACAATATCCCGCCTTCAGCGGATCTTACCGCTAACCTGACGGCTGTGGAGCAGGTAATCAGGGAAATCGAGGGAAATAACCAAGTTACGATTGGCATTGACCAAATTTCCAGCGTGGTCCAGACAACGTCCGCCACCGCGGAGGAAAGCGCAGCGTCCAGCGAGGAACTATCGGATCAGGCCAGGAAGCTTAAAGAACTTGTGGGACAATTTCGGTTAAAAAAGGCTGCAATTCCAGAATTGAGAAATTTTGATTAAGGTATGCGGCAAGAGAATACCAGCGTCTGCG
>ERZ1036416.435-NODE-435-length-13555-cov-3.829259_pt1 | contig 13555 bp, 9 predicted proteins | sample MGYA00514219_ERZ1036416 | MGnify/ENA primary metagenome ERZ1036416 (study PRJEB33795, sample SAMN09464945) | human gut metagenome | host: Homo sapiens | place: USA: Stanford, California | collected 2016-11 | study: EMG produced TPA metagenomics assembly of the...
ACTGGATACCGCATCGGCGGAATTCCGCAGCGAGGAGAGCGGTACGGCGGACTTTGTCGGCACGCAGGAGGAAATCGCGGCGGGCATCCGTGCATTGGTGGGTATTCTGCCGTCCAGCAACGATGACGATGATACCTACGGTGACTGTGAGGACAGCCTGAACCGTCTGGTTCCGGAAGTTGTGCAGGCTTCCGGCGCAGGCGTGTTACGTGCTATTTCGGATGACGGCTTTGTCTGCGAGCCCGGACAGCATTATGGTTGCTCGGTGAACACTGCCTTCATTCGTTTGAACGGTTGCACGGTCGGTGCAATCGCGGCTGCCTCCGGTGAAGTCTGTTTCCGCGGCGTCGAGAAGGCAGCACGCTTTGCAAAGTTCTGCGATGCGTTCAGCATTCCGATGCTCACACTGGTGAACAGCAAGGGCTTTGAAAAGACACTCTGCAACGAAAGACGTCTTCCGCAGGCGGTTGCTGCGCTGATTAATGCTTATGCAGAGGCGACGGTACCGAAGGTGACTGTTCTGAACGGTACGGCGCACGGCATGCTTGCAAATGTTTTCGGACCGCGAGCGGTCACAGACATTGTATATGCTTGGCCGAACGCAGAGCTTGCACTGCTTGACGCGGGGGACGCGGTCAAGATTCTCTATGCGGCAGAGCTCGAGAAGGCTGAGAACAAGGCTGCTTTCTTTGAGGAAAAAAAGGCTCTTTACTTGGAGAAGCAGGGATCGGCGCTCAGCGCGGCAAAGCGCGGCTATGTCGACGATATCATTGCGCCCGAGACCACGAGAAAGCGCGTAATTGCAGCATTCGAGATGCTCTTCACAAAGAATGAGGAAATTCCGGCCAAGAAACATGGCACGGTTTGAGCGGGGTATCGGGATGAAGCAGAGAATAAAACAGTTTCTTCTCACCGCGGTACTTTGCCTCTCGCTTGCACTCATGATTCCGTTCTCGGCACTTGCGAAGATTGATCAGAGAGTTCTGGACTCCGCGACGGAGGGTGCCAAGAAGAATATCGGTGCCATCATGAGCTTTGATGAGGCGCTCCTACAGAACTATATCGACGAGTTCGAGGCGCGCGGCGAAGTAAAGATGGCGGACGGCTTAAAGAGCTGGAAGAGCATACGGGAAAGTGTCGGTCCCATGACCTCTTTGGATGAGGCTTATCCAAAGGAAGTGGACGACAAAAACATTTTGGTGACGGTTAAGGCACACTGCGGTGAGCGTGAGATTATCGCGCACATGGGCTATAACGTAGAGAGCGGAGATGTCACCGAGCTCAGTTTTGACAAGGTAGAGACACTCACGGAGAAATTCGAAAGTGCGGGACTCAACTTAATTATCGGCATGGGTACTGTCTTCGCGGTGCTGATCTTCATTGCCTTTCTGATTAGCCGCTTCAAGTATATTCACGAGTGGGTGAGTCGCAAAGAGGCTATCGAGAAGGAAGAGAAGGAGTATCAGGAGAAGGTTGCGGCAATTCAGCGCATGCCGAAGAGCGCGCGCAATGTCTCCAAACGCATCAGTGCCGAGCAGGTTAAGGCGGCACAGGTACCTGAGGGAACACAGGTTCAATGCATATCCGCGCCGGAAGAATTGCCTGTGATTGACGAAACTGCGAATACCGCGGTTTCAGCCGAGACCGTCGCAGTACTTGCTGCCGCGGTTGCGGCGGCGGAAGAGCCGCAGATTGACGCACAGACGCTTGCTGTTTTGACGGCAGCCGCACTGGCTGCCGAGGGTGAGGATCCCGGACCTGACGGGCTTGTGGTCAAGTCGCTGAGAAGACGCGGAAATGCAAAGAGAAGAAGACGTTGATAACTTGCGTTACAAACAAATTTTAATTGACGAAACTTACGCAGATTGAGGAGGAAACAGAAATGAAGAATTATACCATCACCGTGAACGGACAGGTCTATGTTGTACAGGTTGAAGAGGGCATCACCGCAGCAGCGCAGGGCGCTCCGGTTGTGACCATTCCGGCAGCTCCGGTATTCCAGCAGGCAGTGGCACCGGCACCGGTCGCGGCACCGGCACCGGTCGCAGCGGCACCTGCGCCGGCTCCGGCAGCAGCACCGAGCGGCGCAGCGGGCAGCATCACCGTTGAGTCCCCGATGCCGGGTAAGATTTTGAGCGTCGAGAAGAAGGTCGGTGACAGCGTCGAGGCAGGTCAGACCATCATGATTCTTGAGGCAATGAAGATGGAGAATGAGATTGTTGCTCCGGAAGCGGGCACCATTGCAAGCATCAATGTCAGTGTGAATCAGTCCGTAGAGGCAGGCGAGGTGTTGGCAACTTTGAATTAAGCGGGCGGCGCCGAGAGCGCCCCAAAGAGGAGAGAAAATAAGATGGCGTATTTGACCAATACATTCAGCAATCTTATCCATCAGTCCGCATTTTTCTCCATCACATTCGGAAACCTCATCATGATTGCGGTGGCTCTCACCTTTCTCTATCTCGCGATTGCGAAAGGTTTTGAGCCTCTGCTCCTTGTTCCGATTGCGTTCGGTATGCTTCTGGTGAATATTTATCCTGATATTATGCTGGATCCGGCAAAGTCCGCGGATGGAAGCGGCGGACTCCTGCATTATTTCTATCAGCTTGACGAGTGGGGTATTCTTCCTCCGCTCATCTTCATGGGTGTCGGCGCGATGACGGATTTCGGTCCGCTGATTGCAAACCCGATGAGCTTCCTGCTCGGCGCAGCGGCGCAGTTCGGAATTTATGCGGCTTACCTGCTGGCGGTGCTTCTCGGATTCAACGGCAAGGCGGCGGCTGCGATTTCCATCATCGGCGGTGCCGACGGACCGACGTCCATTTTCCTTGCCGGTAAGATGGGGCAGAGTGAGTATCTTGGTGCCATTGCGGTTGCCGCATACTCCTACATGTCTTTGGTTCCGATTATTCAGCCGCCGATTATGCGCGCGCTGACCACGGAAAAAGAGCGCAAGATTCGTATGGCACAGCTTCGCCCGGTCTCGAAACTCGAGAAGATTCTTTTCCCGATTGTCGTCACCGTGATTGTGAGCCTGATTCTGCCGACTACGGCACCGCTCATCGGAATGCTGATGCTCGGCAACCTGTTCCGTGAGTCCGGTGTTGTGAGACAGCTGACCGATACCGCGAGCAATGCGCTCATGTATATTGTCGTCATTCTGCTCGGCACTTCGGTCGGCGCAACGACCAGTGCGGAAGCCTTCCTGAAGGCGGACACGCTGAAGATTGTGTTCCTTGGCCTTGTGGCCTTTGCCTTCGGAACAGCGGCAGGTGTTTTGCTCGGAAAAGTGATGTGCAAGTTGACAGGCGGAAAGGTAAATCCGCTGATCGGTTCGGCGGGTGTTTCGGCTGTGCCGATGTCCGCACGCGTTTCTCAGAAGGTCGGCGCAGAAGCAGATCCGACCAACTTCCTTCTGATGCACGCAATGGGACCGAACGTCGCCGGCGTCATCGGTACGGCGGTTGCTGCCGGAACCTTTATGGCGATTTTCGGTGTGAAATAAGCGCAGCATGAATTGTCCGAAAGGCGATATACTTGACTCCGTGAATACCGCATGAATGCACGACAGGGCTAAAGCTGCCTTGTCGTGCACAGACTGCGAGCGGTCGCCGGGTTTCGTCGTCCGGATGCTTATCTTTCGCGTGAGACTAGCGCAAGGAGAATATAGATGAATAACGAGAAGAAAAAACCGGTTCAAATTTGTGAGACCGTGCTTCGCGATGCGCACCAGTCCCTCTTTGCAACCAGAATGACGACTGAGGAAATGCTGCCCATCATCGATAAGATGGATGAGATCGGCTATCGTTCGGTTGAGTGCTGGGGCGGAGCGACCTTTGATTCCTGCCTTCGTTTCCTGCATGAGGATCCGTGGCAGAGACTGCGCCTTTTGAAGCAGGGTTTCAAGAAGACGAAGTTACAGATGCTGTTCCGCGGCCAGAATATTCTGGGCTACAACCACTATGCGGACGATGTCGTTGAGTACTTCGTTCAGAAGTCTGTGGCAAACGGTATCGACATCCTTCGTATCTTTGACTGTCTGAATGACCTTCGAAACCTGGAGACAGCGGTTAATGCGTGCAAGAAAGAAGGTGCAGAGGCACAGATTGCCCTCTCTTACACACTGGGTGACGCATATACGCTCGAGTATTGGGTCGGCCTGGCAAAGCGCATTGAAAATATGGGCGCGGACTCCATCTGCATCAAGGATATGTCCGGCCTCTTGACGCCGTATGAGGCGTATGACCTCGTGAAGGCACTTAAGGAGTCGACTAAGCTCCCGATTGACATCCACACGCACTACACCTCCGGTGTCGCTTCGATGACCCTCCTGAAGGCAATCGAGGCAGGTGCGGATATCATTGATACGGCAATTTCGCCGCTTGCTCTCGGAACCAGTCAGCCGGCAACCGAGGTTCTGGTACAGACCTTAAAGGGAACGCCGCATGACACCGGTCTCGACATTGAGAAGCTCTCGGAGATTGCAAAGTACTTTACCAAGATTCGTGAAAAGTATATTGCCAACGGTCTTCTGAGTCCGCGCCTCCTCGGCGTTGACATTAACACATTGCGCTACCAGGTGCCGGGCGGCATGCTCAGCAACCTTTTGAAGCAGCTCACCGAGGCGCACAAGGAAGATTTGCTTCCGGATGTGCTCGAAGAAGTCGCACGTGTCCGCAAGGACTTCGGTGAGCCGCCGCTGGTTACGCCGTCCTCTCAGATTGTCGGTACGCAGGCTGTGATGAATGTCCTTCTGCAGCAGCGCTATAAGATGGTGCCGAAGGAGTCCAGAAAGCTTGTTATGGGCGAGTTCGGTCAGTCTGCTCGTCCGGTGGATCCGGAAATTCAGAAGCAGATTATCGGGGATGAGGCACCGATTACCTGCCGTCCCGCGGATTTGATTCCGCCGCAGCTCCCGAAGTTCGAGGAAGAAGTCGGACCGTGGAAGCAGCAGGAGGAGGATGTGCTCTCGTATGCACTGTTCCCGCAGGTCGCACTTGATTTCTTCAAGTATCGGCAGGCGCAGCAGAGCGGTGTGGATATGAATAAGGCGGATACGGCAAACGGTGTTTATCCGGTGTAATTAAGAGTAACGAAAACGACTGCCGCTCCGGAGTGTTTTCTTCGGCGCGGCAGTTTTCTGCATGCTTTGACATATAAGGGGGAAATAAAGCGCAGTGAACGGAAAAAGAGCAAAGCGGATTGCGCAGGCCGCAATTCTGGCACTCAGCTTGTTGACACCGTTTTTACCGACGCAGGTGTTACAGAGTTTGGCCGCACAGAAGGCCGATGCGGCATTTGAACAACAGCTTGCGGCGGAAGGTTTTCCGGAGTCCTACAAACAGAAACTCAGAGAACTCCATGCAAAATATCCGAATTGGGAGTTTAAAGCGTATCAGACAGGACTCAGTTGGCAGGAAGTGGTGCGAGAAGAGAGCAAACTCGGCAGAAATTTAGTTCATACCACGAGTAAGGACAGTTGGAAGTCGAAAGATGCGGCTGCCTACAATGCCTCAACCAATACCTGGAAAGGCTTTGATACGAGTGCCTGGGTTGCGGCGAATCCCGATATTATCGGGTATTACATGGATCCCAGAAACTTTTTGGACGGTCGCTACATTTTTCAGTTTCAGACCCAGGGCTATGACCCCGCGAGTCAGAATGCGGAGGGGGTCCGCATGCTGGCGGCAAATTCTTTCCTTAACGAAAGCGGAGCAAGTATTGTCGGAAGCCGTTCTGCGGTCGAAAATCAGAGCAGTTCCGCGGACAGCGGTATTTCGGAGGCAACGAAGGTCGCCGGTGCAAGCGGTAAGAGCCCGAGTGCAGTCCTCTGGGCGGCGCCGGGAACCCCGTGGGACAGCGAAAACGTACAGGTCGGCGAGGCACCTCTCTCCGAGCAGGAACAGCAAAGTCGTGCTGCGGCAAACGGAAGCAGACCTGCGGTGCCGACGCGCGGCGAGACAGCTACGAAGCAAGAAGAGCGTGCAATCGGTGTGCTTGCGGGGGCACCGCGTGACCGCCTTGCAGCATCCGAGGCGGTGCAGGGCGAAAGTGTTTCGGATGCGGAGTCTTCGGCAGAAAATACCGATCCGACTTACGGAGAAGTACAGCCGGTGGATGTAGACGCCTCTGCTTCCGGGCTTTCGGATGTCTCTACGGGTGAGGAAGCGGAGACAGAGACAGTTGCCGTCGATGCGACGGAAACCTCGCGACTCGAAGAAGTACATCCGTATGACGTCTCGGTCGAGGGAGACGCGGAGAGTCAGCGTATCGAGGCGGATATCCAAGGTGTCATTCGCCGCGGTGCAGCCGGAGCTTCGCAGAACAGCACGACTTCCCAGTCCGGAGGTTCCGGCGGCGGCGGAACGGTATCGGGTGACGGCAGCGGCTCCAATCCGGCCGGTGTCGACTATATCTCCACCATTATGGATGCTGCAAACAGTTCGGGTGTGAATCCCTATGTGTTGACGGCGATGCTGATCCAGGAACAGGGAAGAGCCGGGGGCAGCGGCCTGATCAGCGGAAAGAATCCGAAATATCCGGGATTTTATAACTATTTTAATGCACAGGCTTTTCAGGATGGCGATAAGACGCCGACCGAGCGCGGTCTCTGGTGGGCCAGCCTTGTGGATGCAACTTACGGAAAGCCCTGGAACACACCGGAGAAGGCTATCATCGGCGGCGCAAAGTATTACGGCGACAACTACCTGAAGAGCGGACAGGACACCTTCTACCTGAAGAAATTCAACGTAACGGAGAAGGGGCGCTACGAGCATCAATACATGACCAATGTGCAGGCAGCTGCGGAAGAGGGCAGAAAACTCGGTGAAGCTTATACCGAGGATCTCAAACAGAAGAAACATACCTTCCGCATTCCGGTCTATCAAGATATGCCGGAGAGTGCGGCAGCTCAGCCGAATTGACAACTGTAAGAGCGGGTACTTGCCCGCTCTTTTTTGTTCCCAAGGTAGTCATCGAGGCCATGCTTCAAGTACTGGAGTTCACCCGGGATTCGTGTTAAAATGAGATGGATTTTAGTTTCCCCTGAGTGGGACGGAAAGAGAGGAAAGGACAGAATGAAGCGAGGAAGCGTGACTCGAGCTTTTGTCTGCGGCGCAACTGCCGCGATGTTCAGCGCTCTAATTCAGCTGAGTGCCTTTGCGCTGAGCGCAAACATTCAGTTTTCTGATCCGAGCACCAAGGTGGGAGAAGAGTTTACGGTCTCCATGCATGTACAGGGTGACGGTGCCATTGCAACTACGGACATTGCTCTCGGCTACGACAGCGAGAAGATGGAATTTTTGAGCGGTGACAGTGCGAGCGGCAGCGGCGGCGAATTAAACGTAAAGAGCAGCGGCAGCGAAGCGGATGTCTATTACAGCCTGAAATTCAAGGCGCTTCAGGAGGGTACGGCTTCCGTTCAGGTTAAGAGTGCAAAGCTCGAAGACGGAAGCAGCCAGGCGGCGACGATTGCGCATCAGGGCAGCGCAGCGGTGACAATTGCTGCAGGGGCGGCTAGTGAAGCGGCAGCGGAGGGCGGCGCAGCCGAGACAGCCGCGGCGCCGACGGAGGCAACAGGACCTCTCAGCAGTCTGAGTCTGAACCCGGGTAGCTTGAATCCGGACTTCAGTGCCGGCAATACCGCTTACACCGCTGTGGTCGGCGAAGATGTAACGCGCATTGCGGTCACGGCTGTTCCGGCAGCGGAAGGCGCTAAGGTCAATGTGAGCGGCAACGAAAATTTAAAACTCGGTGAAAATACGATTCAGGTAGCGGTTGTCGGCAGTGATGACAGTGCGCTCGGAACTTATACGATTACGGTGACCAAGCAGGAGGGAGCAACGCCGGAGACTGCGCCGATCGAAGACAGCGAACACGTGACCATAGGCGGAACGGTATACAGCATTGCCGAAACCTTTGATCAGACGCTGCTTCCCGCCGGTTATGAAAGCGAGAACTTCATCTACGGAAATCGAAGCGTACAGGCCGGAAGAGGGCCGGATGAGCACCTACACCTTCTTTATTTGTTTGCGGAGGGAGGCAGCGGTAATCTCTATTTCTACGATGACACCAGCAGAAGTTGGTCGCCCTATGTACAGGTTGGAGCCACCGCCAAAGCAGTTTCCGTGGTTCCGCTTGCGGAGGGAGTTGCGGCCCCGGAGGGGTTGGTGGTGCAGCAAGTCACGCTGAACGGAAAATCAGTGGACGGCTACATCGGTCAGAAAGATCAGGGACAGAATTATTGTGTCTTTTACGGCATGAATGCCAAGGGCGAGAAGGGCTTTTATCGTTTTGACTTAGTTGAGAAGACCCTGCAGCGTTATTTCCCGGGCGACGGCCCCGGTCAGAATACGGCCGAACTCTTACGGGCGCAGTATAAGGTTTCGCATCGTAAGATCGTGGGACTCACCGTTGCGCTTGTGCTTGCCATTGCCGCTGCGGTCTATGCTTTTTTGCGCGGCGGGCGTAGAAAGTCCCCGGATCTCGTTGAGAGAGAGCGGCGGAGAGCGGAGCGAAGAGCTGCACGTGAGGCGGAAGAGCAGTTGCGTCGCCAAGAGGAAGAAGCACTTCGTCAGACAGCGACAGAGGAAGTAGAGACCCATACCGAAGAAGTGGTTTCGGGAGAAGCGACCGCACAGGATATTGCGGAACAGAAAACCGTCCCGTTCGGCGAGGCACAGAAAGCGGTTCTCGAGATGGGGGAAACGGCAGGGACGGATCAAACTGCGGAGGATTTGGGGCCGACACGTGTACTGCCGCAGCTCAATATGAGCGAACAGGTGAGAGAGACACTCGAAGAAGCGCGTAGCACGGCGGATGAAATCACCGCGCAGGCAAAGTCTGTGAGCGGTAAAAAGAACGCTGCGGACGAGGGAGTTTTTGAGAATATCGAGCTCTGAGCGGAACGTTAATGAAAGGAAAGAGCGGGGGGACTTCGCAAGATGCGAGGTACCCCGCTTTTTTTCTTCGGAGAACTTGTGTCTTCGTCGCATTGACGGGAACTGTAGGCTGTTATATAATTAATGTAACAGTTTGAGCAGAGAGGTGTGGATATGAAGTTATGTATTGATTTTAACAGCGATGAGGCTTTTTATATCCAGCTGATCAACCAGATTATACTTGGAATCGCGATGGAGCAGTTTCAGGAGGGGGATTCCCTCCCTTCGGTGCGACAGATGGCGGATTTGGTCGGAATCAATATGCACACGGTTAACAAGGCTTATAACATTTTGCGCCAAGAGGGCTTCATCAAACTGGATCGGCGGAGAGGTGCCGTCATCTCCATCGATATGGACAAACTTCGTGTGCTGGAGGACATGAAACGAGAACTTTCGGTCTGTCTTGCGCGCGGGATTTGTAACGGAGTGAGTCGTGATGAGGCTCACCAGCTGGTAGACGGCTTGTACGACGCTTTCAGTAAATGTGAAGCGGAGGAGTGAGCAATGTTATGTGAGCGATGCAAAAAACGAGAGGCGACCATTCTTTACCGGGAATTCGGAACGAACGGGGAGAAGACAGAACTTCGGCTCTGTGAGTCCTGTGCGCGGAAGATGAATATCGGAAGCGACCTGGCTGATTTTGAGGACGATCTTTCCTTCGGGGTCATGTTGTCAGCCTTTTTTACCGGACAGAGCGAAGAGAAGAAAGTGGATTATGACCGAGTGATTTGTCCGGACTGTAAGACACGCTACACGGACTTCGTGAGACAGTCGCGTTTCGGCTGTCCGAGCTGTTATGAAGTGTTCGATGTGCTGATGCGTGATAACATCAAACAGTTACAGGGGTCCGATATTCACAAAGGGAAACGTCCCAAGTACGGCCTTCGCATGCGCCCGGAATCCGAGGCGCGAGAAATGGCGGTCAACGAGGGCAGCGAGAAAGAGACCTCCGTTGCACCTGCCTCATCACCCGAAGTAGAGAGACGCATTCAGATTCGCGGTTTGCGAGTTCAATTGAATGCGGCCGTCCGCGAGGAGAATTATGTCCGCGCAGCGGAGATTCGTGACCGGATACGAGCTTTGGAGAAGGAGGACAGCGATGCTTAAGTGGTATGAGCAGGTCAAGATGGAGCCGGGCAAGTATTATGTATCGAACCGGATTCGTCTTGCCCGCAATTGGTCGGAGTATCACTTTCCGCGAAGGCTTCGAAATGACGAGGCGAGTGAAATGGTTCAGCGCATGCGGGATGCCCTTCAGGAACTCCCGATGCAGCAGCACGAGAATGTGCGTGACTGTCTCCTCACCGAAGTTCCCGAGATTCGTCGTATGGCCATGCGCGAGCGCCGTGTGCTGAGTTCCAGTATTTTGGAGCGCAAAGCACCGGTCGGACTTTTTTTATCGGAGAGCGAGAATCTTTCGTTGGTGTTAAACGGGGATGACCACATCCGACTCCAGCTTATGGGGCCGAATCTCGGAATGGAAGAGCTCTACCGGAATATCGATCGGCTGGATGACTTTATGAACCGTCAGTTTGAGTACGCGTTTGACGCGCATTACGGCTATCTCACTTCTTTTCCGACCAATGTCGGCACGGGAATGCGCGCAAATATCGTTCTGCATTTGCCGATGCTCGCGCAGAGCAAGCAGTTTCCGAAGCTTTTAGAGTCCCTAGGGCAATTCGGCGTCAATATCCGTGGGGTCTACGGCGACGGTAAGGAAAATCACGGTGCGCTCTTCGATCTCAGCAATGCGCGCACACTCGGCGTCTCCGAGCAGGAAATCATGAACTTGGTCAAGAAGACCGCAATGCAGTTAAACAGTGAAGAGGAAAAACTAAGAACTTATTCCATCGAATCCAATCGCTTGGAACGAACGGATGAGGTGTTCCGCGCCTACGGCTTTTTGAAGTATGCAAGAAAGGTCAGCATACGCGAGGCTCTTCGCAATCTTTCGGCGGTCATGGCCGGAATTACGGACGGACTTGCGAAGACCGAACAGGAATTGAGTATCTATGCGCTGTATCTCGGAGTACAGCCTTCCAATTTGATCGCGGCGGAAACAGAGCCGGTCGATCGGGAAAAAATAGATATTCTCCGCGCAAATTATCTGAGAAGGATGTTGCCGGAGTTGATTGAGCGCTGAGTAACGCAGCGTGTAACAGGAGGGAGTTTGTATGGCAGATTATTTTACCGAGCAGGCGCAGGAAGCACTGGAATACGCACACCGCGCGGCAGAGGAACTGCATAATAGTTATATCGGAACGGAGCATTTGCTCCTCGGGCTTGTACGCCAGGGCAGCGGCGTGGCAGGACAGGTTCTCATTGAAAACGAGGCGACGGAAAAGCGTGTTCTCGCGCTGATGGACAAAATGTTGGCTTCGGTGGAGCGCGTAAAGCTCGCGGAAGAACCGAAGTATACACCGATGTCGCGCAGGGTTTTGGAGTACAGCAAGTCGGCTGCGGAGCGCTTTCAGGCTCCGCAGGTCGGAACGGAACACATCCTTCTCGCTATTTTGAAGGAAAAGAACTGTGTTGCGAGCAAGCTGCTCTACACGATGGGCGTTAACATTCAGAAGCTCTATGTGGATTTGATGCGCGCAATGGGAGAAAAGCACAGTCCTGAGGATATTCCGCAGCAGATGCAAGGCGGACAGCACAGCATTTCGGCGGCACCGACACCGACGCTCGATCAGTATTCGCGCGATCTCACGGAGTTTGCGCGCCAGGGCAAGCTGGATCCGGTCATCGGAAGAAGCGTGGAGATGCAGCGTGTTATGCAGATTTTGAGCCGCAGGACCAAGAACAATCCCTGCTTAATCGGTGAGCCGGGGGTCGGTAAGACCGCAGTGGTCGAGGGACTGGCGCAGCTCATTGTAAACGGTGAAGTTCCCGAGACCTTGGCGGAGAAGCGTCTGGTAACCCTGGATCTCTCCGGTATGATTGCGGGCTCCAAGTACCGCGGTGAGTTCGAGGAACGTATTAAAAAGGTATTGCAGGAAGTGATGCAGGCCGGAAATGTACTGCTCTTCATCGATGAGATTCACACAATCATCGGTGCCGGCTCCGCAGAGGGCACCATGGATGCAAGCAATATTTTGAAGCCCTCGCTTGCGCGCGGCGAATTGCAGCTGATCGGTGCGACGACGATTGAGGAGTACCGGAAGCACATTGAGAAAGATGCTGCGCTTGAGCGCAGATTCCAGCCGATTACGGTTGAGGAGCCTTCGGAGGAGGAGTCCGTGCGCATTCTGGAAGGTCTGCGCCCGCGCTATGAGGCGCATCACAAGGTGAATATAACCGATGAGGCAATCAAGGAGGCTGTACAGCTTTCGGCGCGCTATATTTCCGATCGTTTTCTGCCTGACAAGGCGATTGACCTCATCGATGAAGCCGCGTCCCGCCTGCGACTTGCGGATTACGCGGAGCCTGCGGAAATCAAAAAGCTCTCCGAGGAGATTACCAAGCTCGAGAGCCAGAAGGAAGAGGCAGTGCGCGCGGAAGAATTTGAACGCGCGGGGCAGCTGAAGAAGCGCCAGGAAAAGAAGGAAGAGAAGATCAGCAAAATCAAAGAAGAGTGGACCAAGGCGAGACGGGAGCGCAAGCTGATTGTCGGTGAGAATGAAGTCGCGGATGTGGTTTCGCTCTGGACCAGAATTCCGGTCAAGAAGCTTACCGAGGAGGAGAATGAGCGCCTAAAGAAATTGGAGTCTATCCTTCACGAGCGCGTGATCGGTCAGGAAGAGGCGGTGAGTGCGGTATCGCGCGCAATTCGCCGCGGTCGAGTCGGTCTCAAAGACCCGCACCGCCCGATCGGCTCCTTCCTCTTCCTCGGACCTACCGGTGTCGGTAAAACCGAACTTTCGAAGGCGCTCGCCGAGGCGATGTTCGGTACCGAACAGGCATTGATCCGTGTCGATATGAGTGAGTACATGGAGAAGCATTCGGTTTCGAAGATTGTAGGTTCGCCGCCCGGTTATGTCGGCTACGAAGAGGGCGGCCAGCTCTCGGAGAAGGTGCGACGGAATCCCTACTCGGTTATTCTCTTTGATGAGATCGAGAAGGCGCATCCGGACGTGTTCAATATCCTTCTGCAGGTGTTGGACGACGGGCATATCACGGATTCGCAGGGCAGAAAGATTGATTTTAAGAATACCGTGCTCATTATGACGAGCAACGCAGGAGCCTCCCGCATCATTGCGCCGAAGACCCTCGGATTTGCTGCGCAGGAGAACAAGGAGACCGACTACAAGAACATGAAGGGCGGCGTGATGGATGAGGTGCGTCGTCTCTTTAAGCCGGAATTCTTAAACCGCATCGATGAGATAGTGGTGTTCCACCAGTTGGATCGCGACAATATGAAGCAGATTGTGGACATCCTGCTTCGAAACATCGAGAAGCGCAGTGAGAATCAGATGGAAATCAAACTTTCCTTTGATGACAGTGCACGCGAGTTTCTGATTGAGAAGGGTTACGATCCGAAGTATGGTGCGCGTCCGCTCCGCAGAGCCATTCAGAACGAACTGGAGGATAAGCTCGCGGAGGCCATGCTGGACGGGAAGGTAAAGGCCGGCGATCAAGTGACGGTCAGCTGCCCGGTTGTTCTCGAAGGGGAAGAGACG
>ERZ1036416.451-NODE-451-length-13231-cov-3.101017_pt1 | contig 13231 bp, 10 predicted proteins | sample MGYA00514219_ERZ1036416 | MGnify/ENA primary metagenome ERZ1036416 (study PRJEB33795, sample SAMN09464945) | human gut metagenome | host: Homo sapiens | place: USA: Stanford, California | collected 2016-11 | study: EMG produced TPA metagenomics assembly of the...
TCATTGACGAGGAGGCCCGTAAGAACGCTGGCCTGCTGCGCAACTTCGGTGGTTCCCCCATTGGTAACTCTCGCGTCAAGCTGACCAACGCCAAGAACCTGGTTGAGCGTGGTCTAGTAGCCGAAGGCGTAGACCCGCTGGCATTCGCTGCCGAGCAGCTACGCAAGGACGGCGTGGACGTGCTGCACACCATCGGTGGCGATGACACCAACACCACCGCTGCTGACCTAGCTGCCTACCTACACGAACACAACTACGAGCTAACCGTAGTGGGCCTGCCCAAGACCATTGACAACGACGTAGTGCCGATCCGTCAGTCCCTGGGTGCCTGGACTGCCGCCGACGAAGGCGCCAACTTCGCCTTCAACGTAATCGGTGAGCACCGCTCCAACCCCCGCATGCTGATCGTGCACGAGTGCATGGGTCGTAACTGTGGTTACCTAACCGCTGAGACCGCCCTACGCTACCGTCAGCTGCTAGACACCAAGCAGTGGGCCCCCTCCCTGGGTCTAACCCGCGAGCGCTGGGATGTGCACGCTGTTTACCTGCCCGAGGTTAAGCTAGACATCGCCGCTGAGGCTGAGCGTCTAAAGGCCATCATGGACGAGCAGGGCAACGTCAACATCTTCCTGTCTGAGGGTGCTGGCGTTCCCGAAATCATCGCCGAGCTAGAGGCTGCTGGTGAAGAGGTACAGCGTGACCCCTTCGGCCACGTCAAGCTAGACACCATCAACCCCGGACAGTGGTTCGCCAAGAAGTTCGCCAAGCTCATTGGTGCCGAGAAGGTTATGGTCCAGAAGTCGGGCTACTACTCTCGTGCAGCTGCCGCTCACCAGGAAGACCTAGACCTGATCAAGAGCATGTGCGACCTGGCTGTTGAGTGCGCTCTGCGCGGCGAGCCTGGCGTAATCGGTCAGGACGAGGAGAACGGTGACGTGCTAACCGCCATTGCTTTCCCGCGTATCGCCGGTGGCAAGCCTTTCAACATCGACCAGGACTGGTTCAAGGGCCTAATGGAAGGCATTGGCCAGCATGTTGAGGCTTCTGACGCTCCTGTGGAGCACTGAGCTTAAACGCTACTGAGGTGGCCCCCACGTTTATGTGGGGGCCACCTTTTTGCCCTTATGATTGGGCCTATGCGTAACTTTGATTGGCGTTCGTGTCCGGCGGCTCAGCAACCGTCCTATCCCGATCCCCAGCAGTTAGCTGACGTGGTTAACGATCTACGACGTCGTCCGCCGCTAGTGTTTGCCGGTGAAGCTGATTCTTTACGGGCTGATATGGAGCGTGCTGGCCAGGGCAAAGCTTTTGTGTTGATGGGTGGCGACTGTGCGGAGTCGTTTGAGAAGGGCGACGCCACCACTATTCGTTTAAAGGTGCAAACCATTTTGCAGATGGCGATTGTGCTTACCTATGGGGCCTCCATGCCGGTGGTGAAAATTGGGCGTATGGCGGGCCAGTACGCTAAGCCGCGCTCTGCTGATACTGAAACTCGCAACGGGGTAACCTTGCCGGTTTATCGCGGCGATTGCGTTAACGGCCATGAGTTTACTAAGTCGGCCCGCGTTCCAGATCCTAAGCGGATGCTGGATGCATATTTACGCTCTGGTACTACGCTGAACCTGATTCGTGCTTTCACCATGGGTGGCTATGCCTCACTTAGTGAAGTGCACTCATGGAACCGGGGGTTTACTGAAAACCCGGCCTATGCGCGTTTTGCCACTATGGCGGGGGAGTTGGACCGCTCTATGCGCTTTATGAAAGCCGCTGGGGTGGATTTTGGGGCGCTAACCCAAGTTGATTTCTACTCCGCCCATGAGGCGCTGCTGCTTGACTATGAAGATGCCATGACGCGTGAAGATTCACGTACCGGCGACCCTTACGACACCAGCGCCCATATGCTTTGGATTGGTGAACGCACCCGTGACATCGACGGCGCCCATGTGGCCCTGCTTTCAGGTGTGCGTAACCCTATTGGGGTCAAGATCGGTCCTGACGCTAGCCCTGATGAGCTCTATGCGCTTATGGATAGGCTTAACCCCAGTGGTGAAGGCGGGCGCATCAGCTTTATTACCCGCATGGGGGCAGACCTGATTGAAGAGCGTCTGCCAGCCCTGGCCCAGGCGGTTAAGGTTGACGGGCGTCCGGTTACCTGGATTTGCGATCCGATGCACGGCAACACCATTACTTCTGAAAATGGTTACAAGACGCGTCGTTTTGCCGATATTTTGGCTGAAACCCGCAGTTTCTTCCAGGTGCATCGCGCTGTTGGGACCGTGCCTGGGGGTATACACGTAGAGCTGACCGGCGATGATGTCACTGAAGTTTTAGGCGGCGGTGAGCATATCGCTGAAGCTGATTTAGAGCAGCGCTACGAAACCCTGGTTGATCCGCGCCTAAACCACCAGCAGTCCCTAGAGATTGCCTTTGAAGTGGCAGAAATGCTGCGTAGCTAAAGCCACCTAAAGTTTTGAGCCCACGGCAAGCCGCGGGCTCAACGCTTTGGTGCAGGGTGGGTTTTTGGCGCGCGGGCGCCAAAAACCCACAGCCTAGCTGCCCTAGCTGCCGCTGGAAATAGTTAGGGTGACCGTATCACCGGTTTTGGCGGTAGTACCGGCAGTAGGCTGCTGGCTAATTACTTGGCCCTTGGGTACGGTGCTAGAGCTAGCTGAAATACCGGCGGCTTTTAGCCCTACATCGTCTAGGGCGGTTACTGCATCGTCTTGGGTTTTACCGGTTACGTCAGGAATTGAAACCTGTGAGGGTTTATCGGGGCTAGCCAAAATGTAGGCGCCAATTCCAGCCAGTCCGGCCAGTGCCAGTGCGGTAGGGATACCCACCAGCAGGCCACGTCGACGCAGGCCCTCATCGTCGTCGTCGTCGCTATAGCTTTGCTGCCAGCCAGTATCAGCCATAGCGGGCATCTGAGGCTGGTAGGTGGGGGTGGAGTAGTAGCTGGGGGTGCTGTACTGCCCGCTGTTACCGCTGGTAGCAGAGAAGTTAGAGGGAGCCGAGGCAGCAGAATAAGCCGACCTGGAGGCCACTGGTGCACCGGACTGTAGCCCCACATTTACTCCAGCTACGTGCTGGCTAGAGACCGGCATGGGGTCTACCAGAGTGTGGCTTTCTTCAGAATCCAAATCGTGCTTGAGCACATTGGCCGGAATAGTGTCCACTAACCGCTCGACCAACTCTAAAGCCTTAGTGGCGTTGGCGGGGCGAATATTTAAATCATGGTTGGTTAGCGCGCTGACAATCTCGTCGATCTGCGGTGGTAGCCAAGGCACCAGCTTGGAGGGAGCCGGAATGGGCTCATTTACGTTGAGTAAAGCTACCTGTACTGGGGTGTCAGCCGTAAAAGGCTGCGTACCAGTTAGTAGCTCATAGAAGGTAACGCCTACCGCAAATATGTCGGCGCTAGTGCCGGCCTTACCGGTACGCACCAGCTCAGGGGACATATAGGCTACGGTCCCCATAACCGTGCCGGTAGCGGTGGCGGTGATGGCGTCGGCAGCGCGGGCCAGACCAAAGTCGGCTACCTTGGCGGTTTTACCGTTAGTGGGCAGCAGGACGTTTTCGGGCTTGATGTCGCGGTGGATAATGCCGACTTGGTGGGCGGTTTCCAGGGAGGAAAGTAGCTGCTTGGTTAGCTCAATGGCGCGTCCAAGCGTGTAGCCACGAGTGGCGATGAACTTACGCATGGTAATGCCATCGATCAGTTCCATCACTAGATATGGGCGTCCGGAGGGGGTTTTGCCTTGGTCATAGACGGCAACGATCCCCGCATCCGACAGCTGCGCGGCCGAATGGGCTTCACGCTTAAAACGTGAAACGAAAGCTTCATTATCGGCCAGGTGCGAGTGCATAACCTTAATGGCTACCTCGCGCCCTAGGCGGTGGTCATAACCGCGATAGACGACAGCCATTCCGCCCTGTGCCAAGCGTGCGCGCACTTCATAGCGCTCATCTAGAACCTGGCCTAAAACGGAATCTTTACTCACGTGCCCTAGTCTATGGGGTTAACAAATTCTACGCATGGCCTACAGCTGGGAAATTGGTGAATTTAAGCTTGGCGAATGGTTAAAACCTGGGCTAAAACCTGTAAATCGGCAATAATTGAGGCCCCTAGAGCGTCATGGCTAAGGCAAGCTAAACCACGTGTTAGGTAGTCGTTGATAAGTTGTTCGTGCTTTTGGTAGGCCCCACAGTCCTTCATTAGGTCTGCCACAGCTGCGATTTGCATCTCAGATGCGTTCGTGTTGCCGACGACGTCGCTGAGCAGGGCGCGGCCGTTAGCGCCTGTTAGCTGCCAGGTCAGCCCCACCAAAACGGTGCGTTTACCTTCACGAATATCGCCACCAACGGGCTTGCCGGTGACTTTGGAGGAGCCGAATACGCCCAGCTCATCGTCACGTAGCTGGAAGGCGGCGCCCACGTTTTCGCCGTAAGTTTCTAGAGCTTTTACAGCCGGGCTATCTGGGGTCGCTCCTGCCAGTAGCGCGCCAATGATCAGCGGGCAAGCTACCGAGTAGCGCGCCGACTTGTGTTTGATGACTGCTAGTGACTGGGACACCATTTGCTCGCCATCTGATCCGTTTAGGGGAAGGTTTTCGTTGCGCACATCTAGGTACTGGCCTAGCGCCACCTCTGCACACATGTGATTAAAAGCATTAACAGCGCCGTAGTTTCCAGTTACCTCACTAGCCTGTGTGACCAAGTCGCCACCCCAGGCTAGTAGGGCGTCGCCTGCCAAAATCGCTGCGGCCCCACCAAAATCGCTATCGTTGCCGCGCCAGCCGTTATCACCGTGTAGCTTGGAGAAAGCCACGTGAGTAGCTACTTGGCCGCGCCGGGTTAAGGCATGGTCAATGACGTCGTCGTGAACTAAAGCGCTAGCCTGATAAAACTCTAGCGCCGCCCCCAGTGCTGCTGCCTGAGGTGAAGTTAAAGCCAGTTTGTAAGCCCCAAACTCACTGGCGTATGCGTAGCCAATAGCCCCCAGGATAGCGCGCATACGTTTACCACCTGCCAAGGCACTAGAGAGTATGGTAAAAACTTCATCTAGCGCTGGCGTGTTGCGCCACGAATCGGCATACGCCCCAAGATGCGCACATACCTGCGCATCAAAATGGGGACGAAGACTAGCTAGGTGTGCCGGCAGATCGCTCATAGCTACACGATAGGCGATCAGTCACATTTGTGGTAATGCGCTGGCTTTGTGAGTACGCTAAATGGATAGTCAAACCGCCTTTGACTAGGGATAATACAAAACGAGGTGCAAAAAAATGGCCGTCATCATGAGCTATCACGGGACCCTGGAATCACGGGCAGCCTTAGTTGAAGCAGTGAATTTGGCCAAACGTTTAGACGAAAAACTGCTGTGCGTATATGCCCAAAAGCATCGCGGCGACGATCTGGCTGTGGACAGCCAGGTGATGGAAGTGCTTCATGATGCACTTGGTCAAGAAGACCTGGACTACGCGGTGCAGCCCTGCCCGCGCGGTAAGGATGTAAGCGAGTTCGTGCTGGAAGCGGCCCGCGAAAACCACGCCTCCTATGTGGTGATTGGTTTGGCTCACCGCTCACGTTGCGGCGGTATGAATATAGGTCCTAACGCCCAGCGCCTGCTGCTTGAAGCTCCCTGCCCGGTAGTCACCTACACTACTAGGCTCGACTAGCGTTGGAACATTGCGTAACCAAAATAGGAAACGGTGGGAATAAAAGCTAAACTGGCGGGGTTGTACCCCAAGATAGTGGCAAAATTGCCCCTGTTGTCGATGTTTTGGTGCGCGAAAGGATGTCCGTGGCTCCCAATAAAGCTAGTCGCAAGCCGGTTGATGCTGAACTGGAATTCGACCCGGAGGATGAGGAATACGACGAATCCCTTGAAGAAGACCTGGTAGACGAGGACTTCGAGGAAGATTCTGAGCAGGACTCTGACGAGGATGCCGATGAGGAGAGCGACGACTACGATGCCGAGCCCGCGCCGGCTCCCGCTCCTGAAAAGCGTGACTACTACCTGGATGTAAATCTGGAAAACAATGGTGACGGCTCTAAAAAGTCACCGTTCAACACTCCTGCCGCTTTCAAAAACATCCGCCTAGCCCCCGGCTCCACCCTGTTTGTGCGCTCGCACACTGTGGTTAAGGATCTGGAGATCGTTGGTGACGGCACCCTGGAAGAGCCCATCACCCTGGCTCCCTACGGTCACGGCCCGGTGCCGCGCTTTATCTACAAGGGCTCAGCCCCCATGGTGGCCCGTGACTTCCTGACCCAAAACGGCCTGGTATTTCGCGGCTGGGTAATTAAGGGCATCAAGATGCAGCCCTCCATTGCTGCCCTAACCGGTGACCTAGAGCGTGTGCGTCAGGAAGAGGCCGAAAAGGCTAACGCCAAGAAGAAGGGCAAGCGCTCTAAGAAGGAAGAGAAAAAGGGCTACACCGTTAACGACTCTGATGAGGGTGACGAGCCGGCACAGAAGGTAGTCACCGCTGGTGCTACCGCCGACCCGGTTAAGGACTACCTCAAGCAGATCGGTAAAGTTGCCCTACTTAACGCCGTCCAAGAGGTGGAGCTAGCCAAGCGTATTGAGGCTGGCCTCTACGCTGAGCACATCCTGGCCGACAAATCCGCAGAGCTGACCAGCAAATACCGCCGTGAACTGTACTGGATTACCCAAGACGGTCAGCGCGCCAAGAACCACCTGCTGGAAGCTAACCTGCGTCTAGTGGTTTCGCTAGCTAAGCGCTACACCGGTCGCGGCATGTTGTTCTTGGACCTGATCCAGGAAGGTAACCTGGGTCTAATCCGCGCTGTAGAAAAGTTTGATTACACCAAGGGCTACAAGTTCTCCACCTACGCCACCTGGTGGATCCGTCAGGCTATCACCCGCGCCATGGCTGACCAGGCCCGCACCATCCGTATCCCGGTGCACATGGTTGAGGTAATCAACAAGCTGGCCCGCGTGCAGCGCCAAATGCTGCAGGATCTAGGGCGTGAACCTACCCCAGCTGAGCTGGCTGTAGAGCTCGACATGACCGAAGAAAAGGTCATTGAGGTGCAAAAGTATGGGCGTGAACCCATCTCGCTGCACACTCCGCTAGGTGAAGACGGCGACAGCGAATTCGGTGACCTGATTGAGGACTCCGAGGCGGTTGTGCCCGCAGACGCCGTATCCTTCACCCTGCTGCAAGAGCAGCTGCACGCAGTGCTTGATACCCTCTCTGAACGTGAAGCTGGCGTGGTGTCTATGCGCTTTGGCCTAACCGACGGCCAGCCCAAGACCCTAGATGAGATCGGTAAGGTTTACGGGGTTACCCGTGAACGCATCCGCCAGATCGAGTCTAAGACCATGAGCAAACTGCGCCACCCCTCACGCAGCCAGGTGCTACGCGACTACCTGGACTGATACCAGAGTTAACGGTGGCCCCCTAGCTGTTAGCTAGGGGGCCACGTTACTTTGGTTGTTGGTTAAGTCAATGGCTGGTGCTCAGTTAAGCGATAGTTGTGGTTCAGCCGAGCAATGGCTGTGGCTTAGTCGAGCTCGTCGGTAAAGTCATCAATGCGCAAAGCCTGGGCGCGCAGCGCCTCTAAATTGGCCTTGCCGTGGTGGGCGCAAAACAGTAGCGGCCCGTTCATTAGTACCGCGCGCATGTAAGCGCGCGCCCCGCAAAGGTCGCAGCGGTCTGCCACATTGAGCGGCTCAACCGCCTGGCTACCTGACTGATTCAATACGCTGCTAACATTCATGGCTTAATACCAACACAGGTTTTAAAAATTTTGTCCTTCTAAAGCCCTATTTTTGCTGTTGGCGCAGTGTGTTCACCCACAGATACACCCGCAATATGCATTAATCGGCGCAATCAGATAGGTTGTACACGTGTCCGAAGCCCCTGCCTACTCCGCTCGTCATCTGTCCGTTTTAGAAGGCCTAGAAGCGGTTCGCAAGCGTCCAGGCATGTATATCGGTTCTACCGATCAGCGTGGACTGATGCATTGCGTTTGGGAAATAGTAGATAACGCCGTTGACGAGGCGCTTGAAGGTTACGCCAAAAATATTGACGTCTTCGTGCATATAGATGGCTCAATTGAGGTGCGTGACGACGGACGTGGGGTGCCGGTAGACACTGAGCCTTCCACTGGGCTGAGCGGAGTGGAGCTGGTTTACACCAAGTTGCATGCCGGCGGTAAATTCGGTGGCGGCCTCTATGGCGCTGCCGGCGGTTTGCATGGGGTGGGCGCCTCAGTGGTTAACGCCCTGTCTGCCCGCATGGATGTGCAGGTAGATCGCGGCGGCAAAACCTACGCCATGAGTTTTAGGCGCGGCGAGCCGGGAATCTTTGATGATTCAAGCGGCATGAGTCCCAACAGCCCCTTTACTGCCTTCGATGAGGCCAGTGAACTGCGGGTTGTGGGTAAGGTTAAGCGAGGGGTTAGCGGCACGCGGGTACGTTATTGGGCTGACCGTCAGATTTTCCCCAGCCCCAATGACTACGACGGCGCCGCTTTAGCCTCCCGGCTGCGTCAAACTTCGTTTTTGGTGCCCGGGCTGAGCCTGCGGCTAATCGATGAGCGCAGCGTCGTCGTCGACAATGAAACTGACGCCCAGAAACCCGCCGGTCCCCAAACCTACCTGGCCTTGGGGGGCACCGCAGACTTCGTTGACTACCTGGCGAAAGACGGCTCAGTGACCGATACTTTCCGCCTCACTGGCCAGGGTACCTATAACGAGACCGTCCAGCAGCTTGACGAGCGCGGACACCTGCGCCCGGTAGAGGTGGAGCGCACCTGCCAGGTGGATGTGGCGCTACGCTGGGGGATCGGCTACGACACCTGTGAGCGTTCTTTTGTAAACATTATTGCCACGCCTATGGGCGGCACTCACCTAAGCGGCTTTGAGCAGGCCGTAGTTAAGGTGATGCGCAAACAGATCAGCGTCAATTCGCGCGCCTTAAAGCTAAACTCGCGCGACGGCAAAATTGAAAAAGACGACGTTTTAGCTGGCCTGACCGCAGTGGTTACCGTGCGCGTGCCCGAGCCGCAGTTTGAGGGGCAAACTAAAGAAGTTCTAGGCACCGCCCCGGTGCGAGCCATTGTGGCCGCAGTGGTGGAAAAAGAGCTAACCGCTGTGCTTAACAGCCCCAAGCGTGACCTTAAAGCCCAGGCGCGGGCCCTGCAAGAAAAAATTGTGGGGGAGATGCGTGCGCGCGTCAGTGCCCGGATGCATAAGGAAATTACCCGCCGTAAAACTGCGCTGGAAACTTCCACCCTGCCCGCTAAGCTAGCTGACTGCCGTAGCGACGACGTGGCCACATCCGAGCTGTTTATCGTTGAGGGTGACTCGGCGCTGGGTACCGCCAAAAATGCGCGCAACAGCGAAAACCAGGCTTTGCTGCCTATTCGTGGCAAGATCCTTAACGTGCAAAAGGCGTCCGCCGCTGACATGCTGCATAACGCTGAATGCGCCGCCATCATCCAGGTGGTAGGGGCTGGCCGTGGACGCACCTTCGATATTTCCTCAGCCCGTTACGGCAAGGTTATTTTGATGACTGATGCTGACGTCGACGGCGCACACATCCGCACCCTGCTGCTGACGCTGTTCTTCCGCTATATGCGCCCCATGATTGAGGCGGGGCGAGTTTACGCTGCGGTGCCGCCACTGCACCGCATTGAGGTCAGCGCTAAGGGACGCAAGAAGAAGGAAATTATCTACACCTACTCTGATGAAGAGCTGGTTAGCACTTTAGGAAAGCTAGAAAAGCAGGGGCGCACTTTTAAAGAACCCCAACGCTATAAGGGTCTAGGTGAAATGGACGCCCACCAGCTGGCTGAAACCACTATGGAACCCCAACACCGGATGCTGCGCCGAATCACGCTAGCTGATGAGGCGGCGGTAGAACTGGCCGAATCCACCTTTGAACTTCTTATGGGTTCAAGTGTGGCGCCTAGGCGCGAATTTATTATCGATAGCGCTGACGAGGTAGACCGCGAGCGCATTGACGCCTAAACCGTAGGGCCAGCTAGGGCGCTTAAAGGCGCGCTAGAAAGTGCCAACTAAATCATTCAAACTGGGGCTTTAGCCGGTTTAGGGCCGCGCTAGAGCTGTATGGTTTCAGGAATAATTTCAGGGTCATGGCTGGCGATTACGCGCAGGCAGCGTGGATCTTTAGACACCTGACGAATCCAATCCAGGGAGCGGCGCGCCCAGCCGGCCTTGATAACCACGCCGGGGCGTAGATCCTCTTCTAGGGAGGGGCGCCCATAGCCGGCGTCGGAGGTAAGCAAGATGAACTCGCGCCCGTCGTGGACGCCGTCGCCAGAAGCATTAGGCACCCAGCGGGCCGGGTCGGAGCTGGAAATGTTAGAAGAACGAATAATGGTGGCAGTTAGCCCATAGGAGTGACCTGGTAGGGCCACTGTAACCACGGAGCCATCCCCGTAGACGTCAAAGCCTGCATCCCAAGGACCAATCTTGGTGTTCCACGGGTAGGTGTTGATAGCTACATGCTTCCACTGGTGGGGCAGGTAGCGCAGGTGGTCTCGCTTGGCGGCGCGCCACTCGGCTTTAGAGACCATAATGCCGGGGGCGTCTTTAACTAGCCGCAAACCATCAGCGTGATCGCAGTGCAGGTGTGAGAGCATCACTAGGTCAAGATCTTTGGGGCTAATCCCCATTTGCGCTAGTTGCTCATCAATGGCCTGGCCTTGCGGTAAAACTGCTCGTTTAGCGAGGTATTGCTGACGTAGGTTAGCTATTTGGCCTAGTTTGGTGCGGTTATCTGGGTGCCAGCCGGTGTCAATGAGCATGCGCCCGTGGGGGCCCTCAAGCAGGTAGCACGATACCGGTACCTCAACTAACCGTGAGTCATCACGTAGCAGGTGGGTCCAAGCTAGCGGGTGGTCGCTGGGACGACGGTAGGGCAAAGCCTCGTCAACGATAACGCTGCCGGTATGAAAAATAGTAAGGGCTGACATTTTGGAGTCCTAGGGAAAGGGGTCAAGCTTATGACCTATTGTAAGCTTTCTAACCTATTGTCGACTAGTTTATTTACTCGTTTGTCCATGTAAGGGGTGGGTTTGTCTAACCAGATAACCCCGCTAGATGCCGGCCGTACCGCGATAAGTCGGCCATTATTAACAATTAAGGGCCTAAATAAACCGTTAGCGGTAGGACAAATAAGCTTTTCACCTGCGCCGTCAGTAAGACAGGTGCGGTTGCGGTAGCCTACATGCAGCTCATCAAAAGCGGGTAAATAAATTAACCTGCGGGCCTGGGATAGATTATTTGCTAACAGATCAGGTAAATCTACGCGCATATATAACAGCTGATTATACTCTTTGACAGCTTTAGGTGGCGCAGCGGGAGTAAATGTATTTTCCTCGATTTTTACGCGGACAATTAGCTCGCTGTTACTAACTGCATCTTCTAGGGCTTGGCGGGCCTGAGTTACCGGTAAAGCTGCCCAACGAGCCAGATCAGCTACGCTTATAGGGCCGTGCCCGTAGGCGTAGCGCCTAGCTACTTCCATACGCGCCGCGCGCAGATCGGTGGGATCAAATTTAAAGCCACTAGCCGCACTGGTGGCAGCAGGTAGGCAGGTGGCGTCAATGAAACGATGCTCATTGGTGCCCATAGGGCCTTCCACTACTAGACCTTGTCGATCCAGCTGCCACATCATCAAATTGCACCAGCGGTTAACCCGGGCCTGCTCGGTGGGGGGAGCCTTGGGGGAAGTGGCATTTTGGGCTTTAACGGCCAGGCCCGCTTGCACCCACAGGGCAAACATGTCTTTGCGTCTAATGCCCTGCGTTGGGGCGTGGGTTTTTACTAGCTGCCAGGCGGTCTCTAGCTCAGTTTCACTAATGCCCCCTAGGATCGACTGATTGCGCAAACTATAGTTGGAGCGCTGATTTAGGGTTAGCCGAAGCCAGTGGTAGTCAGCGGCGCTAGTAATATGCACGGTACCGCGCATGGGTCGCGAGCGCACCAACTCTAACTGGTTAAAAGCTGTGGTTACATCGCTGAACTTTGCGCCCGGGGTGCGCTCCAATAAGGCGTGGGGTAGGGCTGAAACCTGTTGGCCTTGCACCGCCAGCAGATTGTTAACTGCCTGCACTACGCTAGTGGCGCTGGTAGCTGGTACTAAACCTTGGCTGACAATGCGTGCCAGGCTGACCATAACCGGTAGGGTAGGACACGCACTCATAACTGACTCCTAAATAGCTGACATTTTGAGGATAATCTGGCTAAATAGTTAAATCCACCAGCACTGAACTAGGATAAGGGCATCGAGGCATTACAGGGGGAGAATTGGGTAATACCAGCACTACGGGGGCCAGCTATCACTTGCCCGACAACGTAACTTACGACGACGCCGTCGACCCTGATTTTTCACATGCGGTTGGCTTTGGCCCGGCGCAAGATGAGCAGGTACCTACCTGGCTGGCCCTGGCTAAATACACCGCCTGGTTTACGTTTTCGCAGGTAGTGACCCTAATTGTGTATATGGTGGTGCACTCTTATCTGTACACCCCGGTGGGCCAAATCCGTATCCCACTAGGATTGCTACAGTTCCTAGATTCCTTCACCGGGGTCGGCTCACTGGGCCCATTTATGCTGCTAGCTGTGTTTTTCTGTGCCGGGCCAAAAATTCGCCAGGTGCGCGCCTTTATTTCCTACCCCTTTGTGGTGGCCATGGCGCTGCTAACCACCTGGGTGATGCTGTTTTTTGAAGACGCCACGCGCACTTTCTTCCACGGCGCGCTGATGCTCGATATCGCCTACTGGGAAGTTAGTCGCTACGCCTTGCCCTGTGCTGGGATGGGGGCGCTGCTTGGTTTAGGGCTACGCCACCTATTCCACTGGGGGCGTGACCGCTGGCTAAACCGCTAGCCAGAGCCCAAAGCGCTGACTTAACCGGACAGCTAACCGGCACCGCTTTTGACGCCGTCGGGCCTGACACACGCGGGGCGCGAAAGATTACGAATATGTAGCGAGCAAGTGTGCCAACATAGGTACATGAGTGAACTTTTCTCAGCCACTATCGCAGCCATGGAGGCCGATCTCGACCCGGCGAACCCGCTAGCTAAGCCCTGGAGCCTGGAACTAGGCCTACCTGACTTTAGCGTGCTAAAGCATGAAGACTTTGAACCCGCTATCCGCGCCGGTATGAGCCAGCAGCGCGCCCAGTGGGAAGCTATCGCCACCAACCCGCAGCCGCCCACCGTTGAC
>ERZ1036416.461-NODE-461-length-12927-cov-6.217993_pt1 | contig 12927 bp, 10 predicted proteins | sample MGYA00514219_ERZ1036416 | MGnify/ENA primary metagenome ERZ1036416 (study PRJEB33795, sample SAMN09464945) | human gut metagenome | host: Homo sapiens | place: USA: Stanford, California | collected 2016-11 | study: EMG produced TPA metagenomics assembly of the...
CTATAGATGATATTTTTGCTATGAGCCAAGGTAAATTAATTAATAAAAAAAGTCGTGAATAAATTCACGACTTTTATTTTAATTATCAATTTTTACCTATTAGAAGCTAACTTTCATACCAGCCCAAGCAGTTGGTCTCCATCTCCAGTTTTTAGCTTCAGATTCTGTTGAAACTTTCCAGTTTCTATATTCAGCACCTGCTGCTGCAAATAAATTTACATTATCAGTTACTTTATAATTTACATTTAAAGTAGGTAATAAATATACACTGTAAGATCTTCTATCTGTTCTAACTCCTTGACGATTTTTTACAGTCTTATATTGATGGAAGTCATATGCATCATATCCTCCTTCAGACTTTAATGATACAGTTAACTTATCATTTTTATATAATGGAAGAGTATGGTATAGATAAGCTTCCATAGCTCCATTAAATTGTCCTTTTTTAGTTTCTCCACTTGTTCCTACTTCAAATGGATCTCTGTATCTAGTGTAATTTGAATATAAGTTTAATTCAGCACTGAAACCTGCAGGTAATTTATATGAAGATTCAAAATCTAATGAATATTTATTATATGTACTATCATTAGTATGTCCTGCCCAACTATGAGTGTATCCAGGTCTTAATCCAAATGAAGTTACTTTAACATATTCGTTTGATGGTAAGTAATCTGTAAAATCAAAGAATACAGAAGCTGATAGACTCTTTCTTCCTTCGTCACCATTTGATTGATCGTATGATAATCTTGACTTAGCTTTAACTTTAGTATTTTCTAAAGTTCCAAAGTTATAGTAATGTCTAACTCTTAAAGTATCACTACCTATAGTTGATTGTTTTTTATCTGTACCTCTTAAAGTATTATAATTTCTTGTTCTTACATATAAAGTTTGTTTTTCTGTAAAATTTAAATTTAAAACGCTTTGAAGTCTTCCAGCATTTGCAATACTAGCAGCCCAATCTCTATCCTTATCTTCACCAACATTTTTATTTTCAGTTTCTCCATACCAAGTATATCTTAAATCAAGTGAACCATTTGGTTTCCAAGCTGGTTTAACTTCTCTGTCTTTATAAACTATAACTGGTTTTTCAACATACTCAATTACCTTTTCAGGTTCTGGAGTAGGTGCTGGCATAACTTCCTTTGCTGATGCTACAGAACTAACCACTAATAATGATCCTAATAATAATGCTAATCTTTTCATAATAGGTCCCCCTTAAATTTATTTTATATATAATTTTTAGTTTTTTCTTTATTTAAATTTATCCTATTATAACATATCATTTTTTAATTACAAGTTTTTTTTGCTTTTTTTTATTCTTACCGTACTATTTTAAAACTTTTATCATATTTTAAACATATTAATTTAGCTAAAAAGTTATTTTTAAAATTTATGAATTATGCCAGAACACTCGCGACTCTAGCACTCGTAGGGTGTCAGTCGTGAGAGGTTCAGTCAAATAAAAAATGAGGATATTATCCTCATTTTTCTCAATTATTATTTAATTTTATCTTTTAATTCATCAGAAATTATGAAGTCTGCTTCTGTTGTTGCTCTTATATCTTCTAGAGAAGAATAAGGAGTTATTTCTTTTAGAACTAATCCTTTATCTGTAACTTCAAAAACAGCTTTTTCTGTTATTATTAAATTTACAACTCCAACAGCTGTTAGAGGTAATTTACATTCTTTTAATATTTTTATTCCACCATTAGATGTATGTTCCATTGCAACTATAACGTGTTTAGCTCCAACAACTAAATCCATAGCTCCACCCATTCCAGGAACTTTCTTTCCAGGAATCATCCAGTTAGCAAGATTTCCTTTTTCATCAACTTCTAAAGCTCCTAATACAGTTGCGTCAACGTGTCCACCTCTGATTATTCCAAAAGAATAAGCTGAATCAAAGAACATAGCTCCTTTAGCAGCAGTTATATATCCTCCTCCTGCATTTATTAAATAAGGATCTTCTTTCCCTTTTTCTGGTGCAGGTCCTACACCTATACAACCATTTTCACTTTGAAAGATAACATCCATATCTCCAACATAGTTAGCCACTAATGTAGGAAGACCTATTCCCAAATTTACAACATATCCATCATGAAATTCTTGAGCAACTCTTTTTGCTATAACTTCTCTTACTAAATTTTTATCCATTTCCATATTTATTCACACCTCCATTATTTGCTTTCAACTATGTAGTCTACGAATATTTTTGATATATCTAAATGTTCAGGACTTAATGAACCAGCTGGCACAATTTCTAAAGCTTCAACTATAACAACATCAGCAGCTGTTGCCATCAATGGGTTAAAGTTCTTTGTAGTTTTTTCACAGATAACATTCCCTTGTTCATCAACTTTTGAACCAAATAATACTGCTACATCAGCTTTTATAGGTTTTTCTAGTAAATAGTCTTTTCCATCAACATTAACAATTGATTTTCCTTCTTGAACTACAGTTCCAAGACCTGTTGGAGTTAATACTCCTCCTAATCCATAACCTGCTGCTCTAATTCTTTCTGCTAGAGTTCCTTGTGGAACTAATTCAACTTCCATTGTTCCGTCATGCATTTTTTTACCAGTTTCTGGGTTTGTTCCTATATGACTTGCTATTACTTTTTTTACTTGATTATTAACTACTAGTCTTCCAACTCCTTTATCAACAAATGCAGTATCATTACAAACTATTGTTAAATCTTTTACACCTTTTTCTATAAGAGCTGTAACTATATTTTCTGCAGTCCCACAAGCTAAAAATCCTCCAAAATGAACAGTCATTCCATCTTTAATGTGAGATATTGCTTCTTCCATTGAAACTATTTTTTTTCTCATAAATTTTCCTCCTTAATCTTAAATATTTAATTCTAAATTACTTATAACTATATATTAATATTCTAAACCTTATGTAAGTCTTATTTTGTAATTAGAATAATAAGAAACCTGTACAAATAAATAGACCTGAAACTATTGTTACTATCAAGCAGTAACCCATTATATCTTTAGCCCCAAGACCTGCTATTCCTAATGCTGGTAAAGCCCAGAACGGTTGTATCATATTAGTCCAAGCATCTCCCCAAGCTATAGCCATAGCTGATTTTGCAGCAGATACTCCTATTGCTTGACCTGCAGGCATTACTATTGGAGCTTGAACTGCCCATTGTCCTCCACCTGATGGTACAAAGAAGTTTACTAATCCAGCACTAATAAATGAGAATACTGGGAATGTTTTTTCAGTTGATATATTAACAAAGAAATTAGACATAAGTTTTGCAAGAGACATTCCATCTGCATCTGCTCCTACCATTATTCCCATAATTCCTGCATAGAATGGGAATTGTAATAATATTCCACCTGCACCTTTTATTGCTTCTGCTAATGCATTTAAGTATCTTCTTGGAGTTCCATGTAATAAAATTCCTAAGAATAAAAATATAAAGTTTACTAGGTTAAGATTTAATGCAAAACCTTTAGTATATAAATATTGCCCTATATAAGCAAATCCCATAATTGAAAGTAAAATAGAAACTACTCTACTATTTTCTATTCTTTCAGCTGGAGTCATTTTAGATTTATCTAAAACTTCTTCCTTAGTTTCCACTAATAATTCTTGATTAACTTCAACAACTTCATCTTTACTTGGAAACATAGCAACATTTAATAAAGGTACTATTATTAATAAACCAACAACTATGAATATATTCATTGGTGAAAACATTGTTTGACTTGTTGGAATAGTTGCTGTAACAGCTCCTGCTGTTTGTTGAGCTAAACTTTCTGGATTTCCACTTGCAAGTTGTAGTGGAATAGAACCTGAAAGTCCCCCATGCCATACTAAGAATCCAGTATATGCTGAAGCTATAAGAAGTCTGTAATCCACACCTTTAACTTTTTTTGCAATTTCTTTTGCAAATAATGCCCCTATAACTAGACCAAATCCCCAGTTTAAAACACAGGCTATACCTGATACCAATGATATGATAAGTATTGCTTGTTTTGGACCTTTTATTCCTGAAGCAAATGTTTCTAGCATCTTTTTAAATAATCTTGAACTTGCTAGAGCATGTCCTGTTACTAGAACTAATGCCATTTGCATTGAAAATGCTAGTAAAGACCAAAATCCATCTACCCAATATCCAATTACCCCAAAGAAAGAAGCTTTAGTGAAAATTAATGCTCCTCCAAAAACTAAAAATGTTAATAACGCACAGAATATAAATGGATCTGGCAACCATCTTTCCATAACACGTACACACATTGAAGTAAATCTTTTAAAGAGTCCTTTTTTTTCTTTTACACTTTCCATAACTTTTCCCCTTTTAATAAAAATTTGAGTTTCAAATTCTCTCTATCTATTTTAACTTTTTTATTGCTTTATGTCAACTATAAAGCTTACTTTTTTGGTACAATATTTTAATAAATGAAATATATGTTTTAAAATACAACTTAATTTATTATTAAAAAAATATATACACAAAAAAACCGTGAGATAACTCACGGTTTTCAAATTATTATTTTTTGATTTTAACCTTAGCCTAAACTAGATTAGAAAGAAACTTTCATACCAGCCCAAGCAGTTGGTTGCCATCTCCAGTTTTTAGCAGTTGAATTAGCTTCAACAGCCCAGTTTCTATATTCAGCACCAGCAGCTGCATATAATTTTACGAATTCAGTTGGTTTATAAGCAACTTGGAATGTTGGTAACATATATACGCTATAAGAAGCTCTTTCACCTTTTCCTGAACCATTATCTACAACTTTATGTTGATGCCATGCATATGGATCATATCCACCTTCAAAATCAAATGATAATTCTACATTGTTTGCTTTGTATAATGGAGTATGTTGATAGATATAAGCTTCTAATTCTCCATTATATTCGTGTTTTTTATCAGCATAAGCTAATTTATCATGATGCCAATCATAATAGTTGTAAACATTTAATTCTGCACTGAATCCTAATGGTAAAGTATATTCAGATTCAAAGTTTACTAAAGCTCTTTCTACAGTATTATCATTGTCATGTCCAGCCCATTTATGAGCATATCCAGTTCTTAAACCAAATTTTTCAACTTTAAAGAAGTTGTTTGAATAGATGTAATCAGCAAAATCAAAGAATACTGATGCTTCAGCTTTCTTTCCACCATCTCTACCGTCTTGTTTATATTCTAATCTAGAAGTTGCATTAACTTTAGAAGAACCTAATTTTCCAAAGTTATAGAAATGTCTTAATCTTATTTGATCGTCAGAAGAATCTCCTTTAGTTCCTCTTAAAGCTTGATAATTTCTTGTTCTGATTTCTAAACGTTGTTTTTCAGTAAAGTTTATTTTAGTTTCAGTTTGTAATCTTCCAGCATTGTTTCTTCCAGCTGCCCAATCTTTGTCAGTATCTTCTTTTTTAGTTTTGTTTTCAGTTTCTCCGTACCATCTGTATTGTACATCTACTGATCCGTTTGGTCTCCAAGCTGGAGTAACTTCTCTGTCTCTGTAAACGATTACAGGTTTTTCAACATATTCAATTACTTTTTCTGGAGCTGGAGCAGGTGCAGGCATAACTTCTTTAGCTGATGCTACTGATCCAACTACTAATAATGAACCTAATACTAATGCTAATTTTTTCATGGTTTTTTCCCCCTTAAATTTAAATTTTTTTGTTTTTATTTTAACTTTATTTGTCTATAATCCCATATAGACATCTCCCATTAAAGTTAGTATACTACATTTTTTTAAATTTGTAAACTTTTTTTTTATTTTTTTAAACTTAAATGGTTTTTTTATAGTCTAATATCGCCTATTTAATGCTATATATTTTTTTTCAATCTTACAGCTGGTTCTGATGGTAATTTAAATAAAGGTATAAATCTATCTAAACCAGTTAAAGTTAAAATTAAGATACTAAATACTGCTATCATAGCTATAAAGTTATATTTAATAATATCTATTGCTACGAATTCATGTAGAGGATAAACTACTGTAGCTATACCCATATAGAATGCTATATAAACGTGCCAAGGGATAAGTTGAGATCCAAATACACCCATAGCATCACTGAATGTAGCATTTCTTAATCTCAATGTATACATATCTTCTTCTGAACCTTCAACGTTTTCTTCAACCATTTCTCTGATGATTGGTCCTATAGTAACTATTTGAGCCATTTCATCTGCAAGAGTTGCATTTCCAAATACACATAGAAGTCCATTGTAGAACATTAATTGTCTTACACTTCCAGAAATCTTAGATAATAATTTTGAAACAGGTTCAAAGGCATTCATACTCTTCATGATACCACCGAAAGCAGCAACCCACATCATCATTACTATAACCCAGCTACCAGCTGAAGCAAAACCACCCATCATCATATTTAGGTAATCCATAGTACTTGTAACTGTTCCTGCCATCATACCAAATACATAAGCAAAGAATAATCCAGCGAATAAACAAATAAATGTTTGTGTTCCCATAAATGCTAGAACTAAAACTATTACTAATGGAACAGCCATATATAAAGGAACTCCATTTTTAACTTGTTCTAGTAATTTAACAGCAGCTTCTCTCTTTTCAGCAAGTGCTGTCCATACATCTGCAGGGATACTGTTGATAGCTTCAGTAGGATCTCCAACTGTTGAAGGTAATCCCATTGTGAAACCTGCTATAGCAAATAAGATTATTCCTGATAGTAGAACTAGTGCTGACCATACACCTTGGTGTCTAATTCTTCTGATAACTTCAACCCTTTGGATACCAGAACTTACTATTGTAGTATCTGAAATAAGTCCTATATTATCTCCAAAACAAGCCCCTCCTGCTATAGCTGCAGTTGTCAATAATAAGTTTCCACCAACTATGTGGTTTAACCACAAGAAGATAGGTGCACAAGCTGCGAATGTACCCCAACTTGTTCCAGTTGCTATTGATAGTATAGATGTTACTATAGCCCCAACAACTGCAACTGTCTTAGCTGTTATTCCAACTTTTAATGCAATTAATATAAGAGACGCTCCAACACCTGTTGACATAAATGATTCTGCCATCGCATAAGCAGCCATTAGGATAAATAATGCAACTTGAATTTCTTTTACATTATCTATTGCATGATCAATAACTGTTGAGAATTTTTGTTTAGAACAAATCATGGCAATAAAACAGGCATAGATAGTTGCAAGCGGTGCAGCAAGAAGTGCATCAAAACCCTTCATCATAAGTGCCGCTAATACGATTACCGGACTTAACTTTAAAAATGCTTTCATACCAAAACCTCCATAATATAAATTTTTTATGTTTTAAAATTAAAAATTAAAAACTTTACTACTTTATATTTATTTTTGATACCATACTCTAAGATGTAAAAATCTTAAGTGTTTTTATTTTTGTTTTATGATATGTTAAATATACCATTTTTATTAAAATTTGTCTATAAAAATTACATATATTTCTATATATATAATCAATATTCAACTTATATAATTTTAATGATTATTTTTTAGTATTCATTCCTCTTTGAACCATTTCTTTTAAAACAAATGTTGCAACATCATCTGCATATTTTCCTGGTCCAAATCCAGCATCATAACCTAATTCTTTAGCAAGATCGTTAGTGATTCTCGCTCCTCCTGCTATTAAGATTATTTTGTCTCTTAGTCCTTCAGCTTCTAATAATTCAACTAGGTTAGTTAAGTTTTCTATATGAACATCTTTTTGAGTTACAGTTTGAGAAACTAATAAGGCATCAGCTTTTAATTCTATAGCCTTTTTAATAAATTCTTCATTAGGAACTTGGCTTCCAAGGTTGTAAGCTCTTACACCTTTATATCTTTCAAGTCCATAGTGTCCTGCATATCCTTTCATGTTCATGATAGCATCTATTCCAACTGTATGAGCATCTGTTCCTGTACTTGCTCCTACCATTACAACTTCTCTTCCAAAGTTTTCTTCTATATATTTTTCACATTCATGCATATCCATAGTATCTATTTCTAATGCTTGAACTTTTATAGCTGTGTAGTCTACATTGTAAGAAGTTGCTCCATACACTACATAGAATGAAAATTCTTTATCTAGTGCTTCTGAAAAAGCTACTGCTGGGTTAACAAATCCCATTTTTCTTGCAAGTTCTAATGCAGCTTCTACCCCTTTTTCATTACAAGGAACTGGTAAAGTAAAGCTCATTTGAACCTTACCATCATTCATTGTATCTCCATAAGGTCTTAGTTTTGTTAAATCTAATGTTGTATCAAAATCTCTTTTTTCTGTTGAATATAATCCTGAACTCATTATCTATCCCCTCCTAACATTAAAGGAATGAAAGGATTGAAATATGTACTATCCTTTTCAAAAACTCCTGCAAGACCTTTTCCACCATCTATAGGTCTTCTAACTCCACCGAATACACCCTTTTCTATTGTCTTAAAGATACCCATTGTTTCTATTGTTTTTAACAAGTCAGCAGCTTTAGCAAGAACTTCTTGGGCTCTTGTATTCATTATTCCACCTTTTTTGAATTCTATATCATTTCCAAAATCTTTTAAGTTATTGAAAATGTATTTTGCATTTTCTATTGATAACGCTCTGTCAGACATAAAAGGTGTATGAATTGCTTCTGTAAGCATTCCTAATAAGTGTACTTTTTGTCCTGTTGTTATAGTAACAATGTTAAATAATGCATCTTGTATATGTCCTTTAAATATATTTCCTGTCATAAACTTTGTAGGAGGCATATATTTTAAAGGAGCTTTAGGGAAGATTTCTCTAGCCATTTGAGCTTGAGCAAGTTCTAATAAGAATCCATTTTCTGTTCCTGGTTCCATTTCAAAAGCATGTCCAAGTCCCATTTGTTCTTCAGGTAATCCTGCAACTAGAGCAAATTGTTCGTTGATAAATTGAGAAGCTAAAACTGTATGAGCTTCTTCTATAGCATCAGCTGTTGTTAAGTAGTTATCTTCTCCAGTGTTTATTATAACTCCAGCATAACCATTTATAATTCTTGAGAAGAATTGGTCAACCAATGTTCTCTTCATGTTTATATCTCTGAATAGTATTCCATATAGAGCGTCGTTAAGCATCATATCTAGTCTTTCTAATGCTCCCATTGCAGCTATTTCTGGCATACAAAGTCCTGAACAGTAGTTACATAGTCTGATATATCTACCTAATTCAACTCCAACATCATCAAGAGCTTTTCTCATTATTCTGAAGTTTTCTTGAGTAGCCATTGTTCCTCCGAAACCTTCTGTTGTTGCTCCATAAGGTACGAAGTCAAGTAGAGATTGTCCTGTTGTTCTGATAACTGCAACAACGTCTGCTCCTTGTCTTGCTGCTGCAACTGCTTGAGTAACATCTTCATAGATATTTCCTGTTGCAACTATAACATAAAGGTAAGGTCCTTTTTTATCTCCACCAAATTGTTCTAAGTAGTTTTCTCTTGCTTGTCTATTAGCTTTTATTCTATCAACTGTTGCATGAGTTATATCTTTTAAAGCTAATTTTATATCAAAGTCATCATGCCATTGCATTTTTGTAATATCTAATTCTTTTTTAGCAACTTTTTCTGCTATTTCTTGAGGTTGAAGCTTAGTTTCTATCATTGCATTTCCAATGTATTTTGCAACCCCTAAAGTTATATTTCCATTATCTTTTATATAGTCTACAACTACGTTTGGTAATGGAACTCCAAATTCATCAACACCATCTATTCCTAACAATCTACAAATTGTTCTTTCAACTGTAACTGTACTGTGAGCATCTATGAAAACTTGTGCATCAGCTGCTATTTTCTTTGCAGATTCACGAGCTTCTTTAACAAGCCCCCAATCTAGATCCAATTTTCCCATTTTATTCCTCCATTTCATATTCTTTATATATCATTTCAGAAATTTCATCATCTAAGCCTATTAGCTTTGCTATATTCAAAGCATCTTTTGGCACTTCTGTATCCGTACTTTCCTCTAAAGTAAAATCCATATTATCTTGAATAGTTTCCAAAGAATTATTAACCTTTAATTTAGTTTTTAATTTTTCAAAATCTAAATTCTTTAAACCTACAACTTGATAGTGTTTCATATTATTTTCAACAACAGAATCAAAGTGTGTAGTTATTATTGATATACTTGATTTATCATTTAGATATTTCGCTAAAGCTTTTACGAACTTTTGCCCCTCTTTTGGATTTGTTCCTCTTGCGAACTCATCGAAAACTATAAGTCCTGTACCATTTTTCACATAAGAATTTATTTCTTTTAATTTTATTATTTCTGCTCCAAATGTACTAAGCCCTTTTGAAATATCTTGCATATCATCAGAGACAAAGAATATGAAGTCTAAAAGAGGTATACTTGCATATTTAGCAAATACGAAGAAGCCCATTTGGAAAAGTAATACATTTTCTGCTATTGTCTTAAGAGCTACACTTTTTCCTCCCATATTAGCTCCTGTTATCATAGTAGTTCCTACATTTAAGTTTATGCTGATAGGAGTGTATTTCTTATTTTTAGCTTCTAATAACTCTTTTACTTCTAAGTTTATAGCATCTTCTAAGATTATTTCTTTCTTTTTAGATACTTCTGGTCTTATACCATTATATTCTTTAGCAAATTTTACTTTTGCTATTATAAAATCAAGATTTGATATTTTTTCAACATTAGTTATAAAATCTTCTGCATAAGATTTTATAGCCTTAGTTAAATTTTTTCTGATCTTAAATTCTTCTTTTTCTTCATCAACTAATATAGATAATCTTTCGTCTTTTAATTTTTTTACTATTTCATAATCTGTTTCATTGAACAGTCTATTTTCAACTTCTTTTTTCTGTCTACGTATTTCTTTTAAAATTACAGAATAAGCTTCATAAATATAAAAAGTAGCTATTTTCTCATCATTGGGATCTAATATTTTAAATAGCTCATTCATATCTTTTAGTACAAAATTAGAAAAGACTTCTTTGTTCTTTAACAAATAAGAATTTAAATCAACCATAGCCATAAGTTGAGCCTTAATCTCAAATATATCTACTGTGTCTAAAACTATTCCTGCATCTACATTCTCAACGAGCTTTTTAATGTCTTTAAATCTATGCAAAACTATTTCTATTTCCATTTCTTCTTTTTTATTTTCTGAAATGAAATCATAAATCTTTTGCATTCTTTCAAATTCTTCTTCTAATTTTTCTTCTTCACCTACTAAAAAATTTTCTAGATTATTCAATTTATTTTTACCATAAGCTGAAAAAACATCAACTCTTGCTAATAAATCTTTAAAATTTAATCTATTTAAACTATTCTCATCAATAAATTTCATATCAATCAATCTCCTAGAACATTAATCACTGGTACAGAAACTTCATTTTGTAGTCTACTTTTAAATTCTTCTTTATTAAAATCAACGCCCAATGGTGAGTGTGGATTTATAGTTACAAAGAGTAAATTTATTTTATTTAAGACTTGAAACTCCATACCACTTAACTTAGCTTTATCTAACAAGGAACTACTTAAGAAAAACTTTGTTCCATCTTCAGCAAGAAGAGTTATTTTCTCATAACTTCCTCTATTATTTATAAATGCTTCTATTATCTTAGGAGTTATTGCTCCCCTTATATAGAAGTACTCTAAGTCTTTTTTCAAATATTCCTTCAAGATATTTGATAAATCTATTGAGTTATCCACTTCTAAAATCGCTACTTCTCCATTTTTATAAAATAGAACAGCTTTCTTATCTCTAAGCTCTTCTACTCTATCCTTTATATTTTTTTCTGCTTCATCTAACTTTAAAAAATAAACAGTTTTCTTTGTTTCTTCAACCACTTTTAGCATATCCAAAGATAATGCTGCTCCAGTTGATAAAATTGTTGCCTCACTCACATCACTTATAGCTGTGCTCTTTCTTCCTAAAGCTCCGTCTACGATAGAAATTTCACTACCAAACTTCTCCATAAGTTCAACTACAATTTTCACTTGTTTATTATATGAAGGTCCTGCTATGTCAACATAGCCATCTGATAGGGCTCTAACTATAACTATACTCCCCATAGGAGTGGTGAAGTCAGTTACATAAAGGATTTCTTTTGTAATATCACATTTTGCTAAACAGTTCCTTCCTGTTGCAATAATACTGCCTCTTCTAACATATATTCTAGGTTTATCAGTATTAGTTACAACATCTATGTCTTCACCATCTCTCCCTATGGAAGTTAAGCCTAATTTTTTATTTGTTCCAATGTCAGCTATAAGTTTATTTAAAAGCGTAGTTTTCCCTACATTCTTTTCCATACCTATTATAGATATTCTTTTGTACTTTTCTATAAACTTATACGTGTCTAACATTTCTTATTTTTTCCCTTCAGCTTCTGCTCTCTTTTTATTTCTTTCATGTCTTGCTAAGTGGCTAGGTTCTAGAGACATTTTTAATCCTTCATCTAGCATATATACTCCACTGATTTCATACATTTTTTCGAATTTTTCTTCATCATAACAAGGTTCGTGTGTATAATTTTCAGGTTCAGTATAAGTAGTTATAACTCCTTCGAAGTTTCTTAATACTACTCTATGAGGTGATTGAGAAATTACATATTGAGGCATTACTGGAGTTTTTCCTCCTCCACCAGGTGCGTCAACAACGAATGTTGGTACTGCATATCCTGATGTATGTCCTCTTAGTCCTTCTATGATTTCTATACCTTTAGAAACTGGAGTTCTGAAGTGTTCAAGTCCCATAGATAAGTCACATTGATAGATGTAGTAAGGTCTTACTCTCATCATTACTAAGTCATGAACTAGTCTCTTCATTACAGGTACACTGTCATTGATTCCTCTTAATAATACTGTTTGGTTTCCTAAAGGAACTCCAGCATCTGCTAACATTTCACAAGCTTTTTTAGCTTCTGGTGTTACTTCTTGAGGGTGGTTAAAGTGAGTATTTAACCAGATTGGGTGATATTTCT
>ERZ1036416.468-NODE-468-length-12777-cov-3.353718_pt1 | contig 12777 bp, 8 predicted proteins | sample MGYA00514219_ERZ1036416 | MGnify/ENA primary metagenome ERZ1036416 (study PRJEB33795, sample SAMN09464945) | human gut metagenome | host: Homo sapiens | place: USA: Stanford, California | collected 2016-11 | study: EMG produced TPA metagenomics assembly of the...
CCGGAGACGCAGTGGGCGCAACCGTCGGGGCAGGGGTGGGCACCGGCGTCGAGCCTGGCTGGGGATCACCCGTACGCCAAGCCCGGTAAGAAAACTCCAAAATGTTGGGCAAAACCTCGCCGTTAATGGAAGTTAGCCGAATCGCCTTAACCTGACCCTCAACCGCAAACACCTGATAGTGCTTGGCGGCGTCGGCACTACCCAAAGTCGTCCAAGTACCATCGCTGCGCTGATAGTCAACCGTGGCCCCAACCTGGCCGGCCACAACCACACTCACCTTGCCGCCAGCCGCCTGGGGTAGCTCACGCACCAAATTAGCGCCCTCAGGCACCTGGGTAGCTACCAAAGCCGTAGCCCCCTTAGCGTCAACCGCATTATCTAGCGGGTGATCCTTAGCGGTAACCAAAGTGGTAGACAAGCCCTTAGTGGGGCTAGAAACCTGGAACTCGCGGATCTGCACCCAAGCCCCATTACCGTTAGCCGCAGTGGCCTTCAGGCGCACATAACGCGCCATAGTGCCGGCGGGTGCCTTAGCCGTAATCTCAGCCTGGTTAGTGAACTGGCCCAGCGAAGTCCAGTTAGAGCCATCACCAGAAACTTCAACCTCAGCGTTATAGATCATGTCGCCAGTTTGCGAAGCACTACGGCCCTGGCTGACATGCACCAAACCAATCTCCTGCTCGCTGCCAAGATCAAGCTGGAAATAAGAGCCCGGCTGTGGGGCAGAGTTAGACCAGTAGAAAGTGTCCTCCCGGCCATCAACCGCATTAGCGGGCACATAGCTCTCCCAAGTGCCCATAGTGGTAGAAGCCTCGCTCACCTTCAAAGCGGCCCCGCCCTTAGCGGGAGTCAAAGCAGCCCACTTATCCCAAGCCTTGGCGGCATCGTCCACGAAAGCGTTAAAGACGCCGTCGCCTACAGAAGCCGTAATAGAAGCGGGCTTAACCGTAAAGTCCGAATCCATATCATCCACGCGGGGCGCAAGCGCGCTTTGCTGTGAGGCTTGCATCGCCATCAGGGCGCTAGTGGCCTGCTCCCCATTATCGGCGCCAATAGCCAAATAAACATCCACAGCCGACTCGCTGGCCTTAGCCCAATCGCGGGCCGCCTCCAGCCAAGGCTTAATGTCATTGTAAAAACCTTTAGATTCCATCTTGGCAAGCAGCTGCGGGGCCTGCTGGATCAGCTGCAAACGCGCACGCAAAGTAGCGGCAGTGGACTTAATAGTGGCCGCATTGCCGCTAGCTAAAGCATCCTTAAAAGCCTTAACGTCGCTAGACAGCTGCGGGGCGCTTTGCGAAGAAGCCCGGTAAGGCTTCCACGACTGGTTAAGATCCACAAACGCATCAAGCGCCTTAGTTACCTGGCCATCACTGGTGCCAGCCAGCTCCGCCAAAGCCGCCTTAAACGAGACCTGAGCGTCATACTTAGGTCCATTCCAGGTGTAATCACCATAGTTAGCTAGCGACGGTAGCGAAGCATAAGGCTGAATCATGGGGTTAGAGGTGAAACCGTCAATGTACTTGTACAGGTTAGGGTCACGGCCCTCCAATGGGTTAAGGAACAGCCGTCCACGCTGGCCATCATTAACCGGGAAGTTATCCCAAATAAACAGGTGCTTATTGTTGTAGGTGGTGGCCGCCTTAGTCACCTGGTCAACAGTGATCTGGTCAGAGAAAACCCCCATACCAGTCCACTGCATCCGAATATCCTGGTGCAAACGCTCACCCTGAGCCGTCTTAAACGGGTCAGTGGCGTTACCCGAATAGTTAGTGGGCACCATCATCAAATCATTGAGGTGGTTGGCCTTAACATACTCAGTTTGCACCTTGTTCAAATAGTAAGACTGGGCGTCAGCCAGCTGTGTCCAAGGGCCCCGAGAAGGGAACTGGGCGGCGTCAGAATCGCAGTTCAAACGTGGGTTAATGTCGTCCAAAGCAATATAGAACGAGCGCACCCCAATCTTGCGTAGCTGCTCAAACTTAGCCACCGTGGCGTCATAGTCACTTTGCTGGCCATAGCAAATGTCGTTACCGGGGGAGAGAGCAAACACAAAATCCACGTGGTTAGCGTTAGCGGCATCCACCAGCTCCTTGAGCTTAGCCAGCTCCGCCTGCGGATACAGCTCACGCCACTTAGCGCGCAGATAAGCGTCATCCTTAGGGGTGTAAATGTAGGTGTTCATCTTGTGCTTGCCAGAGAAAGCCAAAATATCCTGGCGAGCCTGGTGAGACCAAGGAATACCGTAAAAACCCTCAATCGTGCCACGCACACTCATCAGCGGCCAGTCACGTACCGTAGCGTGATAGAGCTTGCCGTCTTTAACCAGCTGACGCAGCGTTTGCACGCCATAGTAAGCGCCGCGCGTATCAGAGCCGGTAATAGTGACGCTGTTGCCCTCAGCTTTAAGCAGATAGCCCTCAGCGTGCTTAGGGGCCTGGCCAGCGCCGTCGCCCTGCTCACCAGAAGCAGCCACCTTAACCGTGACCTTCAGCGTGGCCGCAGCCGCACTAGTGACCTGCAAGTTATTGGCTTTAGCTAAAGCATTCAGCGTAGCTTTAGTGGGCTCGTCCTGGTTTTGCACATCAAAATGCACCGTAGTGGACTTAAACGTGGCAGCGCCGCTACCCCAACTCAGTGACTGGGGAGCAGGCAAAACCTGGGGATGGGAATCGGCTTGGGTGGGGCTAGCCGGCACAGCTACCGGACCAGTTGCGACGGCTACCGGGGCCAGACCCGTCAAAGTCATAGCCACAACAGCCAATCCGGCCGCCCAACGACGCCGAGGCAAAGTTAGACGCATTATGTCCTCTTCATCGAGATTAATGGATGCGTGGTCAGCGGCCGTTTCCACAGCGAAACAAAGGGGGCGGGGCAGGCCACGCGCGGTCAACACCAGTCTAAAGTATTAGTTACTTACTTTCCCGCTAGCCCCAAACACCTAACTAAACCAATAAATTGAGATATACAACGCCTGGCAAGTATGTAGTTTGTCCGTTGGTGCTAGTAACCTGGTAGTGACTTACGCCCGCCCATACAGGAGAAACCATGGGACGCATTGTTGTTGAAGTTATGCCTAAGCCGGAAATCCTAGACCCCCAAGGTAAAGCCGTAGTGGGTTCTCTACCGCGCCTAGGCTTCGAACAGTTCACTGCGGTGCGTCAAGGGCGCCGCTTCGAACTAACCGTAGAAGGTGAAGTAACCGAAGCAGACCTAGCCGCCGCCCGCGAAGCCGCCGACAAGCTGCTGAGCAACCCCATCATTGAAGACGTGGTTTCTGTTCGCGCTGAGGAGGCCTAAACCTTGGCACGTATCGGTGTAATCACCTTCCCCGGCACCCTCGACGACGTCGACGCCCTACGCGCCGTACGCCTAGCCGGAGCCGAACCCGTCAGCCTCTGGCACAAAGACGCAGACCTACACGCAGTCGACGCCGTAGTAGTACCCGGCGGCTTCTCATACGGCGACTACCTACGCTGCGGCGCCATCGCCCGCTTCGCCCCGGTAATGCAAGAAGTAATCGACGCCGCCAACAAAGGCATGCCCGTACTAGGCATCTGCAACGGCTTCCAAATCCTCACCGAAGCCCACCTACTACCCGGCGCCCTAATCCGCAACGACCACCAAAAGTTCATCTGCCGCGAGCAGAAACTACGGATCGAAAACGCCGACACCGCCTGGACCAACGCCTTTAGCGCCGGCCAGGAAATCGTGGTGCCCATGAAGAACGGTGAAGGCAACTTCATCGCCTCCGACGAAGACCTAGACCGCCTCGAAGGCGAAGGCCGCGTAGTCTTCCGCTACCTAGGCGGCAACCCCAACGGCTCCGCCCGCGACATCGCCGGCGTAACCAACGAACGCGGCAACGTAGTGGGCCTCATGCCCCACCCCGAACACGCCGTAGAACCCGGCTTCGGCCCCGCCGGCGCCGGCGGCCTACGCACCGGCGTTGACGGCCTAGGCGTATTCGCCTCCGCCCTAAACGCAGTGCTAGCCACCGCCTGATCAGCCAGGCGCAACAGCTAAAAGTGGAGGCAGTCCCGTCAGGGGCTGCCTCCACCAGTTTTAGCGTTCGTCCACCATGGTGGCGATAAGCTCCAGCCAGTCACGCAAGTGGCGGTCCGGCAGGTAATTAGCGCGCACAGATTCATGGGCCGCCAGGCCCATTTCTGCCGACTGCTGTGGGAAACGCAGTACCTCAGCTACGGCTTGGCCCCAGCTGTAGGCAGACTGTCCCGGCACCAACACCCCGTTGACGCCGTCGTCGATCTGCTCAATCAAACCACCCACCTGGGCGGCCACCACCACGGCCTTCTTCCACATAGCCTCAGTGACCGGCAAGCCGAAGCCCTCCTGGTGGCTCATCAGCGTAATCACCGTGCTAGTGCGCTGCAAAGCGTTAACAATCAGCGCATTCACCTCGCGGTCAAGCATTGGGATAGCGGCCACGTGCACCCGCTCAGCCAGCGACGGCGGTAGCACCGCATGAGCGTCAAGCACCTGCGCCAACACCCGGGCCGCCTCAGAAGGATGCCCGTTGTGGGGAGCTAGCTGCGGCTCGCCACTAGCGCTGTTAACCACCCGAGTAGTTTGCCGGCTCTTACTATCCAAAGCCGGTCCCACCAGCAGCAGGTGTACGTCGTCGGCAAGCAGCTCACGGTCAGCGGCAAAAGCCTCAATCAGCTGCACATTGCCTTTAAGCGCAGACCAGCGTGAAACCTGCGTAACTACGCGGGCCCCTTGGGGAACCGGGCCGCCGGCCAGCATCACGCCGTCAAGCTTCTCAATCACACCCGGGCGCCCATCCTCACGTATGAAAGGCACCGCATCAAAGGGAGCTACGCCGTCGAAAATTCCTGCTAGACGCACAATCGACAAGGACTCATCCAAGTCCAAAACGCGGTTTTTCGGAGAGTCGGGAACAATAGAAGGGGCAATCACGTCGCAGCTGTCCGGCGGGGCAAATGGCGGGCGGTACACATCACGGGTGAACACCATGCGGTTGGCCCAGTCCAGATAAGGCTCCAGGAAACTCCAGGCCAGCTGGCTGTGCTCGTTTAGATCCTCAGTGCCGCCGTGGCAGCGCCACACCACCCAGGCACCCGCCTCAGAAAAAGCCTGAGCTAGGCCAGCGGTGGCAGCCTCATGCAGCACCACAATGTCGCCACTGGAAATCTCATCCGCCAAGTTTTCCGCGTTCGAGGACAACACGTGCTCATAAAGATCACGTTCCTTGTCACGCAAGACCCCGCCGTCGCCGTCGTAGCCATGCAGCCAGTTGTCTAGTCGCTCGCTTAAAACCCTAAACGGGGCGGGCATATCCAGTTGATACCAGCGGGTGTCTATGCCCGCATCCAGTGCCAGCGCGGTAATAGTTTCTACTGCCTCGGCCACACCTGAGTCAGCAGCGGCGCTGGGGGTGATGTTGAAAATAGTGCGTCCCTGGCCTAGGCGGCGTCCGGCGTCGACGACGGCGTCCAGGCGCTTCGTGGCCGCGTCGCTGAGGTGGCTCGCTAACTCCGCTAAGGGGCGAGGGGTAACGTCGATGTTCCTCATGACACCAGTCCAACATCATTTGCTTGTGGTGCACAGCACTTTTGGGATTTTCGCCGAAAACAACAATGTGAAAAATGCTGGAGTGCACATATTGGCCGATTGTCGCCTTCCTCTGTTAACTTCCCAGTCAAGACGAGTAGAGTTAGAGAGTAAATGCGCTAGGCGCACTCAACGCCGGTTAAGCGCAATTAAACGTCACGTTCAGGAGCGCCAATGACCTCCCTGCCCAATTCCGTTACCCCCGTGGAGCACCCCGATACCGTTCAGGACGCTGCGGCTAGCCCAGATAAGGAAATGCCCTACGCGGAGCTGGGTCTTAAACCGGAAGAGTACGCAGACATTAAGCGACTGCTTGGGCGCCGTCCCACCAACGCTGAGCTGGCCATGTACTCCGTAATGTGGTCTGAGCACTGCTCCTACAAGTCCTCCAAGATTCACCTCAAGCAGTTTGGCCAGAAGGTCACCCCCCAGATGCGTGAGCACCTGCTGGTGGGCATGGGTGAAAACGCTGGTGTAGTAGACATCGGTGATGGCTGGGCCGTCACCTACAAGGTAGAAAGCCACAACCACCCCTCCTTCGTGGAGCCTTACCAGGGCGCGGCCACCGGTGTGGGCGGTATTGTGCGCGACATTATCTCTATGGGTGCCCGCCCGGTGGCGGTTATGGACCAGCTGCGTTTTGGTGCGGTTGACCATGAAGACACCGCCCGCGTGGTTCACGGCGTGGTAGCCGGTGTGGGCGGTTACGGTAACTGCCTGGGCCTGCCCAACATTGGTGGTGAAACCGAGTTCGACTCCTCCTACCAGGAAAATCCGCTAGTAAACGCCCTGTGCGTGGGCGTTATGCGCCACGACGACATTCACCTAGCTAACGCCTCGGGCGCCGGCAACCAGGTGGTGCTATTCGGGGCCCGCACCGGCGGTGACGGTATTGGTGGCGCCTCCATTTTGGCCAGTGAATCCTTCGAGGATGGTATGCCGGCCAAGCGCCCCAGCGTCCAGGTGGGCGACCCCTTCATGGAGAAGGTACTTATCGAATGCTGTCTAGACCTGTTCAAGCAGGATCTAGTGCTAGGTATCCAGGATCTAGGCGCCGCCGGTATTTCCTGCGCCACCAGCGAGCTGGCCTCCAACGGTGACGGCGGTATGCACGTCAACCTAGAAAACGTGCTGCTACGCGACCCGTCCCTAACCGCCGGCGAGATCCTCATGAGTGAATCTCAAGAGCGCATGATGGCTGTGGTGGCCCCCGAAAAGCTGGAGGCCTTCATGGAGGTCATCCGCAAGTGGGATGTGGAAGCCTCCGTAATTGGTGAGGTTAACGGCTCTGGGCGTCTAACCATTGACCACTTCGGTGAGCGCATTGTGGACGTGGACCCCAAGACCGTGGCCCACGAAGGCCCCACCTATGATCGCCCCTACGCCCGCCCTGCCTGGCAGGATGAGCTAAACGCTGACACTAGCGACAAGCTGCAGCGCCCCGCCTCCTCCAAGGAGCTAGCGGCCCACGCCATGGCTATTGCGCTTAACCCCAACTACGCCTCTGCCAGCTGGGTTACCAACCAGTACGACCGTTTCGTGCGCGGCCAGACCGCCCTGTCTCAGCCCGACGACGCCGGTGTGGTGCGTGTGGATGAAAAGACCGGCTTGGGTGTGGCTATCTCCACTGACGCTAACGGGCGTTTCACCAAGCTTGACCCGGCTACCGGCGCCGCCCAGGCCCTGGCTGAGTCCTACCGTAACGTGTGCACGGTTGGTGCGCGCCCGCTGGCGGTAACCGACTGCCTGAACTTTGGTTCCCCCGAGGACCCTGACGCCATGTGGCAGCTGGTGGAGGCCATTACTGGTTTGGCTGACGCCTGCAAGGTGATGGGTATTCCGGTTACCGGCGGTAACGTGTCCCTCTACAACTCCCACGGCAAGGTTAAGGGTCTGCTTGACTCCTCCATTAACCCCACCCCGGTGGTGGGCGTGCTGGGCGTGATCGACGACGTCACCCGCGCTAACCCCTCAGGTTGGCAGGAAGAAGGCCTAGCCCTAGTACTGCTGGGCGAAACCTACGATGAGCTGGACGGCTCCGCCTGGGCTCGGGTAGTGCACCGCCACCTAGGTGGCCTGCCGCCCAAGGTGGATCTGGACGCCGAAATGGCTCTGGGTAATGTGCTGTTGGCCCTAAGTGAGGCCCGCACCCCGAGCGGTGAGCGCCTGATCAGCGCCGCCCACGACTGCTCTGCCGGTGGTCTGGTGCAGACCCTGCTGGAGGGCTCCCTGCGCTGCGGCGTGGGTGTAAGCGTGGACATCGCCAATGTAGCCACTGCTGCCGCCGACGGCGCCGGGCTGGATGACTTCACCTTCCTGTTCTCTGAGTCTGGGGCACGCTGCGTGATTGCTGTGCCCGAAGGGGCACTGCCGGCGGTTTACGCCGCCGCTGAAGCTGAAGGTGTTAAGGCTGCCCGCATTGGTACCACCGGCGGTGAACTCTTTGCTATCACCGGTCATGACATTCTCTCTCAGGACCTGGGTGCGCCTATGGTCCTAGAACTAGCGGAGGTAGGCCTCGCAGTTGAGCGCGTACTGCCTGACCTGTTCAACTAAAACACCAGGTTAATAGGTTTACCCTAGTGAGCGTTGGGGCCGACTGGCAGCAGCCAGTCGGCCCCAAGCTTTTTGTGACAAAACGTTTTTATATTGGCTTAAGGACCCGTAGCCTTACCTAATTAGCTAAGTGAAGGCATTATATTTAGCTAAAACCGGTACAATTAGCGCAACATCTAAGGTCCTATTAGCCTAAGTAAGGCAAGGCTTAAGATAGTGCCATGTTGCTAAGTCAGTGCCCTAAAAGAGTTCGCGCCAAGGTGGCCGAACTGGATATTAGCGAAGAGAACCTACTACGCCTGCATGAACTGGGCCTGCGCCCGGGCGTTAACCTCCACGTGGTTAACCGCGCGGCTTTTGGCGGGGTAGTGGTAAATATTGACGGCGCCCGTGTGGCTGTAGACCGCCGCAGCGCCCACCACATCAACGTGGAGGTAATCAAGTGAGCTGCTCCTGTCACGCCACAATCACCCTGGACACCACTGTCCATGACACCACTATTGCTCTGGTGGGTAACCCCAATGTTGGTAAATCCACCCTGTTCAATGCTCTAACCGGCGCCCGCCAGCGGGTTATCAACGCCCCCGGCACCACCGTCGAAATGATGCGTGGCAACTGGAAAGCCGTTGAAGCTAACCTGCTAGACCTGCCCGGCACCTACTCGCTGCTCGCAGCCTCCCCTGATGAGCAGGTAGTGGTAGACACCCTGGCGGCTGTCCCCGGCTCCTTCACCGACCCCGAAAACGGCGGTGGCCTGGACCTAACCGTGGTGGTGCTAGACGCCAGTGCCCTAACCCGCTCGCTCTACCTGCTCGGCCAGGTAGCCCAGGCTGGACACAACGCCCTGGCGGTACTGACCATGGTGGATGTGGCCGATGAGGCCCCTGACGCGGAGGCCCTAAGCAAGGTCCTGGGGATCGACGTCATCGTTATTGACCCCCGCCACCTGGGCAACGCAGACGAATTTGCGGCCCTGGTGAAAGAAAACATTGCCCACCCCAAGTGGGTTAAAGGCATTGAGCCCTCCCACACCGCCCCCGGCGCGCGCAAGCACGAATGCAAGTGCGGTCACTGCAAGGCAGAAGCCCAGGCCAGCGGCCTAGAGCAAGCCGACGCCATCTTTGAGTGGGTAGAAAAGCTTGAAGCCCAGGCTTTTGGCAAGCTAGAGCAGCCCCTGGAGCCCTCCTTCTCAGACAAGGTGGACCGGGTTTTGCTGCACCCGCTTATGGGCCTGCCGGTGTTCTTCTTCCTAATGTGGCTGCTGTTTAAGATCGCTGGTGAATGGGTTAGCCCCATCCAGGACTTCTTTGAGCAGGCTTTTTCTGACGAGTCTAAGAGCTACTCGCTAGCCCACTTAATTGGTCTGGCGCTGAAGGCTGTTGGCTGGCAAGACAACTGGGTGCATGGCCTGCTGATTGGTGGTTTGTGCACCGGTCTAGGGGTGGTGGCCTCCTTCATCCCGCTGATGTTCATCATCTTCCTGATGATCTCAATCCTGGAAGACTCCGGTTATATGGCTCGCGCCGCCTTCCTGGGCGACCGCCTCATGCGCGCCATTGGCTTGGATGGGCGCGTAATCATGCCGCTGATCATGGGTTTTGGTTGCAACCTGCCCTCCCTGGCGGCTACCCGCACGCTACCTAACGCGGCCCAGCGTCTGGTCACCACCTTAGTGATTCCGTACACCTCCTGCGCTGCGCGACTGACCATTTACCTGCTTATTACCCGCATTTTCTTCCCCACCCACACCGGCACCGTGGTGTTTAGCCTCTACGTGCTCAGCTTGATAATGGTGGTGCTGGGATCGCTGGTTTTGAAGCCGTTTATTACTAAGGGCCAGTCTCACGCCCCGCTGTTCCTGGTGCTGCCGGCCTACCAGGTGCCGCGCGTAGTGGTGACGCTGAAGAACACCTGGCTGCGTTCATGGGCCTTCGTGGTGGGCGCCGGCAAGATTATTTTGCTGATGACCCTGGTGGTGTGGCTGATGGGGGCAATCCCTATGGCTGGCGGTCACAAGTTCGCTGACTCCAACCTGCCCATGGAGGACTCGCTTTATGGCCGCACCGCCCAGGTGCTAGAGCCTGTCTTTAAGCCCGCCGGCTTTGGTGAATGGCACATGACCGGTGCGCTTATGACTGGTTTTGTGGCTAAAGAGACCGTAATCTCCTCGGTGGTCACCTCCTACAACATGGATCCTGAAGCTGATGGTGGTGACGCTGAAGATGGCGGCGATAACTTGGGTCAGCTGCCTAAGTTGGTGCGTGTCTCTTTCGCTAAGTCTGCTGGTGCCGACGCCATGGTGGGGGCCTACGCCTTCTTGGTGTTTGTGCTTACCTACACGCCTTGCCTGGCTACGGTGGCTGAGCAGGCCCGCCAGATTGGGGCCCGTAGGGCGGCTAGCGCTGTGGGCGTGCAGCTGGTGACGGCCTGGATCTTGGCGGTGGTGGTGTTCCAGATCGGGAGACTGATTTGGTGAAGTCCACGCGGGTGGCGCTGGGATGGCCGCGCCTACGCTGTGCAAATGGGGTCGACGACGTCGCTGCTGGCGTTGTCGGCCCCGCCGGCCGCGCGGGTGGCCCCCAAAACCCAGGCGACGACGTCGCAGCGGCTGCTAGCAGCGCAGCCGGCCTTGGTGACGGCTCAGGCCCTGGCACTAGCAGCGCAACCGGCGCCGTCGGCCCTAAGACGAGCACTAGCGCCCCTAAGGCGGGCATGGCCGGCGTCGCCCCCAAGACGGACGCAACCGGCCCGCGCCAACGTCTAACCCAAGCCCTAGCGCGCGGCGCCACCCTCACTCGCGCCGCCCAAGAAGCTGGGGTGAGCCCGCAACTGGCGGCAGTGATGGTAGAGCAGCTACGACGCAGCGGCTCCCTGCTGGGCGCAACCAGCCTATGCGCCTCTGGCCTAGGGGCGTGCCACAGCCTAGAGGTGGATGAAAACACGGCGATACGCTGCGCCGGCTGTCCCTTAAGTCTCAAACGCACCATTTAGGTGACGTGAATCATTATGTCAAGGAGTGAGATTTTCTGCGTCTGTAACCTAGAGTAAACAATTCTTTGCAAGGCTAATGCACGTACCGAGATTGCATACAGATGCCCTCCGGGGCTCTTAGGAAAGGGTCGCTATGACCGCCGCTATCGATAAGGTTTATGCCGACGTCATCCGCCGTAACCCGGGTGAACACGAGTTTCACCAGGCAGTACATGAGGTACTTACCTCTCTGGAACCGGTGCTAGCAAAGGACCCTCACTACGCCGACAACGCTCTGCTAGAGCGCTTGGTTGAGCCTGAGCGTCAGATTATCTTCCGTGTGCCGTGGGTTGACGATGCCGGTAACGTACAGGTCAACCGTGGTTTCCGGGTTGAGTTCAACTCTGCGCTGGGCCCCTACAAGGGTGGTTTGCGCTTCCACCCCTCAGTTAACGCAGGCATTATCAAGTTCCTGGGTTTTGAGCAGATCTTCAAGAACGCCCTGACCAACCAGGGTATCGGCGGCGGTAAGGGGGGTAGCGACTTTGACCCCCACGGCCGCAGCGACGGCGAAATCATGCGTTTTTGCCAGTCCTTCATGACTGAGCTATCGCGCCACATTGGCCCCAATGTTGACGTTCCCGCCGGTGACATCGGCGTGGGTGGCCGCGAGATCGGCTACCTGTTCGGCCAGTACAAGCGCCTACGTAACTCCTACGACGCCGGCGTGCTAACCGGTAAGGGCCTAGCCTGGGGTGGTTCGCTAGTGCGTACCGAAGCTACCGGTTACGGTACCGTGCTGTTTGCCCAGTCCATGCTGGCTACCCGTGGTCAGTCTATGGAAGGCCAGCGCGTGGTGGTTTCCGGCGCTGGTAACGTGGCTATCTACGCCATTGAAAAGGCCCAGGCTCTGGGCGCCAAGGTAGTTACCTTCTCTGACTCCTCCGGTTATGTGGTGGATGAGGCCGGCGTCGACCTGGAGCTACTAAAGCAGGTTAAGGAAGTTGAGCGTGGTCGCGTAGCCGACTACGTCAAGCGTCGCCCCTCTGCTCAGCTGGTTACCGGCGGCAGCATTTGGGATGTGACCTGCTCGGTGGCGCTGCCCTGTGCCACCCAGAATGAGCTAAACGGCGACGCCGCAGTGCGCCTGCTGCGTAACGGCTGCGGCGTGGTGGCTGAGGGCGCTAACATGCCCTCCACCCCTGAGGCTGTGGAGCACTTCCAGGCCGCCGGGATTCTTTACGCCCCCGGTAAGGCTGCTAACGCTGGTGGTGTGGCTACCTCCGCATTGGAGATGGAGCAGAACGCTTCTCGTAGCCGCTGGGATTTTGCCACCGCTGAGGCCAAGCTGACCGGCATCATGGCTGACATTCACCACTCCTGCCTGGAGGCTGCCGACACCTACGGGCGTCCGGGCGACTACGTGCTGGGTGCTAACGCTGCTGGTTTCGTGCGCGTAGCCGATGTTATGAACGCTTTCGGCATCATCTGATCCAAGCTAGTTCAACAACTTGACCCGCTGGGCTAAATGCCTGGCGGGTCAATGTGTTTTTTGGCATTGTGCGCGGCCTGAGTTAGGCGCGGCTTGGGGGCCGGCGCGCCCTGGGCTGTGCGCGGCCGCAAATAAGCGGCCAGCTTTAGCGGCTGCTTAAGAGC
>ERZ1036416.483-NODE-483-length-12506-cov-3.740342_pt1 | contig 12506 bp, 10 predicted proteins | sample MGYA00514219_ERZ1036416 | MGnify/ENA primary metagenome ERZ1036416 (study PRJEB33795, sample SAMN09464945) | human gut metagenome | host: Homo sapiens | place: USA: Stanford, California | collected 2016-11 | study: EMG produced TPA metagenomics assembly of the...
GTTTAGTAATTTCTGCAAGTCCTCTTTTGTTCTTTTTCTGATCGGAACGAATTTTTTTATCTTAACTTTCATGGCTTCTGAGCTTATTTCAAGAGTTTTAAAATTTTTTATAATCTCCTGAAATAAAACATGAGTATAATATGCATCACTGAATGCTCTGTGAGAGTTTTTTCTTTCAATACCGAAGTAATCGCATGCATCAGTAAGATTTTTTCTCACATTCTCGGGAAGTACCTTCTTACATAATTTATATGTATCAACACCTCTTTTCTCAAATTCCAGGCCTGCTCTGTTTGCTTCTTTTTTTACAAAGCTGTAATCAAAAATTGTGTTATGTCCAAGTAGAACATATTCTTCACAAAAGTCCACTATATGATTTATAACCTCATGTATCCTTTTTGCATTCTCAAGCTCGTTTTTACTTATTTTTGTCAATTCAAGTATTTTGTCATCCACCTGCATATCCGGGTTTATAACACAGGAGAAAGTATCAATTATATGTGAATCTTTCACTTTTAAAAGTCCAACTTCAATTATCTTATCTTTTGACAACCTTATTCCGGTAGTTTCAAGGTCAATAGCTATATAATCGGAAATTATCATACTTTGGCACTCGTACAATCGTCTCTTAAAAAACAAATATCACATTTTTCTCTTCTTGCAATACATATGGTCCTGCCAAGAGTTATCAAGTCCGTATTCCAGACTATCCAATGATCTTTTGGAAGTATTTCCATAAGTTCAAACTCTATTTTTACAGGATCGTCACTTTCTGTAAAACCGAGTTTTTTTGTAATCCTTTTTACATGTGTATCTACCACTATACTTGGCAGATCAAATATATTTCCTCTGATTACATTGGCGGTCTTTCTGCCCACTCCCGGAAGAGTTAAAAGGTCCTCGAGATCGCTTGGCACCTCTCCTCCAAAGTCAGTCAAAAGCTTTCTTGCACAGGCAATTAAATTTTTAGCCTTATTATGATAAAAACCTATGGAATGTATATCTTTCTCCATTTCAGACAAATCTGCATCTGCAAACTTCTCAAGACTGTCATATTTTTTATACAAATCTCTTGTCACCATATTTACTCTGGCATCTGTACATTGAGCACTGAGTATGGTAGCAAACAGAAGTTGCCACGGAGTATTATACTCTAAATAAATTATTTTTTCCGTACCATATGTTTCATCTAATTTTTTTAAAATTCTTTCAAGTCTTTTATCAATCATACCGTTATCTCTATTTTTCTTCCGCTTGGCTGATATTCATAATATCTTACGCCTGCCGCATTCAACATTCTTTTACTGGCTCTTACGGAAGGGCTTGAGGCATATTTATCCTCCTCATATATTATAGTCTTTATTCCTGCCTGAATTATCGCCTTTGCACATTCATTACATGGAAATAAGGTCACATATATTTTACTTCCCTCTAAAGAACCGCCTCTGTAGTTTAATATTGCATTCAATTCACTATGTGTGGAATACAGATACTTTGCATTATAAGGATCTGTAAGTTCGAATTCTTTTCCCCAAGGGAAGTCCTCATCGGAGCATCCTCTCGGAAATCCGTTGTATCCCATAGACAGTATCTTGTTATCTTCACTTACTATACATGCACCCACCTGAGTGTTCGGATCCTTTGATCTTCTGGCACTGAGCTTTGCAACACCTATAAAATATTCATCCCAATTTATATAATCTTCTCTTTTTTCGCTCATAATCCACCTATAAATCTATTATATTAAAGCCTGCAGCTTTCTTCAGTCTGTTCATTACAGCTCTTCCGATACCGCTCTCATCAAATGACTCGGATATTATATTCTTTACCCCAAGATCATCACATTTTCTAAGTACGTCAAAGAGATTATGGGCAATACTGCTCATATCTTTTGAACTTCCAAGGCTTAAAAGCTTCACATTATCTTTTTTATTTTCTTTAATAAACGATAAAAGATCACTTTTATGTTCATCCACAGTAAGTACAGCCGTCTCAAGTTCCGATTCCATTATCTGTGATTTCAGATAACTTAATACTTCCCGTTCTTTGCCTCTTAGCATCTTCATATCAGCCTTCGGTGCATAGTGCTTATATTTCATTCCCGGTGCCTTAGGAGCCTCTCCTGTCGATAAAAGATGCTCAATTGCAGGGTCTATATTTACATTGCCGCATACATCTTTAAGCATTTCAAGAGTAATTGCACCGGGTCTTAATAGTGTCGGAGTATTTTCTGTCAGATCCACTATTGTAGACTCCACACCTATTCCGACTTCACCCCCATCTATTATCATCTCTATCTTTGAATTCATATCTTCAAATACATGAGAAGCTTTTGTCGGTGAAGGTCTGCCTGAAGTATTTGCACTTGGTGCTGCTATCGGCACTCCTGAAACTTCTATCAAAGCTCTTGCAATATTACTCTCAGGAAGTCTTATCGCAACCGTATCAAGACCTCCGCTTGTAGCATCCGGTATAATGCTCTTCTTTTTCAATACCACAGTCATAGGTCCCGGCCAAAACTTATTTGACAAAGTATAAAACAACTCCGGTATATCATTTGCAATATCTTTCACATCTTCCGTTTTTGAAATATGCACTATCAACGGATTGTCGCTCGGCCTGCCCTTTGCGGCATAAATCTTTTTTGCGGCTTCAGGCATCAGAGCATTTGCTCCAAGTCCGTATACTGTCTCCGTCGGAAACGCCACCAGACCTCCGCTTTTTATTATAAGTGCGGCCTCTTTAATATCTTCGTCCCTATATAATTCATTAATATCTTTTTTATCTATCTTTTTTACAATAGTTTCTTTTATTTCCTGCTCCAATTATGCCTCTTCCGTATCTCTTAAAAGCCTTCTTTTGCTCTTAATCAATCTTTTATTCTTGCTCTCTTCGTGCTTTTCTTTCAACTCTTCATAAGTGGCCGTATCTACCACCTTGGTTGTCTTTATTACATAGTATTCATCATCACTTTTTCTGACTCTTATCTTTCCCTTTACAAAGCCATGTTCCGGACAAATTCCTATACAATAATAGTTTCTTTGATTTGTTGAAAACCACTTTATTTTTTTCTTCAACATTCTATTACATCTGTCACAAATAAGATCTGAATTATGCTTATCGGCTATCGCATCTTCCTTTGTAGGAAACAAAGTGGATACAAACTTTGAATATCCGGGAAAATGCAAATATATTTCCTCTTCGCTGCTTCTCGGTACACGATAATAGTCGAGTGAATAATATTCACTTACAGGTCCGAAATCCATATTTTGCATTACTTTGGCTGTATATACGGCATCATCTAAAGCATGATGAAAAGGTCTGTTATTCTCAATATTAAGCATATTTACAGCTCTTTCAAGAGGTATCCTGTCCTGTTCTCCGTTGGGATATCTTATATTAAAGAGCTTTTGAATATCATAGTAAAACAAAGGATACTCAAATTTATTTTCCACATCGTAAAATTTCATATTTCTTTGAAGTTCCACCAAATCAAGATTTCCCCATGTACACAGTATGGTCTTTTTTTCCTTATTGTCAAGCTCACAAAACTCAAAGAAATCCTTTATAGCTTCTGTAAAAGGAACTCCTTTTTTCTTCAACTCTCCGATACCTATCTGTACCACCTCATGCACTTTAAAATGCATCTTTTTATAAACTGTGGGCTTTATTACTCTATGAAATTCATCGACTTTTTTAAGTTTTGAATCAAGCTTTACCGCTCCTATTTCTATTATTTCAAAGGGAAGATCTTTATTACTATATTCTCTACCGTTTGGGCTCTGATTCCATTCCAAATCCAGTACTATATAACTATCCATATCCACCTTTCCAAAAAAGCACATCCGAAGATGTGCTTTGATTTTGTCTTATTTTATAATGTCATCTTTTCGTTCTTTACAATGGCATCTTTTCTCATCGGAATACGGCAATTTTTATTGTTTCCAAACTCCACTATTACAGTATCATCTGTAATATCAATCAATACACCATAAAATCCTGATGCGGTCTCTACCGTATCGCCAACCTCCAGACTTGCAAAAAGCTCAGCCTGCTTAGCTTTTTCTTTTTTATTAGGTCTATAGGCCATAAAATAAAATATAGCTCCTATAAACACTACATACATTGCAATCGCACCTACTCCAAAACCACCACCTGCATTTGCAGTTGCCAAAATATTCATAGTCCTCCTATTTAGAACCTTCAAGCATGGTTCTTATTTTGTTATTTTTATATTCTGTATATCTATTTTCGCGTATAGCTGTGCGAATCTCACTCATCATTGTATTATAGAAATATAAATTGTGCAATACACAAAGACGCATACCAAGCATTTCATTTGCTTTCAGCAAATGTCTGATATAACCTCTTGAATACGATCTACAGGCCGGACAGTTACATCCCTCTTCTATAGGTCTTTTATCAAGCTCATATTTCTTGTTGAAAAGGTTCAACTTTCCATAGTTTGTGTATACATGCCCATGTCTACCATTTCTGCTCGGATATACACAGTCAAAGAAATCCACTCCCCTGTCTACCGCTTCAAGAATATTTATAGGGGTACCTACACCCATAAGATATGTAGGCTTATCCTTTGGCAGGTGTTCAACCGTTACATCAAGTATATGGTACATCTCTTCATGGCTCTCACCTACTGCCAAACCGCCTATTGCATATCCGTCAAGATTCATCTCACTTATCGCTTTTGCATGTGAGATTCTTATATCGTCAATAACTCCGCCTTGGTTTATACCGAAGAGCAACTGCTCTTTATTTATGGTATCCTCCAAGGAATTGAGCCTGTCCATCTCTACCTTACATCTTTGCAACCATCTGGTAGTACGTGCCACAGATTCCTCTATGTATTTTCTCTCCGCAAGTGCCGGAGGACATTCATCAAAAGCCATTGCTATTGTAGAACCTAAATTTGACTGTATTTGCATACTCTCTTCAGGTCCCATAAAAATCTTTCTTCCGTCAATATGTGAATTGAAAGCAACGCCCTCTTCCTTGATTTTTCTGAGTTTAGCCAATGAAAACACCTGAAAACCGCCCGAATCTGTCAGTATCGGCCTGTCCCAATGCATAAACTCATGTAAACCGCCAAACTCTTTTATAAGCTTGTCACCTGTTCTTACATGCAGATGATAGGTGTTTGAGAGCTCAACCTGACAACCTATTTCCTTAAGGTCATCCGTTGAGACAGCTCCTTTTATAGCGGCTACAGTGCCGACATTCATAAAAAGGGGTGTCTCTACGGTACCATGCACTGTTTCCATAGTAGCACTTTTTGCTCTATTGTCCACAGCCTTTATTTCATATTTCATAAAATACCTAAACTACAGCACCATTGCTGTCTTTATTTATTTCAACTTTTTTATCTTTTTTCTTCTTATTCTTAGCTTTTTGTGCCTTCTCCTCTTCCTTCTTCTGCTCGATCTTTTTGTCAAATCTGTTGCTGAAGATGTACCAGAAGATACTTGATAAGAATACGGAAGAGTATGTACCTGCTACGATACCTACCATGATCGGTAATGCAAATTCTCTAATAGAAGAAACTCCCATTATGAACAGTACGAAAATCATGATAAATGTAGTAAGTGATGAATAAATACTTCTTGTAAGTGTTTCAGTAACACTTGTATTTATTATTTCTTCCTTAGTAGCTCTTGGCAATATTTCCTTATTTTCTCTTATTCTGTCAAATATTACGATAGTAGCATTGATAGAGTAACCGACTATTGTAAGGATACATGCAATAAATGTTGATCCTACACTCCAACGAAGCAATGCATAGAATGTAATAACAATCAATACGTCATGTACAAGTGCAAGCACTGAACTTGTTGCAAATCTGAAATCTTTAAATCTGAACCAGATATAAAGAAGCATAAGTATTGTAGCAATAACTGTAGCTACAACAGCATCTTTCTTCATCTCGGAACTTACAGCACCTGATATTGACTCTGCTGTGATCTTCTCAGCATCCACACCGAACTTCTGGGCAAGAGCACTGTTAAGTTTCTCTCTCTCATCCACTGAAAGTGTACGTGTCTTTATTATAACCTCATTTGAACCTTCCACCTTTTGTGTCTGTGTTCCGGCTTCACCTGTTATAGATTCTACTACAGGAACAACCTCTTTTGAAATTCTGTCAAGCGAATAATCTTCATTAAATGTAACATTTGTTGATGTGCCGCCCTTAAAGTCTATACCGTAGTTAAATAAATTACCGATTTTTACCTTATTGTAACCTGCACCTACAACGCCTGCCAATATAATAATCACAGATATGGCGATTGTTATATTCTTCATTCCAACGAAATTAATAGGCTTTCTTTCAAGCTTCTTACCGTATAATTTAGGATTATCAAGCCCTATATTGTAGAAAGCCTTCATTATAAATCTTGTAACGAATAATGCTGTAAACATTGACAGTATAATACCGAGTGCAAGTGTCTGTGCAAATCCCTTTACAGTACCTGAACCTCTAAGATAAAGTACAGCTGCAGCTATAAGTGTAGTAACATTTCCGTCAACAATAGCCGACAAAGCCTTCTTAAATCCTGTATTAATAGCTTCATTTACACTCTTACCAAGTCCGATTTCTTCCTTGATTCTGGTAAAGATAATAACATTTGCATCCACCGCCATACCGATTGAGAGTATGATACCGGCAATACCCGGCAATGTCAGTGTAATTTCAAATGCGGACAAGAGTAAAATCTCAAGTATAACATATAATGAAAGTGCAAGTACCGATGCAAATCCCGGAAGTAGGAATACCGCCACCATAAATACTGCAAGGATAACAAATCCAACTGCAGCGGCCTTCATACTTGTAGATATGGCTTCCTGTCCAAGCTTTGCTCCTACCACATTGCTTCTAAGCTCTTCAAGCTCAAGTGAAAGTGAACCTATACGTATAGTAGAAGCAAGATTCTTTGCTTCATCGTATGAAGTCATACCTGTAATCTGTGCTGTTCCGCCTGTTATAGCAGTCTGGACTGTAGGATTTGAATAAATAACATTGTCATATATAATAGCAATTCTCTGTCCGATAAGTCTTGCAGTAGCCTCTGCAAAAGCCTTTGAACCCTCATCTGTAAATGTAAGTGATACAACATACTCACTGTTACCGTTATTATCAATAATACCGGCTTTGGCTGTTGCCACCTGATCACCTGTAAGTACAGTATTTCCCTGTGGATCTACAAAGATCAAAGAACCCGGCTTTCCAAGTTCGTCAAGTATTGCATTTGCATCAGATACACCCGGGATGTCAATATTAATTCTATTGCCACCCTCTCTGTAAACTTCCGCCTCTGTTGAGTAATTCTGTACTCTCTGCTGCAACTTATAGATAGTGTCCGCCATGTCCTCATCTGACGGATTCGGCTCAACTGTTTGGTAAGTAATACTTACACCACCCGCCAAATCAAGTCCAAGTTTTATTTTACCTGTACTGAATTTGGAAGTTTTACCTGTTTCATCAGCCACATCACTGTCTGTCGCCGCATCTTCAGTCGCTTCACCGCTCTCATTCGATATAGTAGTCTCACTTGTTGCTACAGCACCGGTATTACCCTTACCTGCTGACAAAACATTGTAAGCAAGAAAACCGAAAAACACCAAAACCACAACAGTGATAAAGAGAGAGGCTAAGCCCTTTTGCTTATTGTCCTTCATTATCTTCTCCTATTTTACCCAGCTAACGCTGCTTTTATCATTATTGCACACTCAATTCTCTTTTTTTGAAGTTCGCAACCGATATCATAAGTATCTGTAATAGAGCCGTGGAAGCTATAAGAATTAGCCGCACATCCTCCACTACAATAAAATCTTGCATAGCAATCCTTACACTTTGGCTTAGCATAAACATTGCACAGCTTAAACTCATTACTGATGTCTTTTCTCTTCAACCCGTCGAATACATTTCCAAGTAAGAACTCATCTTTTCCGACAAATTGATGACATGGATAGAGATCACCCCAAGGTGTAACTGCCAAGTATTCCGTTCCCGAACCACATCCTGAAAGTCTCTTTGCAACACATGGTCCCTGGGTCAAATCTATATTGAAGTGGAAGAAATTAAATCCTCTTCCCTCCTTCTTCCTCTTAATATACTCTACCGCAAGCTTATCATATTCTTCCATGATCTTTGGAATATCTTCTTCTTTGATAGCATAAGCCTCACCGTCTTCACCTACTACCGGCTCCATACTTGTCTGCTTAAATCCAAGGTCTGCAAAATGCAGTACATCCTTTGAAAACTCGAGATTATTTCTTGTAAAGGTACCTCTTATATAATAGTCCTTTGTACCCCTTGATTCAGCAAATTTTACAAACTTAGGAACTATAACATCATAGCTGCCTTTGCCTCCTCTTGTAGGACGCATAGCATCATTAACTTCTTTTCTACCGTCCAAACTGAGTACTACATTTGACATCTCCTGATTGCAAAATTCCATAATTTCGTCATTCAAAAGCATTCCGTTTGTAGTAATTGTAAATCTGAATTTCTTGTTATTGGCCTCTTCCAAGCTTCTTCCATATTTTACAAGGTCCTTTACCACCTGCCAGTTCATAAGCGGCTCTCCGCCAAAGAAGTCTACTTCCAAATTTCTTCTGTTGCCGGAATTGGCTACAAGAAAATCAAGTGCTCTCTTTCCTACATCATAGCTCATCAGAGCTCTTCTGCCATGGTACTCTCCCTCTTCGGCAAAGCAATACTTACATGCAAGATTACAATCGTGAGCAATATGAAGACAGAGTGCCTTTACAACTGTTTCTCTCTCTTTAAAATCATTGATATAGAGCTCATAAGTATCCTTAGTATAAAGCTCCTCCGCATCTATAAGCTCCTGAATGTCGGATATAACCTCATCTATTTCTTCTTCACTATACTTACTCTTTAAACCTGATTTAATATTGTCTTTAATCTCATCGCTAAGCTTTATAGGCGCATCAATCTCTCCTATCAGCTTTTCACCAAGTTCCATTGCATCATACATAAGCTCATCAACTACATGTACAGAACCTGAATTGACATCTAAAACTATATTGTATCCGTTATTCTTATATTGGTGTAACAAATTATTCCTCTTTCTATCATGAAGCAAATATTACAACATGAAAAGCCCCCTTAACAGTCTATGACCGCGAAGGGGGGTTTTTGATACAAGCGTCTTATCTGTTAGGATTCTCACAACCCTGGTTTCCAACTGTGCAAGAAGTCTTGCAAGCTGACTGACAAGAAGTTTGGCACTCGCCACAACCACCACGCTTTAAGCTCTCTTTAAGAGTTTTCTCATTTAAAGTAACAACATGCTTCATATACATTCTCCTTCTATGTCGTACTACGACAACAAGCTTTATGCTAACTCATTTTAGCATAAGTAAATATCTTTTTCAATAAATATATTTTTTGAATACCTCAACACTCATATTTGCTCTTTTTGCGGCGTCTTCAATACTCAATATCCCGTCTTTTACTAAGGATGCAAGAGTAGTTACAGCACCTTCGAGCTTGCCTTCACGTCTTCCTTTTTCTATTCCTTCAATTCTTCCTTTCTCTACTCCCCTTGCTTCAACTCTATCCAGTACTTCGCACATGTTAACATTCTCCTTTCCCTTCAGCTCATTTATAGTTTCTTCAAATCTGTTGTCTCCGGTCATTGCACTCATCAGATATAGCAGCTCCTCAACATGCTCAATTGTGGTTTTATCAGCAGTATAGTCTCTCTTCGTTCGCATTTGGTAAAGATAATCCGCCAATATTTTAAAATCACTTTTAAATAAATCAATTTTCACTCTATCCAGATATGCGATCTCAAAAAGGTTAATCTTAAAATCATTTACATAAGATTTGATATCTTTATGTACATTCAATACTTCTAAGAGTGTAGTCGGATAATTCCATCTTTTATCATACCCAAGATATAAGACCAAAGTAATCACAGGATACTTTTCCTTATATCTGTTTTCTTTTCTGGTCTGATTTACATACTCGGTACCGTCATATCCAAATACCCTAAGAGGCATTAACTTATCAGGTCTTGTCTGATTCTCCAATCCAAACAATGATATATTTATTTTACTTTTTTGCCAGTATTTTGCAATATCTCTCTCCTGCAGTCTGACACTACTGCCTATCTTAAGCATACTCATAGGTAACGCATCTGACAATGAAGATTCATCAACTACATTTTTGCCATCAAATAAAAGTACATTTAAAATATCGGCAAATACATCATTGTACTTTTCAAGCATCTTTTGAGTTATGTCCTTATCTTTCATATCTACTCCCCTATTATACCAAAAATATTATTATCAGGTTGTTTTTTGATTATAATTTTTAAGTAAAAGGGCCGTCACTTTTGTAACAGCCCCAATATACACTAATTTATTCTTCTTTTCTTTTTTTGTATACAAAGACTAATCCTAAGCCCAGTGCAATACCTAAAGTTATAGCTGCTAAAGGAATATAACCTGCTGATAAAAGTTTTGCCTTCGGTGCTTTTATTTCAAAGCTTACAGACACAATATCGCTTAAATTACCCGCCTTATCTTTTCCCTGTGCTTTTACGGTGTGCTTACCTTCTGTATAAATACTTAAGTTTATTGTACCGTCATTCTTAATCGTATACTCACTCTTATCAAGTAATTTATCATCAAGCCAAACCGATTCAATAAAATCTCCGGGAAGTTCCGTACTTAAAATAATATTTACATTGCCCTCATAGATTTGCCCTTCTTCGGCACCCAGAATCATACTTACAGGTTTTGTGGCATCATATATAACTTCCACCGGCTTCATTGAAGACTTATTTCCTGCCGTATCTATTACTTCAAGATTAAAAGTATATTTTCCGTCCTTATCTATTGAATTTAAAAACTTCAACTCACCGTTTACAAACTCAAACGGCTCATCCATTCCGTTTACAGTTGCCGACACAATAGAAATTTCATCAGTGTTCCATACCTCAATACCGGGTTTAAAAGGTTTATTTGTATACTGTCCTACAAGTTCTTCAGGCTTAAACTTAAATGTAGCACCTTTTTTATTCACCGAGAAATTTACCTTCTTCTCAGTAACATTACCTGCCATATCATATATTGTTACGGTAAGTATATAATTATCATCAATATATATAGGATCAAGATTTAATATATAACCGCCGTCCTGTTTCTTTGCCTTATATATAAGGTCTCTTGACTTTCCGTCAGCAACAGCTGTAAGAGTAATCTTTGACTTTAATAAATCTATGTTTACATCACTATACTTCACTACAGGTGAGACTGTTCTTGCATTTGCGGTCAAGTCTTCCACTCCGGTAATAGTAATATGTGGTGCTGTAGCATCGACATTAAACTTTTCTTCAAATCTTACTCTTTCCTCACCTGAACCCTGACTATTTTTGACAACTGCGATTCTATACTCTCCGTCATCATCAAACACTATATTGGCTCTGTGATTTCCACCCTCTGAGCTCCATGTATATTTTGCATTTGAAAGTACTTCTTTTCCATCCACATTTTTATAAACCGATACGGAATAATTGTTCTCATTAAAGTCGTTGTCATCTACATTTACATATGTCGATCTTGTGTTCAAGAATCCATTCACCCTGTTATTTACTATATCTCTGTTTATGCTTACTGTATGTCTGACATTATTTATACTTCTGTCGATATCCGTTCTTTCGCTTACAGAATTTCCATTTCCGACAGGTTGGAAAAATTGTGGTACTTCATTTGATACATCTGTCACTTCTCCTGTTTGAACAGGTTGAGGACTGTCTTGTATTTCCGTCTCAGTAGTTTGACTTGTATTATTATCTACAATATCTCTGTTTGCAATATTATTTCTTATCACTGAACCGGATATATTTCTCTCAGTATTTACATTACTGCCTACGTGATCTTCTCTTCCAACACTATCCGTTCTTCCTGCACCTGTATCTTCCGTATTATTGCCGCCCTCAACTATAGTATCTACGGTAGTACTGTTTGTAATCCTTGGCCTTTCTATAAGCTGTATATTTTCATGTACTTCATGAGGTATTTCAGGCTCTATAACAGGCTGTGTCGCCAAAAAGAATATCTGATTCTTATTACCGTTTTTTGATACAAACCGTCTCATATCTGCATTAACTGTGTTTAAGTTGTTTGTCCTTGTAATTTGTACACTGCGTCCAATATCAAAGTACACATTACTTCTATACAGAATTATATTTGCATTGCCGCTTTCTGCATTGCTCAAATTTGAAAATCCTGTTCTGATTACCAAATCATCTCTATTTGTATTGGAATATGTTGCAATGGAAGAAGTCGCAACAGATGATGTGGCAAGAACCGGAGGTCTTAAAACATCATAATCCTCTATCTCAATATTTCCGCCGTTTAAAATTATATTCTTTATATTTTCAAAAGAATTTTCTACCAAAACAGGACTCCAGTTAAAATAACTCTCATCATTTGTATCACCCAAATCTCTTGGTGTA
>ERZ1036416.498-NODE-498-length-12260-cov-3.349447_pt1 | contig 12260 bp, 7 predicted proteins | sample MGYA00514219_ERZ1036416 | MGnify/ENA primary metagenome ERZ1036416 (study PRJEB33795, sample SAMN09464945) | human gut metagenome | host: Homo sapiens | place: USA: Stanford, California | collected 2016-11 | study: EMG produced TPA metagenomics assembly of the...
CAGCAATGATGGACTTGTTAGCTACCGATTCATCCTGACCCAGCTTGAACACCACCTTGTCGGGCAGGGCGCTACGCAGCGGATCACTCTTGGCCTCCCACTTGGGGTTGCGCTCCAGGGTCACCGAGACGCCCTGCTTGTAGTCCGCCACCTGGTAGGGGCCGGAAGCTACCGGCTTACGAGTGTAGGTGGACGGGTCGTCACCGGTGGGCACGGGCGAGAAGGTGGGGGTGGACACTACCCACGGCCAGTCACCGTAGGGGCGCACCAGCTTGAAGGTAATGGTGTAGTCGTCGGGGGTGCCGATCGAGTCCAGGTGCTTGCCATTGTAGGGGCCCTGGTAGTTCTTACCACCCTCTAGCAGGGTCTTGTGGTAGCCCAGGCCACCGGAAAGCGAGGGAGCGAAGGAACGCTCAATGCCGTACTTGATCAGCTTGGTGGTGATCTCCTGGCCATTTTGCATCTTCAGGCCCTTCTTAATGGTGAAGGTCCAGGTCAGGCCATCTTCAGAGACCTTACCGGTGTCGTTGGCTAGGTCACCAACCAGTTCAACCGGCTTACCCTCAACCAGGCGCAGGCCCACTAGGCGGCGGTGTACCAGCGGCAGGGAGGTGATGGGCAGGGACTGGCTCTTGGCCGGGTCCCAGTTAATGTCGGTGGAGGAGCTGAGTACCGTCAGGGTGCCGCCCTTCTTAGCGGTGGCCGACGCCGCCGCCCCCACCTTGTCCGAAGAGTTGGCGCCACATGCGGCTAGCACCAAACCCATAGCGCCCATACCGGATGCGCTTAGCAGACCACGACGAGAAATATTGGTTTTAACCCAAGCCGGAGCCGATAGGTTCTGGGACATTTCGAGTCCTTTCTTATGGTGCTTAAACCTGTAGTTGTTTCTACTAGGTTCTACTCGCTCAGGCGAGAAATCTGTGTGTTGTGGAAAGTAGACGGTAGCTGTTAGCTGCACGTCGGTTGTGAAAGTAAGTTCCAGGTTTAGATGCGCGGATCAACTAAAGTAGCGACGGCGTCGGCAATTAAGTTCGCGACCACCACGAATGCCGCTGCTACTAGGGTAACTCCCATGATGACCGGGATATCTGTGGTGCCCACAGCATCCATTAGTAAGGCTCCTAGTCCCTGCATGGAAAATACTCGTTCAGTGATTACCGCACCACCCAACATAGACCCAAAATCTAGGGCGAAGAAGGTAATGATGGGCAGAGCAATGTTGCGCATGACGTGGCGGCCAATCACTACCCGCTCAGGTAGTCCCTGGGCGCGTAGGGTACGCACATAGTCTTCCTGGAGGTTGTCGAGCATGTCTGAGCGCACCAGGCGCGCATACATGGCTGCAGAGATAATCGCCAGTACGGTCCAGGGTAGTACCAGGTGCCACAGCCAGCCCACGAAGTCTTCAGTCAGCGGCACATACCCGGCCACCGGCACCATATCTAGGGTGAAACCAAAGATTAAGATGCCCAGCAAACCAATCAGGTAGGTGGGGGCGCTAACCCCAAAAACTGTTCCGGCCATGATGAAACGGTCAGTGCGTGAGCCTCGGCGTAGCGCGGAAATAATTCCGGCGCCTACCCCAACTACCAGCCAGAGCACGGCAGCACCTACCGCAATAGACACTGTCACCGGCAGGCGACTAGTGATTAGTTCGCTCACTTGGGCGTTGAGGCGGAAGGAGTAACCCAAGCAGGGGGCGTTGCAAACAATCATGTCTGCCCCGCTACCGAAAGTGCGGCCAGTGAAAATCCCGGACAGGTACTGCCAAAACTGGACATACCAGGGCTCGTCTAGACCCATATAGGCCTGGGCGCGGGCTAGGTTCTCAGCAGTACAGGGCTTGCCACAAACCAGCAGAGCCGGGTTTGAGGGCCACAGCGAGAAGATCGCGAAAGTAATTAGGGTGACGATTACCAGCACCAAGATGGATTGGAAGGTGCGGGAAATTAAGAAACGAGTCCGTCCCATCACTGCTCTCCCGTCTTGGGGTCCAGTGCGTCGCGTAGCGCGTCACCAAACATGTTGAAACCCAGCGTTACCAGGAACAGGGCGGCGCCCGGCCATAGCAGATACCAGGGGTCAGTGTTTACCCAGGCCACTGCCGAGCCGATAGTGCGTCCCCATGACGGCGTCGGCGGACTAACCCCTACCCCCAGGAAGGACAGGGCAGCCTCCGCACCAATCTTGCCGGGGATAGAAATGGTGGTGAAAACAATCAGGGTGGAGACCAGGTTAGGCATGATCTCGCGGCTAAGGATGCGCCAGTTGCTGGCTCCCATGGCCCGGGCCGCTTGCACGAAGGTGCGGTTGCGCAGGCTCAGGGCGTGTGAGCGCAGCACGCGGGCGGTGGAGGTCCACCCCAGGATGCCGATGATGGCGATCATTACGGGCACGCGCGGCACATTGGAGGGGATCAAGGCGGAAACCGCAATCATGAACACCAGGTGCGGAAAGCCCATGGTGACATCGGTTAGGCGTGAGATGAGCCCATCCCACCAGCCACCCAGGTAACCGGCGCTAACCCCCAAAATAATGGCAATCAGCACCGAAACAATGGTGGCACCCAAGCCAATGGTGTAGGAGGTGCGAGTCCCTTCCACCACAATGGCTAGCAGGTCGCGCCCAGTTTGGGGCTCAACTCCTAGCGGGTGGGCCAGGCTGACACCGCCCATGAACCCCTTGGGCACGCCAGAATCATCCAGCAGCTGCAGGTGGTATTCGGTAGCGGAAATACCTAGGGCTTTGGTGATCCACGTGGCCGTCAGGGTTACTAGCGTGGCGACGACGACGATCAGCCCACCAAATAGGCCCCATTTGTCGCGTTTAAGTCCGCTCCAGACATAGCTGGCACCAAATTGACGTTGCGGTCGGACGGCTTCTTCTGTGTGCACTTGGCACCTCACTTAAAGGTTTTAGGGTTGGAAAATTGACTGTGGCCATCAACGGCAACAGCACATACACATCCCGCAAACCTGGGTCACTAGACCGTCTCCTTTAAGTGGTTAGTCATTAAAATCTGACTAAGTTGTTGAACTGTGAATAACGTTAGCCTGTGCTAAAACATGCTGACAACCCACCTATCGCTTTTAGTGCCGCTATTCACAGATTAAACCCGGTGGTTTACCGGTAAAAATGTGCCCCGCAGGGCTTGCCTGCGGGGCACAACTAGGCTTTACAAACCGCTTTATTCTGGGCCAAACTCGCCGTCTAGCCGGGCGCTTTGTTCGTCGCAAAACTCTAGCGCCGGGTGGTCTCGATATTTGGGACTGTCCAGCATGGCGCGGATCTTGGCGATAGCGGCGCGGGCCTGCTCTACCTGACCTAGCGCCATGTGGCAGCGCACTACCATGGCCATGGCACGCGGGGCCTGGTACAGATCCTCGTCGCTCATAAAGCTCTCATAGGAGGCCTGAGCGTGTTCTAGACACTGGCTAATCTCCTCGCAGTTCCAGCAGATCACCGCGAAGTCGTAATGCCACGAACCCATTTCGTATTCAGGCAGGTAACGCGGGCTGGCCGGCTGGGCCTGAGCTAGCTTACGGGCGCGCTCCATCAGCTCGGCGGCCCGGTCAAAGTTAGCGCGACGCTGGGGCAGAGTGGGGCTTTGCACCAGGTCGCCAGCGGCGCGACGTAAGGTGCGTTCACAGTCAATGCACTCGTCAGGGGTTTTTAGCTCATAGCCGTCAACCAGGCGCATCAAAATCCCAAAGGCGCGCGTGAACTCATCGTTTTCTTCGCAGCAGCTGGCCGCATACTCTAAAGCGCTCTCCCAGGCTTTGGTGTTGCCTTGGGCAGCTTCAAACTCGGCGGTTTTTTCGAAGTTGTCGGCAGCCTCCCCCAGCTCACCCATAGCCATCTGCACCTGGGCTAGGGTGCGTACAAAGTGGTGGCGGATAGCTGGTAGGTCACGCGAGTCCAGTAGGTTCAGGCCAGACTCAATGATTTCAGCGCTTTCTAGATAGCGCCCGTCTTGGCCTAGGGCCTGGGCCAGGAACAGCAGAGAGGTCAGTGCCCGATCCATCTGCCCAAGCGTCAGGCACACGTTAACCATTTCGCGGCACTGGCGCACAGCTTCTTGGTATTCACCCATAGACACACTGGCCCGGGCAATCACCAAGCGGGCGTTTAGCACAATGCGCGGCGGGCAGGGGTCATAGCGGCGCATTAGCTCATCGGCTAGGGCGCAGGCGTCATAGACCTTGCCGGTAGCGCGCTGATATTCAGCCAGATCAATATCCAAAATATCTTTGATCTGCATGACTGACTGGCCCTGCCCCGCCTCCAGGTTTAGTGGGCGCTGGGCAATGGTGCGTCGTAGCTCTAGGCACTTTGCGGCTAGGTCTTTGTCTTCTAGCTGCAGGGATGTGCCAATCAGGCTGCCGGCAATGGAAAACAGGAAACTGTCAAAGTCCTTTTGCCGCTCGCGCTCTTCACAGCCTCGCTCAACCATGTCAGCGGTGAGCTGGTAGAGGCTTTCAAGTTTCTGTTGGCGTTTGGTGCGCTTGTCGACATTGGAGTCTTCATCCCCGCTCATCTGCTCTAGGCTCAGCTCAGAGTCAATGTCGGAGATTTCAAAGGCCACCAGGTAGGACTCATCAAAAGCTACCCGGCCGGCGCGCTTGTTTTTGAGCTTGGCTAGCAGGCCCCGGCTGGCTTCCTGGGAGTTTAGCCGCTCTAGTACTGCTTCACGCGCCCGCGCCCGCCAGGTAATGGCTCCTTGGGGATCCAGCAGGGCACTGTGAATACCGGCTAAGGACACGTATTTAACCACTGGATCAATGTCCATGGCTTCAATGGCTTCAGCGTAACCAGGGGTGATTAGCTGGTCCATTAGGTATTCAAATTCCAGGTCGGTGCCGATATCAAAGAACTGGGCGATGTAGCGCTCCATGGCCTGGTTGACGTCGGTTACCGGCTTGGGTCGGCTCAGGTCTACCGCCGGGTAGGGGGCTAGTTCGTCATCTTTAAGGGGGCTGAGTTTTTGGTTGGGGCGCGCGGGGGCCTCAATGGTTTCCAGTCCGCCTTTTTCACCAAGGGCGACGCCGTCAGGCAGTTCTTCGCCGATCTCTAGCAGGTCTACGCCCAGGGAGGCGAAGCTGTCGTCGCCGTCGCCTAGGTTCTTGAAGGTTTCACGTTCTAGGCGAGTGCGGGTGGTATCGGTGAAGAAGCTGTTCTGGTTGCGGGCGTCGAATTTTGCGGCTAGATCGTAGGCCCACTGGGTGAGGCCTTCGTAAAGCTGGGCCATGGTGGTTTGGGAGGTAATTTCCATCCCTGGGCACCACATGTTTTTGGTGTCGACGTCGATACTAACTAGCCCCTGCCCCTGCCCGGCCGCCACTGACTCGCGGGCTACCAAAGCTGCGCCAACTAGTAGCTCCCACAGGGCGTAGGCACTGTCTACCGCCTTGATTAGGGGCAGGGTTTCACGCAGGGCCCGCAGGCCTCTAGCGAGGTGCCCAGATAGGGCCAGGTATTGCAGGTGCAAACCTAGTTTGACGGCGTTACCCGGGTCGCGGCGCGATACCCGGTAGGAGCGTAGGTGTGCATCCCAGGCATCCTTGGGCCGGTTGGTGTACAGCATGGGTAGCAGGGCCCGGGCCTGGGTGGCTTGAGGCTGATCAGCGCAGCCCACAGTGCCGCCTAGCACCGGGATGGTGGCGCTAAGGGCCAGCTGCCAGTCTTCGACAGCGGTAGCGTAATCCACCTGAATTTGCAGGTCACAGGCGGGGCAGTCAGAAAACTCGTCGGTGGGGGTGGCACGCCAGGAGGTTAGCTGCTCATAGGCCAGGTCTAGTTCACCTAGGCTCTGGTACATCCACACCCCGATGCCATACACCGTGTGGGAGCTAAGCCCCTGCTCATGGTAGAAGTCGCTAAATTGCTTAAATAGCGCTTCTATCTGGGAGCGTTTAATATCGGGGTTTTTACACACCATTTCAATGATCCACTTGTACTGCCAGCGCAGCGTGTCCAAGCGTTCTTCATCGAAATATTCGGGGTGGTTTTTGTACAGCGCCAGGCACCAGGAGAAAGGTGCCATAGCTTTCCAGCGTTCACTGCCTTGCACATAGGCCTCAACTAGTAGCTGGTGAGCTTCTAGCTGCAGGGCAGTGTCATCAATGCCCAGTGAGGCACTGGCAGCCTCAGCTGCCGCAGTGATGCGGGCCCGGCCGTAAGCCAGGGCGTAGACATAGTCAAGTTGCTGACGAACGTCGTCGGCAGTAGTCATGATGTTCCTTCCCAGCCTGCTAGTTGGTGTTAGCCCTGCAACGCCATATCTAGCAAAGCTCCCAGGGCTTGCGCCGCCCAGGCACGTTCTTTGGGTCCTAGCGGTTGGCGCCCAGCTAGCAGGCACTGCACATATAGACCGCGCAGTACTTGGCTAGCAATTTTCTCGTTAGAGCCCACTGCCACTAGGCGCGCCACCAAAGAGTTGGCGCGGTTAAGCACTAGTCGCGGGGGGCGTGAATTAGCAAATGGGTCAGTTACGCCCAGTAGTTCTTGCCAGATACTGTCAGCGTTTTCGCGCGCAGTTTTAGCTACCTGGCGTTCAGCCAGATCCGGGTCTGGCAGGTACAGGGCCGGCATGGTGGCCGGCTCAAAGCGGCGCAGCACCACTTCGCAGTCTGCCGGGTTGATAGCCCGAGCAGCTACCAGCATCAGGTCTAAAGCTTCAGCTTCTTCTGCCGGGGAGGCATTCTGGAAGGCATCTAGCAGGTCACCGGGGTCTACCAGGGAGATGTTCACACTATTACCAGACACTGTCTGGTTGCGCATAAAGGCGCCCAGCACCTCATCCTCATAGGCGTAGCCAGCGTTTACCAGCACCAGTTCCTGGCTAGCGGCCACATCCGCCAGCGCCCGGTACTGATCCACACTGCGGGTATAGCGCACCGGCTTATCCATTTCGGCTAGCTCCACCAGCGTGCGCGGGCCCAGCGTGGTCTGGTAGGGCACGTACTTAGACACTAGGTCCAGCATGTAGTCGTCAGTTAGGGCCACTGAGCGCAGGCCTACCGCGTGACTGGCCACGAACTCGTTAAACGTCCCCGGGGCGTGCTTAGCTAGGCGCTCTAGCCAGGTGCGAATACCGGTACCTACCGCATTGGCGGTGTCGTGCAGTAGGTCGTCGTCGGCTAGCTGCTCACGTGAGGCAGTTAGCCGCAGGTAATCGGCATCGGCCACCACCCGCGCAAAGTAAGCCCACTTGGGGGCCAGCCCCTGAGCGGAGCGCGAAACCAGCATCCGCTTGACGTAGACGGTGTGGCGCGAGTCGTTGGTGCTCACCCCATCAGGGTTAATAGCCACCAGTCCGTGCAGCCCCGAGCCGGGAATCTCAATTTCGAGAATCTCGGAAGGGTTAAAGCCTAGGTTTTCACGGCACCAGCGCACCTGCTGCTCACGCGGCAGTTCCCAGGGGGCTTTGGCATTGCCGTGGTGGGTGGTGCGCCCCTGGGAGCGCACTTCAATCTCTACCGGCAGTAGTGACCCAAACTCGTCAATCAGCGAGCGCACTGTGTCTGGCTCCATCCACACTTCGCCGGGCAGGGCGTGCAGGGTGATTACGGTGCCGCTTTGGCGCAGCACTCCCGGGTCGACGGCGTCAAGCACGTCTACGCTGTAGGTGCCGTCAGTGTGTCCCTGCCAGTGCACGGTGGGGGCGTTGGGGTCTTTGGCTGAGCGTGAGCGCACATCAATTTCGGGGCTGACCATAAAGCAGGACAGCAGCCCGATACCGAATTGACCCAAAAAGTCTGAGCGGGCCAGGCCCAGCTCGTCGCGTTTAGAGGAGGCGCCAATGGTGGATAGGAGCGTGCCCGCCTCCTGCTCGGTTAAGCCAATGCCGGTGTCGGCGCAGGTAAGGGTGTTGCCTTCAATGGTGAAAGAGATGCGGGCGGGAGCCTGCGGGTCTAGTTCGCGGCGTGCAGAGATAGCATCCACGCAGTTTTGTAGCAGTTCGCGCACATATACGCGCGGACCGGAGTAGAGGTTGCGCGAAAGCAGATCTACCATGCCGCGCAGGTCTACTTGGAATGTGGACATCAGTCAGCTTCCTGGTTGGGTTCCAACCCTAGGTCGAGGCGGGCTGTGCGCAGGGCGTCTAGGGTGGCGTCGAGCATGGTGTAGATGTAGCTGCTGAGCTGTTTGCCGTTGGCACCACGCCCCACGGGAATTACAAAGTCTGAGCGTATTTGTAGCCCGGTATCGTCAGCCTCACTGTAGAGGGTGGGAAACAGGGCGTTTTCGTTGTAGTAGCAGCACACGGAGTCTAGGCGTGAGCGGTTTTCTTCGCTAACGCTCATGTCGACGTCGTACATGCCGTGCACGCGCAGCAGTCCAGCGCGGGTGATCTCCATAATCACGCCAAAGCCACCGAAACCACTAACCACATACTGGCGTTCGTCGTCGCCGTCTACGCCGTATTTGTAACCTTGCTGCTCATACCATTCGGTGAGGCGCTCCACCGTTACCGGCGGGGTGTCTTGGTCTTCAGGATGTTGCCACCAAGCCATTATTCACTCTCCCCCATCAGGTCTGGATGCTCCATACTTAATTCGCGCAAAGCACCTTCTGTGGCGGCAATTGCCAGGTCCATGAATTCATCCAGCTGCGCGTCACTCATGCCTTCCATGATGATTCCGGCTACTGCCGCCCGCAGCACTGGGGTGTCGGTGTTGCGCCCGTAAATACCTAGCTGCGGCATGAAACGCTTGGCGTTTAGTTCGTTTACATAGGTTTGCAGCAGCGCGGCGTCGGTGCGGGTTAAGTTAGCTTTCCAAACCGCACGCACCCAGATGAAATTATCGTGTTGTAACCCGATCACTACGGTACACACGGCAAAGTTAACTGAAATAATTCCCGCACTATCTACGGTGTATTCCAGGCCCGCATTTTCCAGCCAGGTCCTCACTCGCTCCTGGTTGACCTGCGGCTGTGCACTCATGGCCTACCCTCCAAAATCTATTGATGTCCATCTTTTCATACTGGGGGCGCTGGCGCGAATTTTTTCGTTATTGGCGCTCACAAATCCCCATGAACAAGCCCCTCATAAAGCATCAGGGAGATACCCGCAGGTACCTCCCTGATTGCTAGCCGCTTGGGCTTTAGAACGCCGGAATGTAGATCTCTACGCGGCGGTTAGCTTGACGGCCGGCCGGGTTGTCAGAGCCGTCAGCGTTGGTGTTGTCAGCTACCGGCTGGGTTTTGCCGTAACCGTGGGTTTGCAGGTTGGCGGTGACGCCGTCGGCTTTGAGCTGGGTGGCGACGGCGGAGGCGCGCTTTTCACTCAGGTCCTGGTTGAAGGCGTCGTCACCGATAGAGTCGGTGTGACCATTGATCTGTGCAGCGGGCACCTTAGCCTGGTTAAGCACAGTGGCCAGCTTAGCCAAAGTGGCTTTAGCTTCGGGGCGCAGATCGTATTTACCGAAGTCAAACAGCACGCCGTCTTGCAGGGTGATTACCGTACCGCAGCTCTTGACGGGCTTGAGGCTTTCAACCTTGGGGAATTTACCTACCTTGGCTACCGGGGGCAGCTTTTCGGCCTTGACGCTTTGCCCGTTTACCAGGGCGGTGCCATCACCATTGTTGATGATGTTTAGCGTGGAAGAGGTGTAGGTTCCGCCGCCGTTACCGTTGTTGTTGTACTTAATGTTGTTTTTGGTGTCCTCGTAGGTGCCTGAGCCGGTGGAGGAGATGTTGATTTTAACGCCGGTTTCAGAGTTGTCGTAGGTACCTGAGCCGTCCGAGGAAACGTTGATGCTTAGGGTTTTGCTCTTGTAGGTGCCCGAACCGTCAGAGGAAACGTTGATGTTTTCACCGGTTTCAGAATTGGTGTAGGTACCTGAGCCCTCACCGCCGTAAACGATGCTAACTGGGCCTTCGGTGATGACACCGGCGCCAGCACCGCTGTTAATTACGGAGCCGCTGTCACTGCTGGTTACGCCCGCACCAGAGCCACTGAGGATGGTGCTGCCGGAAACCACGCCATTACCGTCACACTTGGCGGGGCTGACGGTAATGCCAGGAACAGTGCTTAGCTCTTTGGTGCTTTCAATTATGGCTTTGTCCGAGTTTTGTGCGAACACGCCAATGGAGGGAATAGAGAAAACCGGTACGGCCGGGATTTCACCGGCCTTGAGGCCGGGCACAGCAGCCGTTGCGCTGGCGCTGGAGCTAGCAGCAGATTTTGCGCTGGCGGTGGCTACCGTGGTGGGTTTGCTTTCCGCAGCAGGCTTGGTGTCTGAGCCGCAAGCCCCAAGCGCAAATAGCAAAGCTAATGGTGTGGCAACCAGGGCAAGGCGACGATGAGCGGTGTCTTGGTGTTTCATGTGTTAACCCTACGTGAGCTGTGCGTAAGAGTTAACCCAAAGCGTGCAAGTACGCCAAAAACCCATGACTTTAACCGGTAAATGTCAGGATATATCCAGTTTTCCATTCAATTTGTGCCCCCGAGACGATTCGAACGTCCGACACCCGCTTTAGGAGAGCGGTGCTCTATCCCCTGAGCTACGAGGGCGCACCCCAATAGGGTATCACCCACCTCTTTGTTTCTCAGACTCTCGAAAAACAATGCATATACGTAAGCGGCGACACCCGAAGATGTCGCCGCTACTATAAAACGTATCGTCAGCGCCTGCTCCACTCCTGCGAGGGATCAGGTGACACATCATGGTGAGCAGATGGAACCACCATTACCGGACAGGTCGAGTGCGCAATGACCGTCTGCGAAGTCGAGCCCAACAAGATGCCGGCAAAACCACCACGGCCTCTGGTTCCGACGACAACCAAATCGACGGCAGTTGAAAACTCAATGAGCAACGATGAGGGGGACCCATCCAAAGCATGACGAGCAACCTTACGCTGGCGTCCATCTAAGGCCGCATCAACAGCGTTATCAAGACCCTCCTTGACATCCTTGAGGAGCTTGTCGCGATCAATATTGGCTGGCAACCAGGCCATCATCGTCGTACCCGTCGTCATTGGGACTGCGGCAACTGCGGTCAGGCGGGCGTCCCAGAGCTCGGCCTCGCCAACCGCACGCTTGAGCGCCGAGGTCGCACCTTCGGAGCCATCAGAGCCAACGACGATTCGCTCAACGGGAGTAAAAGCCTTACCCGATGTGTGACGGGGCACAATGACAACCGGGCAATGAGCATGAGCAGGAAGTGCGGAAGAGACAGTTCCCAGGAGGCGGTCGGCGAAACCACCACCACCGCGCGAGCCAACGACAATCAAGTCGACTTCGCGGGACATGTCGATAAGAATCCCCGCGGGATCACCAGCCTCAACGAGGCCGTGAACGTCAGGAGCGCCGATTTCCTTTGCCAGGTCAACGCCTTGCTTGACGATCTGCGAGGCGCCTTCTTTAAGAGCCGCATCGTCGAGAACCGCATATCCGCCATCTAGGGTTGCCGCGGCATACGATGCAACGGCATAAGTACAAATAATGTGAAGTCTGCATGAGCGAAGCTTTGAACGCTCTGCGGCCCACTTGACTGCTGCGAAGCTCTCCTTTGAGCCATCGACTCCGACCAAAATCACTTCTGATGTCCCCATGACTACCTCCTCGTGATTACGTCACCACTATTTTGCCCTATTCACACGTGAAATGTCAGTACTTCAGTGATTCCACAGCGAAAAACTGAATATCACGGAGCGCGGGCGGATATAGAAAAGGGGCCGCCGAAGCGACCCCTTCCCTATCACACAAAAACTCAGTAGCGCACGAAGCTGTAGTTGCCCCACAGCGGCTGGACCTTAGTCACAGAACCGGGGGTGGTAGCCTCGACGACCATTCCGTTACCTGCGTAGATGCCCACGTGACCGTAGGCGTGCCACACGAGGTCACCAGGACGCGCTTCAGAAGCGGAGACGAAAGTACCCGCTGCGCCCTGCGCACCAGAGGTACGCGGAATGGAGATACCTGCACGAGCGTAAACGTACTGGGTGAAGCCAGAGCAGTCGAAGCCCGCGGGGGTAGAGCCACCGTAGACGTAAGGAATGCCGGTGAGCGACAGAGCGATCGACACAATGTCGTTACCTGAAGGGTTCAGCGCTGCAGACGAAGTCGCCGAATCGCTCAGATCCGTACGAGTGTAATCACGCGAAGTAGTATTCGTCGTTGCAACAGGAGCCGGAGCTTCAGCCGAAGCGGAAACTTCGTCACTAGCAGACCAGGCGATATCCGGGACCGAAACCGTCGTAGGCAGAACGGTCGCGGTGTTGTTTGAAGTATCGACTGCGGCATCGTGGAC
>ERZ1036416.505-NODE-505-length-12099-cov-3.811940_pt1 | contig 12099 bp, 10 predicted proteins | sample MGYA00514219_ERZ1036416 | MGnify/ENA primary metagenome ERZ1036416 (study PRJEB33795, sample SAMN09464945) | human gut metagenome | host: Homo sapiens | place: USA: Stanford, California | collected 2016-11 | study: EMG produced TPA metagenomics assembly of the...
CTCACCACACCGGACATGGTCCGTTCCGGACGCGTCCTCCAAACCTCAGTTAAATTTCCAATTCCTCATAACTTCTCTTCAGAATCTGACAAGACTGCTCCAGCTTTTCACTCTCCTCCTCGCTCAGCGACAGAGGCAGCACTCTCTGGACTCCGTTCTGGTTTATAATGCATGGCACTCCTGTAAAGATGCCGGACTGCCCATATTCCCCTCTCAGCATGGCGGAAACAGTGAGAACACTGTGTTCGTTCCCGAGAATAGCTTTGGTGATTCTCGTCAGGGCCATTCCTATGCCATAGTAGGTGGCGTTTTTGGCCTCGATAATTTTATATGCCGCTGTGCGGACCTCCTCGGATATCTGTTCCAGCTCCTGGGCGCAGATGGAACCATGGGATTCTTCGCACAGCTCTGTGATAGATTTTGTGGCAACCATAGCCTGGCTCCAGGGGACGAATTCCGTATCTCCGTGTTCTCCCATGACATAAGCGTGGATATTGCGGGGGTCCACCTTCAGATATTCACCCAACAGATACCGGAGTCTTGCCGTATCGAGCGCTGTGCCGGTACCCAGGACGCGCCGCGGATTGAAGCCGGATAGTGTACAGGTGATACGTGTCATTATATCAACAGGATTGGTGGCAACCAGGAAGATCCCGTTAAAGCCGGATGATGTCACCGGATCGATAATGGATTTAAAGACTTCCGTATTTCTTTTTAGAAGATTCAGACGGCTTTCACCTGGCTTCTGCGCTACACCGGCGCAAATAACTGCAATATCGGCGTCGCTGCAGTCGTCATATCTGCCTGCATAGATTTTCATGTTGGAACCGGAAAAGGCAAGTCCATGGTTCAGATCCATGGCTTCTCCGATGGCTCTTTCTTTATTCACGTCAATTAAAACAAGCTCATCGCAGACATTCTGGTTGAGCAGGGCATAAGCATAGCTCATTCCCACCATTCCTGTCCCGATCAGTGCTATTTTACGTTTGTCAATTCTCATAATGCCTCCTTTACCTGGCGAAATTGGATTGTTTGAAGTTATAAATGCCCACAAATGCGGTAATTTATTCTCTGACAAAAGTTAGGAAAAACTAACCACATTATGGAATATTGTATCCCGATTATGGGAAAAATGCAAGTATTAACTGAAATACATGGATAAGCGGATTTGCAGTGAAATGCAAAGTTTTTATGGATTACTGCTTTTCCAATTTCTTAAAATGTGTTATGATATTAGGAAATATTTGCTATGATCAGAAGATATTTGTCTGAAAGCAGTAAAAATCATACGCTGCGGCTTTTAAAGACGGCGGAAGTATGATTCTATACGATAGAGAAACAGTAAACGGAGGGAAGCTTATGGAAGAGAATAAGAATGTAATAGCTGAAACGGGAGATAAGGAGGAGGTTGTATCCAAGAACTTTATCGAGCGAGAGATAGATAAAGATCTGGCAGAGGGTGTTTATAGCCATGTCCAAACCAGATTCCCACCGGAACCCAACGGATATCTTCATATTGGTCATGCCAAGTCCATTATTTTGAATTCCGGACTGGCAGAAGAGTATAATGGTAAATTCAACCTGCGTTTTGACGATACAAATCCAACGAAAGAGAAGACAGAGTTTGTAGAGTCCATCATTGAGGATGTGAAATGGCTCGGCGCTGACTTTGAGGACAGGCTGTTCTTTGCTTCTGATTATTTCCAGACTATGTATGACTGTGCAGTTCTTCTTATTAAAAAGGGAAAAGCATTCGTATGCGATTTAACGGCTGATGAGATCCGCGAGTACAGAGGCGATTTTAATAACCCCGGCAAGGAGAGCCCATACCGCAGCAGAAGCGTGGAGGAGAACCTGGAGCTGTTCGAAAACATGAAGAACGGACTCTATAAAGACGGAGAGAAGGTCCTGAGGGCAAAGATTGATATGGCATCCCCGAATATTAACATGAGGGATCCGGTAATTTACAGAGTTGCCCATATGAGCCATCACAATACAGGCGATAAGTGGTGCATTTATCCGATGTATGATTTTGCACACCCGATTGAGGATGCGATAGAGCATATCACACACTCCATCTGTACCCTGGAATTTGAGGATCACCGTCCTCTTTACGACTGGGTAGTAAAAGAATGTGAATTTGAAAATCCGCCGCGTCAGATTGAATTTGCAAAAATGTATCTGACCAATGTAGTTACAGGCAAACGTTACATCAAAAAGCTGGTTGAAGACGGAGTGGTTGACGGATGGGATGATCCGCGTCTTGTCACAATCGCTGCACTGAGGAGAAGAGGGTTTACGCCGCAGTCGCTCCGTAAATTCGTAGAGCTGGCCGGAGTATCCAAGGCCGACAACTCCATTGACAGTGCGATGCTGGAATATTGCCTGCGCGAGGATTTGAAATTATCAAAGGCAAGGGTCATGGCAATCCTGGATCCGATTAAACTGGTGATCGATAATTATCCGGAGGGACAGATAGAGGAATTGGATGCACCAAACAATCTGGAGAATGAAGCGCTGGGTTCCAGAAAGCTTCCGTTCAGCCGTGAACTTTATATAGAAAGAGAAGATTTCATGGAAGAACCTCCAAAGAAATATTTCCGCCTGTTCCCTGGAAATGAAGTCCGTCTTATGAATGCATACTTCGTAACCTGCACCGGCTTTGAGAAGGATGAGAACGGCAATGTGACGGTTGTCCATTGTACCTACGATCCGGAGACAAAGAGCGGTTCCGGATTTAATGCAAGAAAAGTGAAGGGAACGATTCATTGGGTGGCTGTACCGACGGCCTTGAAAGCAGAGTGCCGTCTTTATGAAAATCTGATTGACGAGGAAAAGGGAAAGCTCAACGCCGATGGTTCCTTAAACCTTAATCCAAAGTCACTCACCATACTCAGGGAATGCTATATGGAGCCGGGCCTGAAAGATGCAAAGGCGTTTGACAGCTTCCAGTTTGTGAGAAACGGATATTTCTGTGTGGACTGCAAAGACAGTGCTCCGGGGGCTCCTGTATTTAACCGGATTGTATCATTGAAGAGTTCGTTTAAAATCGCAAAATAAGAATTAAGTATAGAATCCGGTGAAAATGATTAGCCGGGTAAAATAAAGTTATAATTATAATAAGGTAGAAAGAGAGTGCTAACCACTCTCTTTCTTTAATTGAAGGCGGTGACCTGTGCGCATGGAGGAACCGGTCCGCCCCCGCGCTTAACGTGAGACAAGCAGTGGATTTGTAAGAAGGGAAAATTGTGGAGAAAATTACAGAAAAAAGTCGTATTGTTAAGAAAATGAAAAAGAAATGGGCGGGTTTCGGAATAAACGGAACGATAATATGAATTGTAGGAAGAGGGCGTATAATAATGATAATAAACATATAAAATCGTGCTGTAAAAGGTCGAAAAACCTTGATTTTATCAGAGGTTTTCCCTAATTCGCGAGGTGTTTTTTTGTGCATATTTTATGAAAGCCCCGGTTGACATTCAAGGGGGTTACTGTTATAATTTAGCCATAGTGAGCTTGCCGTGATTAAAAGCGTACTGCAAGTTTCACAAAGGGCTGACACCCTTTATATTTTTTGGGCTTTTAAAAATGGAATGCATTCCATAATGCGGAATTTTGTTTGAGGTTATTTTAATAATATAATTTTTCACAAAGGAATGCAAAACGAATAATGAAGGTCTCTTATGAGATCTGCTAAAAAGGAGGTGCAATGCACGTATGTGGACTGAAGCTACAATGCCTTTTGGGCAGTCGGTCATCGTATCCCTGCTGGGAATTTCAGTAGTGTTCATCACTCTGGTTACGTTGGCTCTGGCAATCATTTTAATATCTAAAATCCTGCGCTCGATTATCAAGGACGGAGCTCAGAAGCCGGCCCCGGCCGCTGCTCCGGTTGTATCGGATGAAGCCGATAAAGAGACGCTGGCGGTACTTATGGCTACGATTGGTATGGATCTTGAATTACCGGCTGATCAGTTTAAGATTGTAAACGTAAAGGAACTCTGATAGTCATCAGGAATGGAAGGAAATCGAAAGGAAGGTTACAGCAGTTATGAAGTATACGGCTACCCTCAATGGAAAACAGTACGATGTAGAACTTGAAAGAATTGGCGAATATGAGCCAATCCCAAGATATGGTGAGGCAGCACCTGCACCGGCAGCTCCGATTACAGCACCGGCAGCAGCACCTGCACCGGCGGCAGCACCTGCTCCAGTAGCAGCAGCACCTGCTCCAGCGCCAGCTCCGGCACCTGCAGCAGGCGGCACAACAGTAGAAGCTCCAATGCCAGGTAAAGTACTTGACGTAAAAGTGGCAGCAGGCCAGGCTGTTAAATTCGGCCAGGTTGTCATCACAATGGAAGCTATGAAGATGGAAACTGAAATCGTTGCACCGGCAGACGGTACGGTTGCACAGATTCTTGTGAAAGCAGGAGATGCTGTGGAGACCGGAACCGCAATGGTTGTTCTGAACTAAAAAGATAGGATTCATGAAAGCAATCGAAAGGATGTAAAAAGATTATGAAATATATTGCTACGATCAATGGCAAAAGATATGAAGTTGAAGTAGAGAGAGTAGAAGGCTACAAATCTCTGGACCGCAACGGTGTGGCTGCTCCTAAGGCACCAGCACTGGCAAGCACGGCACCGGTACAGAGACCGGCAGCTCCGGCACCTGCAGCAGCACCAGCCCCGGCAGCAGCACCGGCACCTGTAGCAGCACCGGCTCCGGCAGCAGCACCAGCAGCAGGCGCCACAACGGTAGAGGCACCAATGCCGGGTAAAGTTCTGGATGTGAAGGTAACAGCAGGACAGGCAGTTAAATACGGCGATGTAGTAGCGATGATGGAAGCTATGAAGATGGAAACAGAAATTGTTGCACCGGCAGACGGCACAGTAAGCCAGATTCTTGTTAAGGCAGGAGATCCTGTAGACACTGGAGCTGCCATGGTTGTCCTTAACTAGGAGGTAGAGTAATGAACTTTTTTGAAATCATGGGGGAAATGCTGGCTCAGTCCGGTTTTGCGGCACTTACCTGGAAAAACCTGGTAATGTTTGCTATTTCCTTTATCCTTTTATATTTTGCGATTAAAAAGCAGTATGAGCCGCTTCTTCTGCTTCCAATCGCATTTGGTATGTTTCTTGCAAACCTGCCTCTGGCAGATTTAATGAAAGAATCCGAACCATGGTACACCCAGGGTGTTCTTCGTATCATGTACGGCGGAGTTAAGTCCAGCTTATTCCCCTGTCTTATCTTCCTCTGTGTAGGAGCGATGACAGACTTCGGACCTTTGATTGCGAACCCGATAAGCTTACTGCTCGGTGCTGCGGCACAGTTCGGTATCTACATCGCATTCATGCTGGCTAATGCAACCGGCCTCTTCACAGTAGGTGAAGCAGCAGCCATCGGTATCATCGGAGGCGCTGACGGCCCTACGGCTATCTATATTGCCAACAACCTGGCACCGGATCTGGTAGCGCCAATCGCGGTTGCCGCATATTCCTATATGGCCCTGATTCCAATGATTCAGCCGCCGATTATGAAACTGCTTACCACGAAAAAAGAGAGATCCATTGTTATGAAACAGCTCCGCAAGGTAAGCAAAGTAGAGAAAGTAGTATTCCCTGTATTCGTAGTACTGTTCTGTTCTCTGCTTCTTCCGTCGGTAGCCCCGCTTCTGGGTATGCTGATGCTTGGTAACCTGTTCCGTGAGTCCGGCGTTGTTGAGCGTCTTTCCGACACGGCACAGAATGCGCTTTGTAACATCGTAACCATCATGCTCGGCACAACAGTAGGTGCTACGGCAAACGGAGATATCTTCCTTCGTGTACAGACAATCGCTATCATCGCCATGGGACTTATGGCATTCTGTTTCTCAACAGTGGGCGGTGTCCTGTTAGGTAAGCTTCTCTGTGTGGTAACAGGAGGAAAAATCAATCCTCTTATCGGTTCCGCAGGTGTTTCTGCCGTTCCTATGGCAGCACGTGTATCTCAGACAGTTGGTTCCAAAGAGAACCCGACGAACTTCCTTCTGATGCACGCGATGGGACCAAACGTGGCAGGTGTTATCGGTTCTGCTGTGGCAGCCGGTTTCTTCATGCTGATTTTTAAATAATTTACGGTAGTTATTGAAAATTTTAATAAAAGGAGGCTTTATTGTGAGTAATAAAGTGTGTACATTACAAGAGGCGGTTGCTAAGTATGTAGAAGACGGCGATTCGATCTCCTTCGGTGGTTTTACAACCAACAAAAAACCGATGGCAGCAGTCCGCGAGATCCTTCGTCAGGGCAAAAAAGATTTTATTGCATGGGCCGGTCCTGCCGGTTCTGACTGGGATATGTTAATTGGTGAGGATCGTGTAAAAGCATATATCAACTGCTATACGGCTGATTCCGGTGTAACCAATGTATCCCGCCGCTTCCGTAAGAAAATCGAAGCAGGCGAGCTGATCTATGAGGATTACTCTCAGGATGCTATCATGTTCATGCTTCATGCCGCTTCCTTAGGACTTCCATTTTTACCAGTGCGCTTTATGATCGGATCCGGACTGGTAGACGAGTGGGGAATCAGCAAGGAAGTTCGTCAGACAATTGACAAACTTTCCGACGACAAGTTCGTATATGTTGAGAACCCATTCAAACCGGGTGAGAAGGTAGTAGCACTTCCTGTTCCTGAGCTGGATACCGCTATCATCCATGTTCAGAAGGCATCTCCGGACGGAACCTGTATCCTTCTGGGCGATGAGTTCCATGATATTGATATCGTTGTAGCTGCCAAGAAAGTTATTGTTACATGTGAAGAACTGGTAAGCAACGACGTGATCCGCAGAGATCCTACACTGACAAAGATTCCTTGCTTTGCAGTTGACGCAGTTTGCGAGGTTCCTTACGGTGCATTCCCGACACAGTGCTATGGTTATTATGACTATGATAACGCTTTCCTGAAAGCGTATGGTTCAGCCAGCAAGACGGAAGAAGATTTCAAGGCATTCTTAAATGAGTATGTTTATGATATCAAAGATAATGCAGAATTTCTTGAGAAGATCGGTATTAACCGTCTCCTTAAATTGAAAGTATCTGATGGATATGGATATTCTACAGATGTGAGCAAGGAGGATTAATCATGGCTGACTACACAAAGTATACAAACAAAGAAATGCAGGCAATTACACTTGCCCAGCAGATCACAAATGACAATATTGCAATCGTAGGTACCGGACTTCCGTTAATCGGTGCATCCGTTGCAAAACGTTTATTCGCACCGAAATGCAACCTGATCGTTGAGAGCGGACTGATGGACTGCTCACCAATCGAGGTTCCGCGTTCCGTAGGTGACCTTCGTTTTATGGCTCATTGCGGATGCCAGTGGCCTAATATCCGTTTTATCGGATTTGAGGCAAATGAGTGGCTGCATGACACAGACAGACTGATCGCTTTCATCGGCGGCGCACAGATCGACCCATACGGAAACGTGAACTCCACCTGTATCGGTGACTATCACGCTCCGAAGACTCGTTTCACAGGCTCCGGCGGTGCAAACGCAATCGCAACCTTCTCTAACACAATCATCATGATTCAGCACGAAAAACGCCGTTTCATGCAGAAGATCGACTACGTTACAAGCCCGGGATGGATTGACGGACCTGGCGGACGCGAGAGACTCGGCCTTCCGGGCAACCGTGGACCTCAGGCAGTTGTTACCGACCGCGGTATCCTCAAATTTGACGAGAAGACAAAGAGAATGTACCTTGCAGGCTACTATGAGACATCTTCACCGGAAGACGTTATCGAGAATACAGGATTCGATATCGACGTTTCCAGAGCAGTGAAGCTGGATGCACCGGCACCGGAAGTTATCCGCATGATCCGTGAGGAGATCGATCCCGGCCAGGCATTTATCCAGGTTCCGAAGGAAGAGCCGGCTAACTAATTTACTGTAAACATAAAGATCCTACATACGCTGCGGCGGCCGAAAACTTCCGCAGCGGTATAACAATAGTTGAGCAATTATAGAATAGGAGAAATGAAGACATGAATATGTATTCAATGCCAGGATATTTCCAGAACATGCCTACAATCGGCAAAGAGCTGGTTAATCCAAATCCGGAAAATGAGCAGGAGATCAAAGCTGTTGAAAGCGACATCCATGAGTCTATTAAAAAAGCTCTTGATGCTGGTATTACTTCTGAAGAGAAGTTAAATGAGCGTGGACAGTTATCTGCAATGCAGCGTATCAACGCATTAATCGATCCAGGTACATGGTGCCCGTTAAACAGCCTTTTCAATCCTGAGAACAACAAATTCGGCACAACAAACATCGTGAACGGTCTTGGCCGTGTAGATGGAAAATGGGTTTATATTGTAGCTTCCGATAACAAGAAGATGGCCGGCGCATGGGTACCAGGACAGGCAGAGAATCTGATTCGCTGCTCAGACGCTGCTAAGATGATGCATCTTCCGTTAATTTACCTGCTGAACTGCTCCGGTGTAGAATTCCCGAACCAGGACAAGGTATATCCAAACAGACGCGGCGGCGGTACACCGTTCTTCCGCAATTCTGAATTAAACCAGTTAGGTATTCCGGTAATCGTAGGAATCTACGGAACCAACCCGGCCGGCGGCGGATACCACAGCATTTCCCCAACGATTCTGATTGCACATCAGGATGCCAACATGGCAGTCGGCGGAGCCGGGATCTTATCCGGTATGAATCCGAAGGGATACATTGATGATGAAGCAGCAGAGCAGATTATTGCCGCTCAGATCGAAAACAGCAAGCTGAAAGTTCCGGCACCGGGATCTGTTCCGATCCACTATGACGAGACAGGATTCTTCCGTGAAGTATACCAGAACGACTTAGGCGTAATCGATGGTATTAAGAAATACATCAGCTACCTGCCTGCATACAACTTAGAGTTCTTCCGCGTTGATACACCAAAGGCTCCGCAGCTTCCGGCTGAGGATCTGTACAGCATCATCCCGATGAACCAGAAACGTCCATACGACATTTACGAAGTAATTGCCCGTCTGTTCGACAACAGTGAGTTCTCCGAGTACAAGAAGGGCTACGGTCCGGAGATGGTAACAGGTCTTGCAAAGGTTAACGGTCTCTTAGTAGGCGTTATCGCTAACGTACAGGGTCTGCTGATGAATTATCCGGAGTACAAACAGAATTCTGTAGGTATCGGTGGAAAGTTATACCGTCAGGGTCTTATCAAGATGAACGAGTTCGTTACACTTTGTGCCCGTGACCGTATTCCGTTAATCTGGTTACAGGATACAACCGGTATCGACGTAGGCGACGAGGCTGAGAAAGCTGAGCTTCTTGGTTTAGGTCAGTCCCTGATCTACTCCATCGAAAACTCCAAACTGCCGTCCTTAGAGATCACAATCCGTAAGGCAAGTGCAGCTGCTCACTATGTACTCGGCGGTCCACAGGGCAACAATACCAACGTATTCTCTCTTGGTACAGGTGCTTGCGAGTACTATGTAATGCCAGGCGAAACTGCTGCAAACGCTATGTACTCCAGAAAACTGGTTAAAGCGAAAAAAGCAGGCGAAGATTTACAGCCAATCATCGGCAAGATGAACGATATGATTCAGATGTACACAGACAAGTCCCGTCCAAAATATTGTACAGAAAAAGGTATGGTAGATGAGATTGTCGACATGACAGAGATGCGTCCATACATCCAGGCATTTACAGAGGCTGCTTATCAGAATCCGCAGTCAATCTGCCCGATGCATCAGATGCTGACACCAAGAAGCACACGTGAATTTGAGACATTTGGTAAATAATGAATGTTGTAACTGTTAAAAAGTGAATGTATAGTTAAAAAACGCCAAGTAAATAAAACAATTGATAGATGATAGTACGATAGTAGATAGTAAAAAAGTCTGAGACTTTTCAGATAAATCGGGCAGAGGCTGCTGGAACCTTTGCTCGATTTATCTGTATGTCCAGGCAGATAAAGGTTTTTTAATAACAGTCTTATCAATAATTTTATAGCGTTTTAAACATTTTCCAGCGACTTTTAGGGGTGGGTGTGGTATAATGTCCACGTAAGCAAAGAGCAGTGCGAAAAAAGACGAATTAAATTTTACGTTGTGCTCGCACATAAGAAAAATTTAATTCGTCTTTTTTCATAGGGCGCCTGCCCGTGAGCGAGATGTAGCAAAGCGGAATCGAGCAGCACTGCAAGGACATATCTTTGCTTCAAGTTTTCAACCTACCCAACCACCCCAACACTCAGTTAACGGAGGAGACATAAATAACTATGAGCGGAATTTATACTTTAGGTATCGACGTCGGTTCCACAGCCTCCAAGTGCATCGTTTTAAAAGATGGCAAAGAGATTGTGGCCAAATCACTGATAGATGTAGGCGCAGGTACCAGCGGACCGCAGCGCGCGATTGAAGCCGTGCTAAATGAGGCAGGCATGAAGAAGGAAGACATGGCATATACGCTGGCAACCGGCTATGGCCGTACCTCTTTGATGGATGGTATTGCCGATAAACAGATGAGCGAACTTTCCTGCCATGCCAAGGGCGCAACTTTTCTGTTTCCAAATGTCCACACTGTCATTGATATTGGTGGACAGGACGTAAAAGTTCTGCATATAGATAATGGAGCAATGACCAATTTCCAGATGAATGACAAGTGCGCGGCAGGAACGGGACGGTTCCTGGATGTTATGGCGCGTGTCCTGGAAGTAAAGGTTGAAGATCTGGGAAGGCTCGGCGCCATGTCCCGGAAGAAAGTGGGAATCAGTTCCACCTGTACCGTTTTCGCCGAGAGTGAGGTTATAAGCCAGTTGGCGATGGGAACCGATAAGTGTGACATTATCGACGGAATCCATCGCTCGGTGGCTCATCGTGTCACAGGGCTTGCCCACCGTATCGGTGTGGTACCGGATGTCGTTATGACCGGCGGAGTGGCTCAGAATGAAGGCGTTGTGAAGGCGCTTCAGGATGAGCTGGGATGTCCGATCAAGACTTCCCCGCTGACACAGTATAATGGCGCGCTTGGCGCCGCCCTGCTTGCATGGCAGGCGTCCAGCCGCCGTCAAAGCAATTCATAGAAAGAATGGAGGATAATTATTATGGCAAAACAAGTTAGTCCTGGCGTTCTCGCACTTCGCAAGGTCGTTGATGACGTCCACAAAGATGCGCGCGAGGCCAAAGCAAGAGGCGAGTTAGTCGGCTGGTCCTCATCCAAGTTCCCTTGTGAGCTTGCAGCAGCTTTTGATCTGAATGTTATGTATCCGGAGAACCAGGCTGCCGGCATCGCTGCGAACCGTTACGGTGAGATGATGTGCCAGGCCGCTGAGGATCTTGGCTATGACAACGATATCTGCGGATATGCCCGTATCAGCCTGGCTTATGCAGCCGGTGTGCGTGTATCACGCAAATATGATGCTGAAACCGGTGAATACATCATCGATCCTGCTACAGGCAAACCGTTAAAAGACGCAGAAGGCAATGTGGTAATCGACGAAGCAACCGGTAAACCAAAGAAAGATCCAAAGACACAGACTCCTTATCTTGTACTGGACAATCTGCTTGAGATTGAAGCTCTTCCGGACGGCCCGGAGAAAGAAAGACGTCTGGAGGCAATCTCTCCAATCCGTCAGATGCGTATTCCGCAGCCGGACTTCGTTCTCTGCTGTAACAATATCTGCAACTGTATGACCAAATGGTATGAGAACATTGCACGTATGTGCAACGTACCGCTGATCATGATTGATATTCCGTATAACAATACGGTAGATGTTCATGACGATAATGTAAAATATGTACGCGCTCAGTTCGATAAGGCAATTAAGCAGTTAGAAGAACTCACAGGCAAGAAATTTGACGAGAAGAAGTTTGAAAAAGCCTGTTCCAATGCTAACCGTACCGCACAGGCATGGTTAAAGGTTTGCGATTATCTTCAGTATAAACCGGCTCCATACAGCGGTTTCGACCTGTTCAACCATATGGCTGACGTCGTAACTGCACGTGCCAGAGTGGAAGCTGCTGAGGCATTTGAGCTTCTGGCAGACGATCTGGAAGAGACAGTTAAGAAGGGTGAGACGACAACTCCGTTCCCGGAGAAATAC
>ERZ1036416.506-NODE-506-length-12063-cov-3.722851_pt1 | contig 12063 bp, 9 predicted proteins | sample MGYA00514219_ERZ1036416 | MGnify/ENA primary metagenome ERZ1036416 (study PRJEB33795, sample SAMN09464945) | human gut metagenome | host: Homo sapiens | place: USA: Stanford, California | collected 2016-11 | study: EMG produced TPA metagenomics assembly of the...
TTGCGGGTGAAGCGCATGTTCCGTTTTTCTCAATATCCGGATCGGAATTCGTAGAAATGTTTGTGGGAATGGGCGCTGCAAAAGTCCGCGATCTCTTCAAGCAGGCGAATGAAAAAGCACCCTGTATCGTATTTATTGACGAGATCGATACAATTGGTAAGAAACGTGACGGTGCAGGCATGGGAGGCAATGATGAGCGGGAACAGACATTAAACCAGCTTCTTACAGAGATGGATGGATTTGACGGACGGAAGGGTGTTGTTATTCTGGCCGCAACCAACCGTCCCGAATCATTGGATAAGGCCCTCCTTAGACCGGGCCGCTTTGACAGAAGAATTCCGGCCGAGCTTCCTGATTTGAAGGGCAGGGAGGCAATTCTTAAGGTACACTCAAAGCAGGTGAAAATTGACGAAACAGTAGATTTCAATGCAATCGCCAGGGCCACCAGCGGTGCCAGCGGAGCGGAGCTTGCCAATATTATTAATGAGGCGGCCCTGAGGGCGGTCAGGATGGGAAGGAAGACCGTATCGCAGGCCGATCTGGAAGAAAGTGTGGAGACGGTAATTGCAGGATATCAGAGAAAAGACGCCGGCGTCTCAACGGATGAGAAAAAGATTGTATCCTACCATGAAGTTGGTCATGCCTTAGTAGCGGCTTTACAGAGCCATTCAGCTCCGGTTCATAAAATTACAATTATACCGAGAACATCGGGTGCGCTCGGATATACAATGCAGGTAGAGGCAGATCAGAGATTTTTGATGAGCAAAGACGAGGCGTTTAATAAGATTGTGACACTGACAGGCGGCCGGGCAGCGGAGGAGTTGATCTTTCATTCCATTACGACCGGCGCATCCAATGATATCGAACAGGCAACAAAGATAGCAAGAGCCATGGTCACACGGTATGGTATGAGCGAACAGTTCGGCATGGTAGCTCTGGAGACGGTGAATAATGCGTATCTGGGCGGAGATGCTTCGCTGGCCTGTTCTGCGGAAACTGCATCAAGAATTGACAATGAAGTAATAGAGATGGTCAAAGATGCCTATGAGAAGGCAAAATCAATCTTGATGGGAAATGAGAAAAAACTCCACGAACTGGCCGATTATCTCCTGGAAAAAGAGACGATTACAGGTGAAGAATTTATGGAGATACTCAACGAAAAAGCCGGAGCCGTTGGTACGGCGGAAATTGTCTCGGAGATTGAATCTTAAAGACACCTGCGAAGCTTAGATGCAGAGTCCCCAAACGATAAAATATTGTCCTCTGAATGAATATTAAAATGTACTTATACCCTGGTGGCAGAATTAAATTGCCGCCAGGGTATTTTCATTGATGGCGGTAACCTGTGCGCGGAGCGTGCAGGTTATCGTTCTGCCCTGGAGTAAGGGGCATAAACAGAAATCAGGTATAAACAGCGGTTTCTAACTTATATGAATGTATTTATGACATTTTATATCCTGCCGGAAAATCGTTATAATAAACACATCCCTCATGAGAACGGATGGAAAAAGAAAGTTTCAGTATAGAAGCGAAGAGCCTGTCCCTGCAAAGCGCGCTGCGGGACGGCATGAACGGAGGAACAGATGAGATTTGACGTTGTATTAAAAGGCGGCCGTGTATTTGACCCGGTTCACCATGTGGATGAGCGTCTTGATATAGGGATAAGAGAAGGCAGGATAGCGGAACTGGAAAAAGAACTGCCGCATGGAGAAGAGACATACGATGTTTCCGGCCTGACGGTGATTCCGGGGGTCATCGACATGCATGTGCATGTGACAAAGCTGCTGGGCGGCAGAGTCGGGTATTATATGGCGGCCAAAACCGGAGTGACGACGATTATTGATTACGCGGGGCCTGTGACCGATATCTCGTCCCAGATTTCATCACACGGATGCGGAATGAACGTTGGCTGTATCGACGCAGTGCTTCCCGGAGAGGTTGGACAGTCGCCCTCCAGAACGCAGGTCAGAAGGTTTCTGGAGCAATCCCTGAAAAACGGCTCTCTGGGACTTAAAATCCTCGGCGGCCATTATCCTCTTACCCCGGAGTCTTCCAGGCTGTGTGTGGAGGAAGCAAATGCTAAAAAAGTAATGATAGCCTGCCATGCAGGGAGTACGCAGCAGAGAAGCGATATATACGGCTTACAGGAAGCGGTTGAATTTGCGCGGGGACAGAGGCTTCTGATGGCCCACATTAATGCCTACTGCCGTGGAAACCGGTATCATTACCTGGAAGAATTGAGAGACGCATTTCAGATGCTCAGAGAAAATCCGAATATTATTTCGGATTCCCACATGGCTGTAAACAACGGAACCAGCGGTGCATGCAGGAATGGAATACCCTGCGACGCTATCACCGTCAATTGCCTGAAGATGTTTGGTTACGAGCCTACCCAGGCAGGACTGGCGAAAGCGATGAAGAACGGAACCGTTTGTGCAATTGCATCCCTGAAAGAGGAAAACGTACTATTAAATAAAGAGGATGCATTCCAATACTGGTCCGGCCGCGACACCAACATAAATGTGAGCTTTCCCGCCAATCTGGCCCCGGTTGCGTCGGCTTGCCTGACAGAGCGCAGGATACCTGGCGGCTCCCCCTTAATCGAGCTGGCGGCGACAGATGGCGGAGGATTTCCCAGAAACGGACTGGTACAGAAATTACTCCCGTTTTACCGGCTTGGTTATTTGTCACTGAAAGAGATTGTGGAAAAATGCTCGGTCAATCCGGCGGAGACGTTCGGGCTGCACCAAAAAGGAAATCTGGGAATCGGAGCAGATGCCGATATAACGGTATTGGATATGAAACGTCTTGACGCGGCAATGAGCTTTGCCGGCGGAAAAAGAATTATGGATCACGGCCGGGTAACGGGGAGCGGAGGAACGTTTCTAACCACGAAAGCCGGGGTGAAAACAGCGCAGGAAATGCAGCTTAACTATCAGATTGCGGATACGCAGCGCAGCGCATTATACGGAGAGCGGACGGCAAAATAAATACTCTGTGACAGTAAAGGAGAAGAATGTGTTGAAAAAAATCAGTGTTTTGACTTTGGGAGGGACGATTGCCTATACATGGAAAAACGGGGTTCCTCAAATAGGGGATCTGACAGGTTTTATAGATTCACTTGATGAGGTGAAAAAAGAAGCCGATATTACGGTGAAGGCGTTCAGGCAAAAATCAAGTTCTTCGATGGTGATAAGCGATATCACCGGGTTAGCGGCCGAAATCCAGTCCTTGTTAGAGGGGGAGACAGAGGGCGTGGTGGTGGTCCAGGGGACGGACACAATCGAGGAGACAGCCTTTGCTTTGGAGATGCTGCTGGATTCAGAAAAACCGGTGGCCGTGACAGGCGCAATGCGAAATCCCGACATGAGGGGAGCAGACGGGCCGGCCAATCTTCTGGCGGCAATCCGGACCGTCTCCTGCAGCCGGTGCAGAGAACTCGGCGTGATGGTAGTTTTTAATGATGCAATTTACCCGGCTTTATATGTGAGAAAAATTCATCCACAGAGTACCGAGGCTTTTGCGGCAGAATGCGGACCTCTCGGGTATCTGGCGGAAGGAAAGCCAAGCATCCGTATGAAGCCGCTGCAAAGAAGAATCCCCGGACTTGCAATAAATAAGTGGAATGTGGATGGGAAAAGACCGGATCAGCCTGTATCCGTTCCAATTTACGCCGTTCCTGTCGGAGATGACGGGAAACTGCTAAAGTGTGCGCTAGACTGCAAAATAGACGGCCTGGTTCTGGAAGCGATGGGAGGAGGCCACACGCCATCGGAGCTGGTGGAGACACTGAAACAGCTTGCGGATAAAATGCCGGTAGTTCTGGCATCCAGAATCGGCCGGGGGGACATGCTCACCGGAACTTATGCAGGCTACCCAGGTTCGGAGACGTCTCTGCTTTCCAAAGGGCTTATCAGTTCCGGCTTTCTGGACGGAAGAAAAGCAAGACTGCTTCTGATTCTTATGCTGATGTCCGGTTTTGATATGGATGGAATAAGAGAAGGGTTCCGGATTTTTTCGAAGGAATGTGAATGAAAACGGCTGAGGGGGTAAGGCCGTACTTCGAATAGAAAACGGATAAGCGTCATTTTAATGAGGAGGGGAACATCATGAATGAAAATGCAGGAATAAAGAGTGAGAAAGACAGGGAACCAATGTATATCAGGATCCTTGCAAAAATAGAAAAGGCAGGAAACAGGCTGCCTGATCCGGTTGTACTGTTTGCATTTCTCTGCGTTCTTCTGTTAATTATTTCGTATTTTACTGCCGGAGCCAGCGTGGTCCATCCCGGTACGGGGGAGACGATTACCGCGGTTAACCTGCTAACAATCGCAAATCTCCAAAAAATATTAATCAACTTCCCAAGTAATTTCCTGGGATTTGCACCACTGGGAGCCGTGCTGACTATAATGCTGGGCTGCGGCCTTGCAGAAAAAAGCGGCTGGCTTACCTCGATGGTCCGGCTGGCGGGCGCCAGGGCCAGCGGCAGAACCGTAACCGTTATTGTCGTGTTTGCAGGCATCATGGCAAACCAGGCCGGAGATGCCGGATGGATTGTCCTGCCGCCTCTTGCGGCCCTGCTGTTTCTTTCCGTGGGGAGAAACCCTCTTGTGGGTATTTTTGCGGCATATGCGTCCGTATCGACGGGTATGGCGGCTAATCTTCTGATCTCCATGAGCGATGTTCTGGCCGGAACGTTTACCATATCGGCTGCCCAGAGTATCGATCCGGGATTCAGCGGCAATATTGCAATGAACTATTATTTCCTCATTGTCTCTACCTTTATTTTATTATTTACAGGCGTAATCACAACTGATAAAATTGTAGAGCCAAGATTAGGGGAATATAAAGGCGATGTCCGCCTGGAGCATGATGCCAATCTTGCGCCGGAGGAGAAAAAGGGAATAAAATGGGCAGGTGTCTGTTTTATTGCAATCTGTCTGGCAATCGTGGCTCTTTGCATCGGACCGGATGCATTCCTGGCGGATCCGGAAACAGGGTCGATTATGAGCAATAATTCACCGCTTATGAAGGGGATTATCAGTATTGTAACCATCATGTTCTTTGTTCCGGCTGTTGTGTACGGCAGAGTGGCAGGCACGATAAAAAGCAGTAAGGATATTGTCAATATGCTGATAGCTGCGATGAAGGATATGGGCGGTTATATTGTGCTTGTATTTGTCTCGGCACAGTTTACCTCCTGGTTTTCACAGAGCAATCTGGCTACCGTATTTGCCGTTAAAGGAGCCGAGTTTCTTGAGAATACGGGCATCACGGGTATCGGCTTAATTATCGGACTGATTATTGTTTCGGGGATTATCAACCTGTTCATAGGCAGTGCATCGGCAAAATGGGCAATCATGGCTCCGATTTTCGTTCCGATGTTCATGATTCTGGGCCTCCATCCCTCTGTTACGCAGATGTCATACCGAATCGGAGACTCAATTACAAACGTGCTTTCTCCTCTGTTCCCATATGTGATGATTCTTTTATCGTACGTGCAGAAATACGATAAGAAGGCGGGATGGGGAACCCTGTTTTCAAATATGCTGCCCTATTCACTGGTCATGGGAATTGCGTGGAGCGTCATTTTAATTGTGTTTGTATTGTTTAAAATTCCGCTGGGACCCAGCGGACCGATATTCTACAGTCTGGGATAGTCAGAACAAAGAACCGGACAGGCGGATTGATACCGGGAGTGAAAGGATAAGGGGGAGGCAATGGCGTCAGTTGAGATGGAATATGTTTATCTGGTATATCAGGAAAAGAGTTTTTCAAAAGCGGCGCAGAAACTGTTTGTGAGCCAATCGGCTGTAAGCGCCATGGTGAGAAAAGCGGAGGCCAAAATCGGCTGCCAGATATTTGACAGAAGCACAATCCCCCTTACCGTGACGAAAGAGGGGGAGTATTATATCAAATGCGCGGAACAGTTTATGCGTCTTGAGAAGAATATGGACGCATATTTCAAAGATATGGCGGATATGAACACGGGACATCTTTCGGTAGGCAGTTCTTCTTTTTTCTGTGCTTACCTTCTGGCGGGACTTTTGAAACGGTTTAAGAATAAGTATCCGGGCGTATCGGTGGAAATCCATGAGGGGAATATCAGGGAACTCAGGGCAGGACTCCTGGATGATTCGATTGACCTTTTGCTTGAGACGGCAATTCCGGCCGGGGATGAGGTGGAACGGTATCTCTACGACTATGAACAGATAATTCTGGCCGTCCCGGCTGAATTTGAAGTAAATAAAAAGCTGCGGAGCTTTCAGATGGCATTTGCGCAGGCCAGGGACGGCGCGTTCAGGGGGAAAGATGTACAGCCGGTGCCGATGCAGGCATTCCGGGACTGTCCGTTTATCTTTTTAAAAGAGGAAAACGATATTTGTATGCGCAGCAGGGGGATTTGCAGGAATGCCGGTTTTGAACCTAAGGTGGAGTTATTCCTGGATCAGATTATGACATCATTTTATGTCGCGAAATCCGGTTCCGGCATTGCGTTTATCCGAAACAGCCTTTTGAGCCTTGTATCCGATACGGATGCCCTGATTTATTATAAAATCGGAGACCCTCTGGCGCGCAGGGAAATTTTTATGACCCGCAAAAAAGGAAGATATATGACAAAGGCTATGGAGGCTTTTTTGAGGCTTTGTCATATCCGGCCTGAAAAACCGATAGAATAGCCGGACCGGATTTTTGAATATCAGATAACAATTCTTTATTTGTGCCATATAGAGGCTGCTTTATTTCCCGTAAAGCAGCCTCCCCTTTTTATTGGAGGCGGTTACCTGTACCCGGAGCGTGCAGGTTATCGTTGTTATCAATGTTCGGAAGAGCCGCAATCCCGGTAAAGCGGGGCTTTTGCCGTTAAAACAAGTTATATGAAAAAAACTCGACAAATTCCGTGAAATCTCTTGCAAAACTTAGGAGAAAATGTAATAATTGTTCAGTATTGACATTCATTTATTTTTATTGAGGAGGAAAGAAATGAAAAAAGTATTAAGCGTGGTACTGTCAGCAGCTATGGCACTTTCCCTCTGCACAGGATGTTCATCTTCATCCGGCAAGGAAACAACCGCAGCACAGACCGAATCAGCGGCAGAAGCAGCCGGAGAGACAGCAGAAGCAGGAGCAGAGACAGGAGAGGCTAAGGCGGCAGAGGGTGTTATGCCGGCAATCCCGAAGGAAGATTTGAAGGTCGGCGTAATCCATATCGGAAACCCGGCAGATGGCTCCGGTTATTCTTATGCACATGATCTTGGCATTGTTGCCATGCAGGAAGCAGTAGGTCTGGAAGACAGCCAGATTATCCGCAAGAACAATGTAGCGGATGATGATCAGACTGCAATTGAGACGGCTATGAGAGAGTGCGTGGAAGAAGGATGCCAGATTATCTTCGCCACAAGCTGGGGGTATATGGATGCATGCGAAGCGCTTGCAGACGAGTTCCCGGAGGTTATCTTCTCCCATGGTACAGGATATAAATCAAACGGCGTTAACTTCAATAACTACTTCGGAAGAATTTACCAGTCCAGATACTTATCCGGTATTGCAGCAGGCCTTAAGACAGAGTCCAACAAGATTGGTTATGTAGGCGCCTGGGGCAAGGACAACGCAGAGGTTACAGGCGGATGCAATGCATTTGCCATGGGTGTTTACTCTGTAAATCCGGATGCGACCGTATATATCAAGACAACCAACAGCTGGTATGATCCGGAAGGTGAGAAACAGGCTGCCGTAGCTTTAATTAATGAAGGCTGCGACGTAATCGGACAGCACTGTGATACACCCAACCCACAGCTTGCGGCTGAGGAAAACGGAGTATACGGCGTTGGTTACAACTCCGACATGAGCAAGGATGCCCCTAAGGCAGTTCTTACTTCCACTGTATGGAACTGGGGCGCATATTATACATCAGCCGTTCAGAGCCTCGTTGACGGGACATGGACAGGCGAGAATTACTTCGGCGGTTTAAAAGAAGGTCTTGTGGACCTGGCTCCATTATCCGATCTTTGTGCAGAAGGCACAGCAGAGAAGATCGAAGAAGCAAAAGCTAAGATTGTTTCCGGCGAATGGGACGTATTTGACGGCGTAATCGAGTGCAACGACGGTACAACCGTTGGCACAGAGGGCGAGCATATGTCTGATGCGGATATTACAGGAAACATTCACTGGTATTTCAAGAACGTTGTTGAGAAATAATGTTATCAGAATGAGATAATACCACTAAAACAGGCTGAAAGATGAGGGATGCTTAAAAATGGTGAATTACATAAATTCTCATTTTGCGGCATCCCTTTTTGACGCCGTCCGAATCACGGTTACTATTTACAGCGACTGTCCCGCGGGCATCGCGCAGCATATTACTGTTCGCAGAGACGCATTTTTGGCGGGGCTGTGAATTGTAACGAAACAAGAGGTGAAGAAATGACAGAGCAGTATGCCATTGAGTGCAGACAGATTACAAAGGTATTCGGAAGCGTGGTCGCCAATGATAAAATCGACCTGTCGGTAAAATACGGGGAAATTATGGCTCTTCTTGGGGAGAACGGCTCAGGTAAGACAACGCTTATGAATATGATTTCCGGCATCTATCATCCTGATTCCGGTTCGATCCTGGTGGGCGGAAAAGAGGTGGCGATCAATTCGCCCGTGGATTCCAGAAACCTGGGGATAGGAATGATTCATCAGCATTTCAAACTGGTGGATGTATTCAGCGCGATGGACAACATTGTATTGGGGACCGGCGGAAAGCGGCTGGGAAGAAAAGCTTTAAAAGAAAAGATTGAGCAGATCAGCCGGTCTTTTGGACTCGAAATCGAACCTGAAAAGAAAATTTTCGATATGTCTGTCAGTGAGAAGCAGACGGTTGAGATTTTAAAGGTATTATATAGAGGAGCCCAGATTCTGATTCTGGACGAGCCGACTGCGGTTCTGACTCCGCAGGAGACGGATAAATTATTTGCCATCCTCCGCAAGATGAAGGAACAGGGCTGTGCCATCATTATTATTACGCACAAGCTCCATGAGGTGCTTTCCATCAGCGACCGGGTGACAATTCTGAGAAAAGGCCGGAGTATTGATACGGTGAATACAAGCGAGTGTAACGAGAAAAAGCTGACGGAGCTTATGGTGGGCCGTCCGGTCAGCTTAAACATCGAGCGCCCTGAGATGGAAAAACGCGATACAATACTAAAGGTTGTGGATTTGACTGTAGATAAAAGCGACGGTTCTATAGCGCTTGATGATGTATCCTTTGAGATTAAGACAGGGGAAATCCTGGGAGTGGCCGGCGTGGCAGGAAGCGGGCAGAAGGAACTCTGCGAGACGCTGACCGGCCTGATGACTGCCAAAAAAGGAGCGATCCTGTATCATAAGGAAAACATCGTGGGCAAGACTCCGGCGGAGATCATAAAGCTTGGAATCAGTATGAGCTTTGTCCCGGAAGACAGGCTCGGTATGGGGCTTGTGGCATCCATGGGCATGGTGGATAATATGCTCCTGAAATCTTACACGGAGGGGAAAGGCCCCTTTGTGGAACGAAAGCCTGCCAGGGAGCTGGCGCAGAAGCTGGTGGAGAAGCTGGCAATCGTGACTCCCGGAGTGGATACGCCGGTCCGCCTGATGTCGGGAGGCAACGTCCAGAAGGTGCTTCTGGGGCGTGAGATCGAGTCAAGTCCCCAGGTATTAATCACCGCCTATCCGGTGAGAGGACTTGATATCAACTCCTCCTATACAATCTATGATCTTCTGAATGAGCAGAAGAAAAAGGGAGTCGCCGTTATCTATATCGGTGAGGATCTGGATGTGCTTCTGGAACTGTCCGACCGTCTGATGGTACTCTGTCACGGCAAAGTAACCGGAGTGGTCGATGCGAAGACGGTGACAAAGGAGCAAATCGGTCTGATGATGACAGGCGCTGAGGCTGCTGAGGCAATGAAAGAGACATCCGGACAAGAGCTTTCGGCGGAGCAAGATAAAATACCGGAACCTATTTCAGAAGAGGAGGAAAAAGCATGAATGAGCCGTTAATCCGTGTAGTGAAAAAAGCGGAGCTGGGCAGCAGGGAGACATTTATCCTGCGTCTGGAAGCGATTCTGCTGGCGCTGGTGGCCGGCGGGCTTTTTATCCTGATAATCGGACAGAATCCATTTGTCATTTATAAAACAATTATTACCGGAGCTCTCAGAAGCGGGATGGCCATCCAGGCGACGGTGAAAATTGCGATTCCGCTGTTGATCGCGTCGCTGGGAGTAACGCTGGCGTTTAAGATGAAGTTCTGGAACATCGGCGCGGAGGGACAGATTATTGCAGGCGGCATCTGCGCGTCTTATTTTGCACTGTTTCATTCCGGATGGAACCACTGGGTGCTGGTGATTGTCATGTTCATCGCAGGAGCCGTGGGGGGCGGACTTTGGGGCCTGATTCCGGCCTGGTTCAAGACAAAATACGATACGAACGAGACTCTGTTCACATTGATGTTGAATTATATTGCCCTCAATATTATCGTTTTCCTGAGAGAGGGGCCGTGGCGCGATCCCGGTTCACAGGGATATGCAAAGATAGCCAGATTTGATAAGAATGCGGCTCTTGATAAAGTGTTTGGTATCCAGTTTGGCTGGATTATTGCCCTTGTGCTGCTTGTACTGGTATTTGTTTATATGAAATATTCCAAACAGGGATATGAAATCGGCGTGGTGGGCGAGAGCCAGGAGACTGCCCGGTATGCGGGGATGAATGTAAGAAAGGTGATTCTTCGCACGATGTTCCTCTCCGGAGCCGTATGCGGTATCGGCGGAATGGTTCAGGCAACCGGTTCAGACGTCACGCTGACGACGGCCGTGGCCGGAGGCGTTGGCTTTACCGCAATTATTGTGGCATGGCTGGCACAGCTCAACCCGCCGGCAATTCTGATTGTCACGGTTCTGTTCAGCATTCTGGAAAAGGGCAGCAGCGTTGTGCAGTCTTCCTTCGGTCTGTCCTCAGACAGTGCGGACGTGCTTCAGGGAATTATCCTGTTCTTCATTCTGGGATGCGAGCTGTTCATACGGTATAAATTTGTGATGAGAGGGAAAGGAGGTGCCGGGGCATGAGCGGAGACATCTTAATTAAATTTCTTGTGGCAGCGGTACTGGCGGGAACTCCGTTCCTTTTTGGCACGGTTGGAGAGATTTTAAGTGAAAAAGTAGGGCATCTGAATCTCGGTGTGGAGGGTATGATGTCCCTGGGCGCCTGTGCCGGGTTTATGGCAGGTTATCTGTCCGATAATTTTCTGGTTGCAATTCTGGCCTCTGCGGCTGCAGGCATGTTCGGCGCGCTGATTTACGGAGTTCTGACCGTTACCTTTATGGCAAACCAGAATGTTACAGGTCTTACCATGACGATTTTCGGCGTCGGGCTTTCCAATTTTATCGGCGTGTTTATGCTGGAGCGCTCCGAGGGAGGGACGCTGAAGCTTCCGGAGACAATCACGGCTCAGATGAGAAATATTAATATTCCCGGGCTGAGTGATATTCCGGTGGTGGGAGAGCTGCTGTTTTCCTACAATCCGTTTGTATATCTGGGGCTTGTCATTGCCGTCCTGGCAAGCATCTATCTGTACAAAACCCAGGTAGGCCTGAATGTGCAGGCAATCGGGGAGAATCCGGGAGCCGCCGACGCGGCCGGTATTGAGGTTACAAAATGGCGCTATATCAACATTCTGCTTTCCGGCGCTATCTGCGGAATCGGCGGGGCGTACTGCTCCATGATTATCAACAGCGGCGTCTGGCTGAGAGACAGCGTGGCGGGGCTTGGATGGATTTCCGTAGCACTCGTTATCTTTGCTTCCTGGAAGCCGGTGAATGTAATTTACGGTTCCTTTATCTTCGGAGCGCTCCGGGTACTGAAATATTACGTACCGAAGAATACGTATGCAATCCCGACCGCATTCTTCGACGCGCTGCCGTTCCTGATTACGGCTCTTGTCCTTGTCATCTCTTCCATGAGGAAGAATAAGGGCGGCCATATTCCGGCGCATCTCGGCATGAATTATTTCCGGGAAGAGCGGTAAGGGGAGTGATGAGA
>ERZ1036416.524-NODE-524-length-11712-cov-4.820280_pt1 | contig 11712 bp, 2 predicted proteins | sample MGYA00514219_ERZ1036416 | MGnify/ENA primary metagenome ERZ1036416 (study PRJEB33795, sample SAMN09464945) | human gut metagenome | host: Homo sapiens | place: USA: Stanford, California | collected 2016-11 | study: EMG produced TPA metagenomics assembly of the...
AGATAATGGCTTTTATAAAAAGCCATTATCTTATTATATAGCTATTTTCTTATTATTGATGCCGTGTGATCGCCCGTTCATCTTAGTTACTCTCCAACTATTTAATAATCTTTGTGTTGTGTTTACTTCAAAATCTCTCTCTTTTAATAACAAACCTATATCATACGGCACCGGTAAGAGGTTCGCCTTCCTCTTACCAAAAAAGGGTAGTTAATCCTCCTCGATTAACTATCCTTTTTTATATTCTCTTAATAGATATATAAATTACTGTTTACAAAATACGTATACGTGCTACAATGTTCATATAAGACTCATGAATAAAGCATGAATTTTAAAGTACGAGAGAATGATAGGTTTTGTAGTTTGTAAATGGAGGTTCTAAATTATGAACAAACGGAAACGTTTATTAACCTTGTTAATTAACGGTGTGCTGCTATCTAGTTTATGTATGGTAGCTAATGCTGCAGATAATGTAGCTGGGGCAGGTAGTGGCGTAGCTATTGGCACAGGGTCTAATGCTCAAAGAGATGGCGTAGTTGCTATTGGTAAAGGTGCACACACCAATTATGCTGGCGGGTCTGGCTATGCTAAAGTTAATGGTGATGTAGCTATTGGCGAAAATGCAACAACTCATAGTTATTATGATCAATCTGGCTCAGTAGCTATTGGTAAGAATGCGTATGTAGAAAATACGATTGGGCGACAAGAAAAGTTATTTGCGTTTAATCAAACAACTTTTAATACGTTTGGTATGGGAAGTCTTCCACAACAACCAGATAAAGTTGTTACTGGTGTAGCAATAGGTGATAATACGTATGTTCGTACTGGTGGTACCATGATTGGGTCTCATAACTATCGTGGGAAAATCGGTGATATTACTGTCAATACTGACACTTACGCAGAAAAGCGTAAAGCTGGACTAGGCTTATATTCAACAACATTAGGCTCAAACAGCTTTACCAATGGTACTGTTGCAACTACTACAGGTGCTTTAAATGTTATTTCCAGCAATTATGATGGCAATAATATTGCTAATGCAACTAGAAATTTTGGGGCTACTATTAATGGCTCTTTGAACTCCATTGAGTCCGCTACAGCTACTAATAACTATTCTGGATTAAGCAACACTGTTGTTGGTACTGCTAATAGAACCAATAATTCTAATGGTTCTTTGATTTTCGGTGCAGGTAACGAAATTACTAACTCTATTACTAATATAGATGCGGGTGCAATAACACCAGGTCTTTTTGGAGGTCCATCCTCTGTAACTAAATTATCAGAAGATGTGCGTAATTTAGTAAAAGATAATAAATCTGGTGGATCTACATTAGCTATTGGTGGCGGTAATAAAGCCGATTATACACAATTGACATCAATGACAGGTGTTAATAATACTGTTACAGGGACTGCTGGTAATGTTGCAAAATTGAATTACGTAACTGGGTACAATAATACAATTACTAATGCATCTAATAATATTGTAATGGGTAACGATCATACCATTACTGCTGATAATACAATTGCTATAGGCGGACTTTCTTCTGGCGAAACACGCTCTGTTGCCAATACAACAACTATTGGTTATGATGCAAAAGCTTCTGTTGAAGGCGGTGTAGCTCTTGGTTATAAATCTAATGCGACAGTAGATAAAGGTGCAGCTGGTTATGATATTAGCACAAAAGCGGCATCTACTGATACAAGCTCCACATGGAAAGCGACAGCATCTGCTGTATCCGTTGGCGACGTGGCTAATGATGTAACACGTCAAATTACATCTGTTGCAGCTGGTACAAATGATACTGATGCAGTAAACGTAGCACAACTTAAAAAGGTAGAAACTAAAATCTCTACTGTTGAAGCAGATGCTAAAAAACATACTACTGTAGTAGCTGGTGCTAATACAACTGTTACATCTGGTACTAATGCTAATGGCGGTGCAGAATACAAAGTAGCTGTTAATAAAGACTTAGTAGAAATGAGCTCTGCTAACTTTGGCAAAGCAACTGACGACGTTCGTGCTCGTATCGATAAAGACAGTGCTCGCTTCTTTAACGGTAGCGAAAATATCGGTATTACACCTAAGGGTGTTCAAATCGAAAATACAGATACCTTAGAACAAGCAAAATTCGATAAATACGGTATGTACGCAAGTGAAGGGGACAAAACAGTTTACTACACTACAACTGGTATCAGCGCTGGCGATCAAATCATTAACAATGTAAAAGCCGGTGTAGCAGATACTGATGCGGTTAATGTATCTCAACTTAAACGCGTACAAGATCAAATTGCAGCATCTACTAGTGTTACAACTGTAACAGCTGGTGACCATATTAAGGTAACACCAACTGTAAATGGTAATACTCACGACTACAAGGTATCTCTTGCAGACGATATTGCAGACCAAATTACAAATAACACAACAAATATCACTAAAAATACAAATGATATCAAAAATATCAAAGGTGACTTATCCAAGATGGATAAACGCGTCAATAAATCTGTAGCAGGTGCAGCAGCGTTAGCAGCATTGCATCCACTTGATTTCGACCCAGATGCTAAATGGGACTTCGCTGCAGGTTATGGTCATTACCGCAGTGGTGATGCGGCAGCTATCGGCGCTTTCTACCGTCCTAACGAAGACGTACAACTTAGCGTAGGTTCTACTGTAGGCAGTGATGAAACAGTATTCAATGCTGGTTTATCTGTGAAAGTAGGGGCTCATAGCGGTGTATCTCGATCTCGTGTAGCGATTGGCAAAGAAGTATTAGCCCTTAAGAAAACTGTAGCTGAACAAAATGCTCAAATTCAAAAATTGACTGCATTGTTGAACGGCGTTGCTGGTACTAAGATGAAAGCCGATCACACAACATTGTTCCCAGATATCCCTACAAATCACTGGGCATATGAAGCTGTAAGCGATTTATCCCGCCGTGGTCTTGTAGAAGGCTATCCAGATGGCACATTCGGTGGTGACCGTATGTTAACACGTTATGAATTTGCTCAAATCGTATACCGTGCCATTCAAGACGGCGTAACAGTTAATGATCGCCTAGTAACAGAATTTAGCCCTGAAATGGCTTTGTTCCGTGTTGATACTGTAGCTAAAAATGCTAAAGGTGAAGCAACAATCGAACGCGTTCGTGTTAATAAAAAATAAGGATACTATTAGTTTATAGTGTTCACACAACTTAATAAGTAGCTACTATGCATACCTCAACTCCACCCCGAGGTTGCATAGTAGTGAATATAAAAAGGAGTAACTGATATGATCAGTTACTCCTTTTGTAGTTCCATATTATGTAATTTTCGATATTGTTTGTGATTATATAATTTGCGATTTATTTGGCAAAATAACCTAGCGATTGGATGTGCGCGATGGACTCGTTTAAATATTGCTCAGAGGACACAATGTGTTTAGTGCCATCATCTTTTGTTCTTTCAACGGTCATGTTTTCGTTCATAGTATCAATCAATTCTTGACGAGAAATTGGTTTTGCCATCAATTTCATGACGTACGATAAACCTTCATCAACAGAATAGTCTATTTGATTATACATATTGCCAAGGCACATGTATTGATAGCCACCTTTTTCAACCAGGGTGGATACATAGTTTATGAAATGCTCTGGAATATAGGTTTCATTTTCCACAAACGGTAATTGATCATACTTTTTAGCATACGTGTTGACATGACCAACGATAGCAAGATGGAATAAACGTCTATACATAGCATCAGTATCGATTTCAGAATCAGGATGGTGTTCTTCAATATGTTTCATTATATCTGCTACATTGAATGGTCGTTTTGTATCCATTAATTCTTGAATGCTAATGTGCATAACGTTGGTCCACTCTGGAGGAACACCAGGCTCTTCATCTAATGCATTGTTGAAGTATAGTGTATCTAGTACTTTCTTCTCAACCCTTTCGTCATGGGAAATTTTATCTTCGTTGCTACACTTTGTTAATAGGGCCATGCGGAACTGAGTATCATACACATAATCGTAGTACTGCTCCTTATCAATGTAGCTATCTCTAGCTAATGTTCTAATATTATTTTCGACATTACTATCAAGCCATGTAATGAAGGAACGATTCAATGTTTCGTCGCCAATATAAGCACAACCTTGTTGTTGAGCACGCTCAATAAATTCAGACACATATACAGGATCATTAATAGCTTCTAAGTATTCATGACCAACGTAGTAATCGTTAGATTGGATTACACGATTTATGTTTTTGATCTTATAATCAGAAATTTGTTGGGAACGTTCATCTAGCTTCATTGTTTCTGCAATGAGTTTTAATACATTTTTTGTGTAGACCGTACGCTCTTGTAATGAGTCGTTAGGTGCATGTTTTTCAGAATATAACATAATATCCCGCAATTGCTCTAACCGTTTCCAACCTGGATACGTATTATATGAAACATAGGCAATACCACGATCAGATAGGTTGTGACTGCAAATATTAAGGATTTTATCTTTTACCACATCAGGCACCCAAGACCAAATACCATGAACGATAATGTAATCGAAGGTACCGAATGTCTCATCAATATCCATAATATTTTTTTCTAATAAGGTAATATTTTTAAGCCCCATGGATTCAATTAATTCATTCCCATGTTTCACCTGTGTAGGGGATAAATCGATGCCTGTGAAAGTTGCTGTTGGATTATATAGGGCTTGGGGTATGATATTTCCACCGCAAGAAGAGCCCAACTCTAATACGCGCGCGTCTTCAACTGGTACTGGGTCTAAGCCATAAATAAGAGCTTTTGCCATTAAAGATGTAATACATGTATTGAAAAATGGTTTTGATACGTATAGAAAATCGTCGTAAGATTCCTTCAGGTCGTTAATTTTAGATTGATCTACACTAGTAATGTGTTGTTTACTCATTAGAATATATCCCCTCTATAACTAATACTCGTAAAATGGTCCTCATAATGATTTAGTATATCATAATTTTTATCAAAATCGGTCAAAAAATTCATAGTTATTTCATTTATAAGTTCGTATATGAAAAAAATGTGAAAGTACCTTTAAAAGGTTGTTGGATTATTATAATTATATTTTTCTATGATCCATATTTTATAGATAATATATAAATAGATGCCAAAATCGAGAAAAATCAATGAGATTAAATCAATTAATCGTTTATTTATAACTTACATTAATATTATTATCGAAAAAACTAGTACTGCATAGAGAAAAATAGATTATATTTTATAAAATACGTATAAAACGCCGAAAAAATGAGTAAAAAAACACTCATATATTAAATTTTGTTTAACAAAATAAAGGTTCTGACAACAAACTTTGCTGTTTATGATAAAAACATGAAGAAAAGTATTTACAACATTTTCGATATATGATATTCTGTTCATGACACAAAATGAAAGAAATATGAAAGATACTCAGAAAGGCGTAAAGGTATGGGAAATTTAGGCTTTTCCTTCTTTTGTATTTAAATGATTTAATTATAAGGATTGTAATTGTGTCTAGTTAAGAAAGGGGTTCATAGTAATATGAATAAAATCTTTAAAGTTGTTTGGAGCAAAACTAAAGAGTGCTACGTAGTAGTTTCCGAAGTTGCAAAAAACAATGGTGGTAAGAAAAAAGCTCTTGCTAGCGTATTAGCTGGTTTAGCTATGGTGGCTGCTACAGCAGGTACACCTGTACAAGCAGATGGTAATTATGGTGGTAGTGCTGTTAATATCACTCCTAATGCTTATAATGGTTCTAATAGAACATCTCCAAACTCTGTTGTTGTTGGTTACCAAAATAATACAACTGGTGGTAGCGGTAACGGTCATATTATTTATGGTGCTAACAATGTGGCGAATCAAGATTCATCTATGGCTCTTGGTAACCAAAACATAGCAACTGGTCCTGCTGCATCTGCAATTGGCGTAGGATCTCAGGCAACTGGTAGAAATACTATTGCTGTAGGTAATGTAGCAAAAGCTAGTAATACAGATAATATCGCTATTGGTACATATTCTGAAGCATTAACTAGTGGTCAAGATGCATATGCTCTTGCAGTGGGTTCTTATTCAAAAGCTAATGCTCATATGGCAGTTGGTGTTGGTGCACTTGCTAATGCAACCGGTACTGAATCTACAGCGGTTGGTGCAGGCTCTAAAGCAACTGCTAAAAACTCTCAAGCTTTTGGTGCTCGTAACACTGCATCTGGTCAAAATGCTACAGCTATTGGTTATGGCAATACCTCTAAGGTAGAAGACACTATCACAATTGGTACTTCTAATAATGCCAATACTGGTGGTGGTATTGCTATTGGTCAAAATAACCTTGCTGACGCTACTGCAAATGGTGGCCGTAATGCAGGTTCTACTCAAATTGCTATTGGTCGTGATAACAGAGCAGCTCGTGAAGATACAATCGCTATTGGTCGTGAAGCAAAAGCTGAAAATGATTTATCAGTAGCTATTGGTAATCGTACAGAAGCTACTGCTAATGCTGCTATTGCTATCGGTACTAATGGTGCTCCAAGTGGTGGTAATACATATAAAACAACAGCCAGTGGATTTGCAGCTGTTGCAATTGGTATGCAAGCTAACTCCTCTGGCACTGCTTCTACTGCAGTAGGTGGCAAATCTTCTGCTACAGCTAATGGTGCAAGTGCATTAGGTCAAGCTTCTGAAGCATCTGCTGCATCTGCTACAGCATTAGGTAAAGAGGCAAAGGCATCTGTTGCTGATGGCGTTGCTCTTGGTTCTCAGTCTAAAGCAACTGTAGATAAAGGTGTTAAAGGCTTTAACCCTGCAGAAACTCGTACAAATAAATATGCTGGTCTTGCTGGTACGGCACAAACTTCTACATTGGCAGCTGTTTCCGTAGGTGACGGTGCTAATGCAACTCGTCAAATTACAGGTCTTGCAGCAGGTACTGCTGACAGCGATGCTGTTAACGTAGCTCAATTGAGAAGCGTTAACTTGAAATACGCTGGCGACACTGGCAATAGCGATGTATTGTTAGACAATGGTACATTGAATGTTAAAGGTGATGACAAATTCATCTCTACATCTGCTGATAAAAATGGTGTAAAAATCACTGCTAAAGTAGGTGAAAATATTACTACTAATGCCGATGGTAAAGCAGTTGCTCCTACTACAAACGGTATTGCTACAACTGACAATGTTACTCAAGCGATCAACAACTCTGGTTGGAAAGTAACTTCCGCTAATAATGGTGGTACTACAAACGGCACAACTTCTGAAAAAGTAAGCCCTGGCGATACTGTTACTTTCAAAGCTGGTAAAAACATTGTATTAGACCAAGCTGGTAAACAATTCACATATTCCTTGAATAAGGATGTTGATTTGACTAAAGATGGTTCCTTAACAGTTGGTGATACTAAAGTTACTAACGATGGCTTAACAATCACTGGTGGCCCATCTGTTAAGAAAGATGGTATCGATGCTGGTAATAAAAACATTTCTAATGTAAAAGCTGGTGTAAAGGATACTGATGCAGTTAACGTAAAACAATTAAAAGACGCTAAAACTAAACTTGTAGATGGTAAAAACACTAAAGTTACTGGTGAAGGTACTCAAGACGATCCATACAAAGTTAATGTAGAAGGCGACTTGAAAGGTATTACATCTATTTCTAATGCTGACAATGGTCCTAAAATGACAATTGGTGGCAACTCCATCAACATCACTGGCGGCCCACTTAACATGGGTGGTAGCAAAATCACTAATGTAGCTCCTGGTACAGACGATACTGATGCAGTTAACGTAAAACAATTGAAATCCGCTAAGACAGAAGTTAAAGCTGGTAATGGCGTAACTGTTGCTAAGACTCAAGATGCAACAGATGGTCATGATATTTACACAGTAAGCTCTACTGGTGCTACTGGTAACACTGATCCTTCTAAAGTTGAAGGTGGTAAAAATACTACTGTAACAGGTGATGGTACAGCAGCTACTCCGTACAAAGTAAATGTACAAGGTGACTTGAAAGACATCTCCTCCATTACAAATGGTACTGGTTCTGGTAAAATCTCCTTCGCTGGTGATCAAGTTGTAAAAGTTGAAGGCGACAACCCTATTTCCTTAGATGGTAAAGGTGGCTATGTAACTGGCTTACAAAACAAAGATTGGGATATTACTAACCCAACTGTTGTTTCCGGTCGTGCAGCAACTGAAGACCAATTGAAAAAAGTAAGCGATGGCTTCAACAACACAATTAAATTAGCAGGTAACACTGGTAATACAGATACTCAAAAATTCAATAAAACTGGTGGTTTGAGCTTCGGTGTAGTTGGTGCTAACAACGGTCAATACATCAAAACAACTGCTTCTGGTACAGATGTAGTAGCTGATTTGTCCGATGACGCTAAAACTAAATTAAATAAAACATATACAGTATCCTCTGGTTCCACTAATGTAACTGTAACTCCAACAACTGTTGGTGATAACACAGACTTCAAAATTAGTGTAACTAATCCTTCTACACCTGGTGGTGCGTCCTCTATTGAAAGTGTAGTTAAAAAAGCTGACGCAGCTGGCGATACTAACTTGGCTGATATTGCTGTTGAAAACGGTAAAAACTCTGGCGATCCAGATGCTCAATACTCCGTAAATGTTTCCCGTAATGCAGTTAAAGATGCAGCTCGTGAAGCAGTAACAGTTAACAACGGTGGTACAACTACTGGTGGTAACTACACAGCTGATGCAGATAACCCTATCACTGTTAACCCTGTGAAAGATGATGCAAAGCATAACACTACATACGAAGTGAAATTCGATGGTGAAAAAGCAGCTAAACAAATTCCTTTGACTTACAAAGCTAATGGTACTGGTGACCAAACAGTTAAATTGGACAAAGGTTTGAACTTCACTAACGGTTCCAACACAACAGCTTCCGTAGCTGCTGATGGCGTAGTTAAATACGACTTGAATAAAGACGTTGATTTGACTAAAAACGGTTCCTTAACAATTGGTGACACTAAAGTTAACAACGATGGCGTAACTATCACTGGTGGTCCATCTGTTAAGAAAGACGGTATCAATGCAGGTAACCAAAAAATCACTAATGTGAAACCTGCTACAGATGGTACTGATGCAGTTAACTACGATCAATTGAAAGCAGCTCGTACAGTTGTTACTTCCAACGACAAATCTGTAACAATTAACAAAACAACAAATGGCGACCAAGTAACATATGACTTACATGTAAATGCAGCTGCTGGTACAGCATCTACTTGGAACTTGAAATCTGGTGCAGTTTCTGCTACAGAAGGTACACATTCTGGTGATACAGATCAAAACATTGCAGACGGTAAATCCGTTACAATGCAAGCTGGTAAAAACTTAACTGTTAAACAAACTAACGACGGTAACGGTAATACAGAAGTTGCATACGCTCTTGATAAAGACCTTAAAGATCTTGATAGCGTAACAACTAAAGAAGTTAAACTTGGCGACAAAAACGACAACATCTCCATTAAGAAAGATGGCGACCGTATCACTTATAGCACTGATGGTGGCACAACTGTTAAGAAAGTAGCTAATCTTGATGATGAAAAACACATCAAACCTGGTAGCTATGCTGTACAAAACGACGGTAGTGTAACAATGACTTACGTTGATGGCAATGGTAAACCAGTTACTGGCGAAGAAGCTAAAATTACTGGCATCGCTAAAAACGATCTTTCCAACATCACTGATGACGGTAAGAAAGTAATCACTGGTCTTGGTTCTAAAGTTAAAGCTGGTGACAACGTAACTGTTACTGATACAACTGATGCAACTACAGGTCAAAAAACTTACACTGTAAATGCTAAATTAGCAAAAATTGAAAATGGTAAAAATACTACTAAGACTGGTACTGGTACAGACGCTGATCCATACAAAATCAACGTTGAAGGTGACTTAACGGATATCAACTCCATCACAAATGGCGCTGGTTCTGGTAAACTCACATTCGGTCCTAACGAAACAGTAACAGTTGGTGGTACTAACCCTATCACATTGAATGCTAAAACTGGTAATATCGGTGGTTTGACTAATAAAACTTTCGATCCTACGAATATTGTATCTGGTCAAGCAGCTACAGAAGATCAATTGAAATCTGTACATGATACATTGAAAGCTTCTGAATTGCACATTGCTCCTACAGCAGTTAAAGCTGGTAGTACTGAAGCTAAAGGCGGTGTAGTAAGCGGTACTGAAAACGTATACAAATACGATGCAGGTACTAAGAAAGTTACATTGACTTATAACGATGGCAATGGTAAAGCTGTAACTGATACTAAAGCAGTTATCGACTTCTCCGACTTGAACATTCCTGCAGCTGGTAATAACTACGGTTTCAAAGCTAATGCAATTGCTGGTGATGGTAAATTAGATGGTGCAGCAACTGCAACAGCTGTTGAAAATGGTGGCACTGTAAACTTTGCAGCAGGTAAAAACTTGACTGTAAAACAAACTGTTGATGCAGCCAATAAAACTCAAACTTATACTTACAGCCTAGACAAAGATTTAACTAACTTGGATAAAGTAGTTGTTAATGGTAAAGATGGTCAAGCAGGTAAAGATGGCGTAACTATTGTTGGACCTCAAGGTGCTACAGGTGCTCCTGGCCTTCCTGGTACAAATGGTATCGATGGTAAAGTTGGTATTTCTGGTAAAGACGGTAAAGATGCAGTATCTATCTCCGGTAAAGATGGCGTAGGTCACATTGGTTTAACTGGCCCTGCTGGTAAAGATGGTAAAAATGCAACTGCTGATATTACTGTTAAAGAAGGTAAAGCTGGCGTTGATGGTAAAGACGGTGTTGATGGTATCACTCGTATCTTCTACAACGATAAAGACGGCAACGAACATCAAGTAGCAACTCATGATGATGGTATGAAGTTTGCTGGTGACGATGGTCAAACAGATGATACTAAAGTTCTTAAGAAACATCTTAACAACGTAGTAGATATCGTTGGTGGTGCTGATAAAAATAAATTGACTACTAACGATAACATTGGTGTTAACAATGTTAATGGCAAATTGAAAGTTCAATTGGCTAAAAATGTTGACTTGGATGCTGATGGCTCCTTGACTACTGGTAATACAAAAGTTGATAACAACGGTGTTACAATCACTGCTCCTGCAGGTGGTACTACTACTGATGTTAAGTTGACTAACACTGGTTTAGATAATGGCGGTAACAAAATTGTTAACGTTAAAGCTGGTGAAAACGATACTGATGCAGTTAACGTAAAACAATTGAAAGACAAAGTTACAACTGTTGAGTCTTCCGATAGTTCCATCAAAGTAGTAGACAAAAACGTTGCTGGTCAACCTGGTTATGATGCAGCTAAAGGTCACCAATACGACATCACTATTAATAACCAATCTGTAGTTGAAAAAGCTCAAACTCCAGTTGTTTACACTGATAAAGATGGCAACAAACTTTACAAAATTGTAGACCCTGCTACAGGTAATGTTACTTTCAATACAAAAGAAGACGGTTCTGGTACTACAGTTCAACCTGCTGACGTAATTGCATCCATGAACAATGGTGGCGATTCTACAACAGATCCTATGAAGTTGAACAACGTAGGTTCCTCTATCGCTGATAAAGCTGGTAATACTTACTTAGACAAAATTAATGCGGCAGCTAATGACAACAAAACTAAGAATGGTGCGGTAAACGTAACTGACCTTAAAAATACAGCTGATGCATT
>ERZ1036416.526-NODE-526-length-11679-cov-4.046370_pt1 | contig 11679 bp, 6 predicted proteins | sample MGYA00514219_ERZ1036416 | MGnify/ENA primary metagenome ERZ1036416 (study PRJEB33795, sample SAMN09464945) | human gut metagenome | host: Homo sapiens | place: USA: Stanford, California | collected 2016-11 | study: EMG produced TPA metagenomics assembly of the...
GATGTGGAATTATCCATTGCGCCTTTTGAGACCGGCATGGGGGTCCAGCTTTGGAAATCCTATGTGGACGCGTTTGCCATCCGCCTGATAACGCCCTCAGGCGGCACCATCGGTCCCATAGACAGCCGACTGGGACCTCAGACCCTGAATTACGGGGGAACCAGGATTCTGATTTATTATGGCAAGCCCAGCCCTTACAGCAAGGCCCAGGAGGTCTACTTTGATTTCATCCCCATAAGGGACTACCTGGACAGCGGGATCTGGACCTTCCGCCTTACGCCGGAACGGATTGTAACAGGACAGTATGATATGTGGCTGCCTTCCAGGGGAATCCTGAATCCCTCCACCCGGTTCCTTATGCCTGTGCCGGAAACCACCCTTACCATCCCTTCTACGGCTGCCAATGTGATATCCGTGGGCGCCTATGATGATTCCTACCAATCGTACGCGGATTTTTCAGGGCGCGGTTTTACGCGCCAGACACAGCAGGTAAAGCCGGACCTTGTGGCTCCGGGGGTGGACATCGTGACAGCCAGAAGCGGCGGCGGATATGAGGCGGTAACCGGCACTTCCTTTGCAGCGCCCTTTGTGGCCGGCAGCGCGGCCCTTCTCATGCAATGGGGAATCGTGGATGGAAACGACCCCTTTCTCTATGGGGAGAAGGTAAAGGCATATCTGGCCCGGGGCGCCAGGCACCTGCCCGGATACGCTGCCTGGCCCAATCCGCAGCTGGGGTATGGGGCGTTGTGTGTGCGGGACAGTTTGCCGGTGTAGATTCTCTTTTGCAAAACACACTTTATTCAACACTTTTTGTGTTGCTTACAATGATGAAAGGAGATATACTGTGCTTATGAGATACACAACTATGAACATCGGAATGAAGACAGGAAGGAGTATCGTTCATGGGATATCAGGATGAATGGTTTCTGATAGAGGCAGAAGATGATATCGATGAAATTGAACACAGAACGCCGACAGAAGAATTTCTGTTTTATCAAGCAGTCACCAATGGGGATATTGATGCAGTCAGAAAGAATTGCGAGCAGGGAAGGTTTACAGACAGTGAAGGAGTAGGGGTATTGTCCCGGAATCCGGTTACGAATCTGAAGTATCATTTTGTGATTACCACAGCGATGATTACCCGTCTGTGCAAGCAGAAAGGCATGGAATTAGAGCAGGCTTTTCGCCTGAGTGATTTTTATATCCAGAAACTGGATGATATTCACACAGTAGAGGGCGTGCAGAATCTGCATGATGAGATGGTTATGGACTATACGGAAAAGATGCGGAAGAACAGCCGGAACCACGCGGATTCCAAGCACATCAATGCCTGTAAGGGGTATATCTACGCTCACATAAAAGAGAGGATCACAATTGAAGACTTGTCGGATGAACTTGGTGTATCGGCCAGTTACCTTTCACGATTATATAAAAAGGAGACGGGAGATTCCGTCAGCGCCTATATACGCAGACAGAAGATTGAGATGGCAAAGAATCTGCTAAGGTATAGTGACTGCTCGATGATCGATATCGCAACTCGTTTGTCATTTTCCTCACAGAGTCACTTTATCCAGCAGTTTCGTGAATTTGTCGGTATGACTCCAAAGAAGTACCGTGATTTAAACTACATGATTCAGTGGGATAATGAGAAGGGCGCAGAGTAAATGCTGCGCCCTTAAACTTGCCCGGACTTAGAGAACCAGAAGAATTTCATTTTCCTCATGAAGGAGGTCAGCCGGAATGTAGTTTCCGGCAAGTTCCCTTCCGTTCAGGATAAGCTTTTCACAACCGGATTCTCGTCCCTTTGGGTTATCGACGAGAATATGAAGATGTTTTCCCCGGAATTCCTTATAGATTTCAAAGTGTGTCCAGTCTTTTGGAATAGAAGGGGAAATCGTTATTCCATGGAAGTCAGGACGAAGTCCTAAGATTCCCTCGACACATCCCACCATCATCGTAGAAGCCGTTCCGGTCAGCCAGTGCACATGGGACCGGCCGTGATGTTTACTGTCCCTGCCTTCCGTAAACTGCCCGTAGCAATATGGCTCCAGACAGCGGATTTCTGCCCTGTCATTCTGAGCGGCAGGCGCATGTTCCATAAAGTAGGTAAAAGCCCGTTCCCCATGCCCCCGCAGTGCTTCGGCAAGGATCAGCCATCCCTGGGACTGGGAGAAAATCCCGGCATTTTCTTTTGTTCCCTGGTTGTAGATGACAGCGATAGCGCCGTCAAAGGCATGTGCGTGATAGGGCGGATCCATCAGGATAGCGCCGTATTCGCTGTTCAGCCGTTGGTAAACCTGGGTAAGGACTGTATCCGCCTGTTCGTCGGAGGCGAGTCCGCTTATGACAGCCCAGCTCTGCGGATTTAACCACAGGCTGGCTTCCGGATCAGCTGCTGCACCGATTCGTTCTCCGGCTTCAGTATAACCACGGATAAACCGGTCGTTGTCCCAGCAGAGTTTCTGGATGTTCTCACCCATGCTTTTCTGTTTTTCTTCCAAATCTTTCCGGCAACCGGTATCCTGTCTGTAGTCCGCAAATGTTTTCAAAATGGTCATTGCATAGTAAAACTGCAGTGCAACGAAAGAAGATTCGCCTTTTGCTCCCAGACGCAGACAGTCGTTCCAGTCTGCATGGAGTCCAGCAGGCATGCCATGGGGTCCAAGGTGATCAAAGGAAAACTGAACAGCCCGTTTTAAGTGTTCGTAAACACTGCCTTCTTCTTTGTCTGCAAAAGGAATGATTTCGTCAAGGAAGTCCATATGTCCGGTTTCCGTGATATATTTATAGACTGTGGGGAAAAGCCATAGTGCATCATCGGCGCGATAGGCCGGATGTCCGGTTTCCTGTACATAGGAGGCATCATCCGGGGTATCCTCATGCCCGGGATTGTGTGTAAATTTTACAAGGGGAAGTCCGCCGCCGCTGCTGACCTGGGCAGACAGCATGAAACGAATCTTTTCCACGGCCATCTCCGGTGCAAGATGGATGATTCCCTGGATATCCTGTACCGTATCCCGGTAACCATAGCCGTTGCGGAGCCCACAGTATATGAAGGAGGCTGCACGGGACCAGATGAAGGTCATAAAACAGTTGTAGGCATTCCAGGTGTTGACCATCGTATTAAACTCCGGACTGGGGGTGTCTACCTTTAGGCGGTCCATCTTTCCGTGCCAGTCTGTTTTTAATGCCAGTAGTTCCTGTTCCACCTGTTCAGATGGATTGTCATAGGAATCAATGATGGCGGCTGCTTCTTTAGACGGTTTCATACCAAGGAGGAACACCACGGTTTTGGTCTCGCCAGGCTCTAATGTGATGGAACAGGAGAGAGCGCCGCAGGAATTTTCATTGTAGCTGGTCACATTTCCCAGGTGGCCGGATAGTACACCCTGTGGATCCCTGTATCCGTGGTAGGGTCCGAGAAACTGCTTTTTATCACCGCAGTAGGAGGAAACACCGGCGCCTGCAAGGCCGAAGAACCGCTCAGTCACTTGTTTATCATCGACTTTCTCGTCGGCAGAAAGGGAATCCAGATTGCCATGAATCTGCTGCATGATTCTGTTTTTTTCAAATAAGGTCCTGGTGATGAACAGGGAGTACTGTAAATTCACCTGATCCTGTTCGTAGTTGCTGTGACTGGTAAACTCTGCATAGCCGGTTAAGGTCAGGGTTCTGGACTGTCTCGATTGGCTGGTTACGGAAAGAGACCAGACCTCATAAGATTTTCCCAAAGGAACATAGTATAGCGCTTCGGAAGAAATCCCATTATACTGAGCCTCCATTCTGGTGTAGCCTGTGCCATGACAGCACTTGCACCGGTAACTGTTTAAGTCCTTTCCCACTGGCTGCCAGGAAGCGGACCAGTAATCTCCGGATTCCTGATCGCGGAGGTAAAGATACCGTCCCGGCTGATCAAAGTTGTTGAAGACATAGCGGAGAATCCGTCCGTTTGCGCCGGATTTTGCAAAACTGTAACCGCCTGCATGATTAGAGATGATCGCACCGTATTCCGGATCGCCCAGATAGTTTACCCAGGGAGCCGGGGTGTCCGGCCGGTCGATGATGTATTCCCGGTTTGTATCGTCAAAATATCCATATTTCATAATGTTCATAATCCTTTCCAGATGTTTTGTATTAAAGTAACGTGATCACAACCTGATGAGGTTCGTCTGTCAGTGAAGTCAGTATTTTACGCGGAAGAATCGCATAGGAATCTTCACTGATGGTAAGTTCTGTGTGATCGCAGACAGCGGAGCCGACGATGTAGGATCCAAAGTCTTTTCTGTGCTTATTTTCGTAGACGATGAGGAACCGTCTGCCTGCGAAGGCGGTGGATACAGAGGCGATTCCCTCTGCATCAAACTGATGGGCCAGAAGCTTAGGGTACAGGATCAGGTCACCTGCTTCCCCGCGGACGCCGAACACTTCTGTAATCATAGTCATTAGAAACCAGCTTGCCGCTCCAGTCAGATATTGGTACATGCCCCGTCCGTCAGACCGGAAGTATTCCGGAATCCCCGGATAGATGTGGCTGGTGTCAAAATCCAGGGCCGTGTCTGCCAGTGTTTTTAATGCTTTCCAGCCTTCTTTTACGAAGCCGCGCCGGTACAGGGCATTTGCATACATCACGGTCATATGTGAGAAGACAGCGCCGTTTTCCTTTTCGCCATAAGCAAATCCAAACATACGCCCCATGTCAAATTTTAGTTCCTGGAAATCGGTATTTAAGCGATAGCCGCCAATATCTTTTTGATAGAGGTAATGGTCTGCACTTGTTACGATTTTATGAATCTGCTCCTCTGTGGCTACGGAGTTCATAATGGCAAAAACCTGTCCGGTAAGCATCATGCGTACCTGCCCATTATGAAATCCTTCTACGGCACGTCCATGATTGTCATAATAACTGTTAAACCAGCCTTCTCCATCAGGTCCTTCCAGCCATTCCTGGTTTCTTAGATGATCCATCAGCCAGTTTGCCTTCTGAACCAGATCCATGGCGAGAGATGAGAGGGAGAGGCTTATCCGTTTACCGCTGATTCTGTGTCGGCAGCGGCTCATATAGTCGGTCAGGAGCTCCCTCTTCCTACCGCTGTCATCATAGAGTCCGGAATCATGGTTAAGCAAAAGTTCCAGTTCGACCGGAAGTTCTATCATATGAGTGGAGGAGTGGTGGTCCAGAAGACGGATCATAGCGGCAAGCTCCATTAAATTGCCGGCATAGGCACAGGTAAAGGCAACACTTTCCCCATGCTCCGAAGCCATATCCAGCGCATCATTCCAGTCAGCGCCCCGTAGGCGGTAACAGTTATGATCTCCTGTTTCATAAAAGGCGGTAAGCTGCTGGATCAGAAGATGTTCCATGATACTTCCGGTATAGATCCTGTCGTCTAAAGTCAGCAGCATGGTGTTGCAGCCAGGATTCCATAGAAGATCGATTTCAGTACCCCTCATAATCTGCCCATCCTTATAATAGGGAACCTGTTCTTCTAAAATCCCCACATCTCCGGTCTGGTCGATATAAAGCTTAGTTGTCATAAGGGGCCAGAGCGCATGATCCATCCAGACTCTGGTGATGCCGTTGCGATCAGCCAGGAAGTTTCCGTCCCCTTCTCCGATGATTGTGGCATTCGTTCCGTCTATACGGACGCCGCCGAAGTTTTTGGCAATCATGGTTCGTACATCTTCCGGATCCATGAGCAGCAGGGAGAGACAGTCCTGCCACAGATCCCGCCATCCTCTGCCCCCCCGGCCGTAATCATGATGGGGTAAGAAGGAGCAGCCGAATAACCGGCGAAGAAATGGCTGAAAACTGATCCATTTCATCAGACAGTCAAAATCAGCGTTTCCGGTATGAAAGCTTACCGCCACCTTGCGCTGCCAGTAAGCTTTTGTCAGAACCAGAGCAGTTTCTACCTTTTCCGTGGTATCATATGCCTGAAGGATATCCATAATCAAAGTCTCGCTGTCTTCTGCACCCAGAAGAAGAATATAGTCTGCTTTCTGACCTGGCTCAAGAGAGATTGTTTCAAAGCGGAAAGCTCCCATGGCTTCTTTTCCGGATATCTGACTGAAAGCGGGGTATCCCTCATACTGCTCAAAGACAGATCGGGGATGGGTATAGGTACCGCCCTCACCGATGAAATCCTCCACAGTAGGATAGAAGCGTTCCGGCGCATGGCCGCTGCCTGTACAACCGGCGGCATAATAAATCTGGTGACTCGGCCGATGTCCTTTTTCATTAAAAGACATGGTTGGACATACCAGCACTCCATGTGTTGTTGTCTTAATCCGGTGGAGCATAGAGGTTACATTCCGGTGATCCCGTAGATTGTCTGCACTGCGTCCATAGATGGGAATTGCCGCATACGGGGTTAGTGTCTGAGTGGTTTCGGCCTGGTTCTTTACGGTCACCTGCATGATCTCTACATTATGATTTATGGGAATAAAGGAAGTAACCGTAGATTCCAGCTGGAAGAGTCTGGTGCTGCGTCTGAGTGTGTGCCACATGAAGCCGGCAGTCAGTGTGCTTTCATCCTGCTGTGAAGAAAATTTTGCGGCCTCCTGTCCGGCGGAAGCTCCGGCCACAGAATATGCGCCGGTACCTTCTTTTACAAACCAGAAGTTCCTGGAGGAACGGTTATTGTGAAGACTCTCAGCACTCACCGGTTCTAAGAGAAAGGTTTCCTGGTCAATCTTTGCGTCACCGCCAAGGTTAGGGGTGACAGCACTTTTTAATCCTGTTTCTGAGGCGAGAGGGAAGTACAGACAGCTTATGTTTTCAGGCTGTCTGATGGAAAAGCTTCCATGTGCATCAACAAAGTATAATTGTTTCAATGGTTTTTCTCCTTCCATGTTGGTTTCTAATCATTATATAGAAAGACCAGTTTCAGCAAAATAAAAAATGTGCGAAAAATATTAGAATCATGACCTAAAATGATACCGGCGTTTGTTATTTGTGTAGAAAAAAACGGAAAAGATGTGTCAAGAATTTGATATTTTTTAAAAATTTATAATATATCATTTTGAAAAATTACACTATAATCCAACCATAGACACCGCACAAGGGTGAGAGAAAACAGGAGGATTATTCATGAAAAAGAAAGTGGTTAGTATGGTAATGATGGCAGCCATGGCTGCAGGAACACTGGCTGGATGCGGCAGTTCATCCGCTACAGCTTCAAAAACAGAAGAAACAGTAAAGACGGCAGACACAGCCGGAGGTACGGATGCTTCCGAGGGTAAAGTGATCAACATCTATAGCTGGAATGATGAGTTTCGTGCACGGGTGGAGGCTGTGTATCCGGAAGTTAAGGAAACTTCTAAGGATGGAACAGTAACGACGCTGAATGACGGAACCGAGATTCACTGGATTGTGAATCCAAATCAGGACGGTGTTTATCAGCAGAAGCTGGATGAGGCACTGCTGCGACAGGCAGATGCAGCGGCGGATGACAGGGTTGATATCTTCTTATCCGAGACGGATTATGTATATAAGTATACTTCTGCAGACGCAGATGTTGCCATACCTCTTGGCAATCTTGGTATAGATCCGGATGCCGATCTGGCTGATCAGTACAGCTTTACGAAAGTAACTGCTTCCGATGAAAATGGGGTACAGAGAGGATCGACCTGGCAGTGCTGCCCGGGACTTTTAGTGTATCGCCGCGATATCGCAAAGGATGTATTCGGTACGGATGATCCGGCGGCTGTAGGTGAAAAAGTAAAAGACTGGGATACCATAAAGAAAACCGCAGAAGAGCTGAAGACAAAGGGATACTATACATTTTCTTCTTATGCAGATACCTTCCGCCTGTATGGCAACAGCATCACACAACCCTGGGTGAATCCTGGTGAAACTACTATCATGGTTGACCAGAAGATCATGGACTGGGTTCATGATTCCAGAGAATGGCTGGATGCCGGATATTTAAACAAGAACATAAAAGGGCAGTGGAATGATGACTGGAATAAAGCCATGGGTTCCGAGTCCAGAGTATTTGCATTTCTTTTCCCGGCATGGGGTATTGACTTTACATTAAAGCCGAACTGGGATGGAGGAGACGGCGCATGGGCAGTGACCAATCCCCCGCAGGAATATAACTGGGGCGGCTCTTATATTCATGCGGCAGCAGGCACAGACAATCCACAGCATGTCAGAGATATCATACTTGCAGTAACGGCTGATCAGGACAACCTATTGAAGATATCCAGAGATTATGCAGACTTTACCAATACACAAAGCGGTATGCAGAATGCGGCAAAGGATGATGCCAGTTTCTCTTCGGATTTCCTTGGCGGACAGAATGCATTCCAGTACTTTGCGCCCGTTGCAGAAAACATCACCATTGCACCGCTTTCTGCTTATGACCAGGGATGTGTGGAACTGATTCAGAATTCTTTTAATGACTATCTGCAGAATCAGGTTGACTTTGAAAAAGCAAAGGCAAACTTTGAGACAGCGATTAGAGAGCGTTACCCGGAGATTACGAAGGTTCAGTGGCCGGAATCATAACCGAAAAGAAAGAGAGGGGAGTTTATGAAATCAAAGCATAAAAGCGTGAGTCGTGCAAAATGGGGATATGTTTTCATTAGTCCGTTTTTTATAAGCTTTTTTATCTTTTCGTTTATTCCGCTGATGGATACGATCCGGTATAGTTTTTTTGAATACTATCGCTCAGGACTGAAAGAAATTGGGCCGAATTTTGTGGGAATGGAAAATTACGCCAGTCTGCTGCAGTCAGATATGCTGAAATATGCAGGAAATACCCTGTTCCTTTGGCTGATCGGATTCATCCCGCAGATTATTATCGCACTGGTACTGGCCCAGTGGTTCGCAGATTCCCGTATGAAAATCCGTGGGAGGCAGTTTTTCAAGGTGATCATCTATCTGCCGAACCTGATCATGGCCTCTGCTTTTGCCATGCTGTTTTTCACCATGTTTTCCACCAGCGGTCCGATCAATTCGATTCTGTTGTCACTTGGATGGATCAGAGAGCCCATAGATTTTATGGGCTCTGTCATGGGAACCAGATTACTGATTGGCCTGATGAACTTTCTGATGTGGTTTGGCAATACCACCATCATGCTGATGGCGGCGATTATGGGAATCAGTCCGGATATCTTTGAGGCCTCAGAACTGGATGGATGTAACCGTACGCAGAAATTCTTTTATGTGACCCTTCCGCTAATCCGCCCGATCCTGGCTTACACATTGATTATTTCTATCATCGGCGGCCTGCAGATGTTTGATGTTCCGCAGATTTTAACCAATGGACAGGGAACCCCGGACCGTACCTCTATGACGCTGATTATGTTTTTGAACAGTCATTTAAAGAGTAAGAACTACGGCATGGCAGGTGCATTATCGGTGTATTTATTCATCGTCAGCGCAGTCCTGTGTTTCGTGGTATACCGGATCTTAAATACCGATAAAGGACAGTAGGGAGGAGATAAGATGATGAAAGCAAAAACGTCAAGCCGTGTGGAGAGTATAGTTGCACATGCAGTACTGATTGTTCTGTCATTTATGTGCCTGTTCTTTTTCTATATTTTATTTGTGAATGCAACCCGTTCCCATGGGAATCTTCAGAAGGGATTTTCAGCAGTGCCGGGAAACTACTTATGGGAAAATTTAAGCAACGTAATCCATGACGGAACCTTTCCGATGTTTCGGGGAATCCTAAACAGTCTGATTGTTTCCAGCTGTTCCGCAGCAATCTGTACTTATTTTTCAGCGCTGACGGCACATGGACTGTATTCTTATAATTTTAAATTCAAGAAAGCAGCCTTTACTTTTATCATGGCGATCCTGGTTATGCCGACACAGGTTACGGCTATGGGATTTTTACGGCTGGTCACCAGTATGGGGCTGTACGATTCCCTGCTCCCGCTGATCATCCCGTCGGTTGCATCGCCTGCGGTATTTTATTTTATGTACAGCTATTTGCAGTCGGCTCTTCCCTTATCGCTGGTGGAGGCTGCAAGAATCGACGGATTAGGAGAATTTCAGACCTTTAACCGGATTGTACTTCCCATCATGAAACCGGCGGTCGCAGTACAGGCTATCTTTTCCTTCGTGGGTTCCTGGAACAACTATTTTGTTCCTGCACTGGTGATCCAGTCCAAGGATAAGATGACAGTGCCAATCCTGATTGCAACCCTGCGCGGCGCAGATTATATGAATTTTGATATGGGGAAGATTTATATGATGATCACAGCGGCGATCGTTCCAATCATCCTGGTCTATTTGCTTTTATCAAAATATATCATCGCAGGAGTAACGCTTGGCGGCGTTAAGGAATAGTAGTCTGATGAATATAGAAAGCAGGGAAGGAGAACCTATGGCAACAGGAAACTATGGACATAGCGGCACGCAAAATCCACAGCCTTCTAACCGGGAACTGGAACATGGAAGACTGGCGAGGTATGCAGCAGCAGAGGGGATTGTTCTGCTGAAAAATGACGGAGTGCTTCCACTAAAAGCATCCATGCCCATTGCATTGCTGGGCGGTGGCGCTGACAAGACGGTCAAGGGCGGAATCGGTTCAGGCGATGTGAACAACCGGGAGAATATCTCAATCTACAGAGGATTAAAAGAAGCAGGTGTGCCAATCACCAGTGAAGGGTGGCTGTCAGATTATCAGGCGGGTTATGCAGATGCAAGGAATCAATGGAAGCAGAAGGTGTTAGAAGAGGTGAAACAGGTGGAAAATCCTTTTGATGCCTACGCAGCAAATCCTTTTGCATTACCAGAGGGGCGAAAGATTACGACAGATGATGTAAGGGGCGCCTTTGCAGCAGTCTATGTAATCAGCCGTATTTCAGGAGAGGGGAAAGACCGCAGGAAAGAAGAAGGGGATTATTATTTAAGCAGGAGGGAAGCAGAGGATATCCATTTCCTTGACCAGCAGGGAATTCCGATCATCCTTATCCTGAATGCCGGTGGGCCTGTGGAACTGACTGCCTTGCTGCAGAAGACCGAACATATCAGAGCAATTTTATATATTTCCCAGCCAGGTCAGGAGGGCGGCCATGCAGTTGCCGATATCCTACTTGGTCAGGCAGTGCCTGGGGGAAGGCTGACTGCGACGTGGGCAAAACAGTATGAGGATTATCCTTCTGGCGAAAGCTACAGTTATTTGAACGGGAATTTAGAGACAGAGGAGTATAGGGAGGGAATCTATGTGGGGTACCGGTATTTTGACAGTTTCGGAGTAGAACCCTTATTCCCCTTTGGATACGGACTTTCCTATACCTCGTTTGCTATGAACTTTGATGGTCTTCAGACAACAGAGGCGGGATTTGAAGTTGATATTACAGTAGAGAATACAGGAGACTGCTATGAAGGAAGGGAAGTGGTGCAGATCTATGTGACACTACCGCAGACAGGAGGCGCAAAAGAATCCTGCAGGCTTGCGGGCTTTGCAAAGACAGATTCTTTGAAACCGGGAGATATGCAGAGACTTACAGTTGCCATAGAACAGAAACAGATAGCCAGCTTCGTAGAAGCGATGCAGGCATGGCACATAGCAAAAGGTGCATATGGAGTGTGGATCGGGAGTCATGTCGGATCTCTGCGGCTGGCAGCGGTGCTTACGGTTTCAGAGCAGGTGATACTGGAACGAACTGGAGTGGTATGTCCTCTAAAAACCAGATTAGAAGAACTTGGCGTATCTGAAC
>ERZ1036416.534-NODE-534-length-11504-cov-4.384138_pt1 | contig 11504 bp, 9 predicted proteins | sample MGYA00514219_ERZ1036416 | MGnify/ENA primary metagenome ERZ1036416 (study PRJEB33795, sample SAMN09464945) | human gut metagenome | host: Homo sapiens | place: USA: Stanford, California | collected 2016-11 | study: EMG produced TPA metagenomics assembly of the...
ACCATCAAACCGCCCGCCAGGATAAAAAGCGGGATGGCAATCAGCGAAATACTGTCGGCTCCCGTAAACATCCTCTGGGTGATGACGGACAGGGGATAACCGGCCGCAGCCACTCCGTAAAGGGAGATTAAACCAAGGGAAAAACAAATCGGCACTCCGACTATAAATAATCCGAATAACAGTATAATTAATGCCATCCTATTTCTCCCCCTTTTTCAACTGAATAAATTCCTTTACCTGTACCGCCAGATTTCCAATCATGTAAAAAATCATGAAGGCCGCCGCGCTGGGAATGCTCATATAATACCAGGACATCGGAATCGGCAGATAAGACGTTGTCTGGGTCGTACCTGTCTGTGCGAACTGAAGTCCCATATATAACAGGAATACGAAAAATCCGACCAGTACGACATTTATGATGATTTCCAACAGCTTTCCAATCACCTTCGGAAGCGAAGTCAACAGAACGTCTACGTTCAGATTGGCTTTTTCATGGACACAATAGGCCGCTCCCCAAAATACAAGATACGTAAAGCTCAGCCTGATTATATCCTGGCTCCACGGCAGGGGCGCCTTCAGAACGTACCGGCAGACCACCTGCCAGAACGTCACTGCCAGCAGAACAATGCCGCTGACCGCCATGACGGCCTTTATCACTTTATCCACCACTAGATTGATCACTTTCATACTCGAACCTCTCTGTTAAGTCTCTCACCCACGATATGTTTTCTCTGCTCTTTTAGTTCCCGCTGTTCTTATACTCTTCAAGCTTCTGCATAACAAGCTCTACTAACTCCGGGTTAACAAGCTCTTTGATTTCATCCCTCAGATAGAAATCTCTGGTCGCCTCCTTGAAGCTTTCGATATCCGGTTCGCTGACCTTTACGCCGCTCTCCTTAATCTGTTCCATATACTCTGCTTCCATGGAATCCACGGCTGCCCTCTGTTCCTCAACCGCATATTGAACAGCGCTGTCAATCCAGCCCTTCACCTCGTCAGACTGCTTGTTGTAAAAATCCAGGTTCATGATAACGCTCTCGGCGCCATAGGTATGGCCGTCCAGAACCATGTATTTCTGCACTTCATTAAATCCGGAGGAAGCGATGGAGACAATCGGGTTTTCCTGTCCGTCCACCGTTCCCTGCTGAAGCGCCGTATACAGCTCATTAAACGGAAGAGCCGTTCCCCTTGCTTTCAGGCAGTCCATCAGGCTGAACCATACGGTAGCCTCCTGGACACGGATGGAAAGCCCCTCCATATCCGATGCTTTTACAACTTCGCGCACATTATTGGTGAAATGGCGGAAGCCCAGCTCCGCAAAGCCGAGATGCTTAAAGCCCTGCGCCTCAAACAGCTTTTCGAATTCCGGTTCAAGTACTTCGTCCAGTATGTAATAGGCCTCCTGTTTATTTTCAAACAGATACGGAATTGATAAAAGCTGTACATCCGACACCCAGGACGGGAGCGTTCCGTCTGTCGTCACAATTGTCATCTCCAGGGTTCCCAGCTTCACGCCCTCGGCCGCCTCACGTTCACTTCCTAATGAAGCGTTGGGATAAATCGTGACTTTTACCTGACCGCCTGATAATTCCTCAATTTTTTCCTTAAAATACGTTGCGGCAATTGTGGACTGGTGCTTTTCATTGCCTACGGTAGCCACCTTGATCTCAATTGCGTCTGCGGCTTTTGCCGCCTCCTTTTTAGTCCCGCCGTCTGCCGGAGCTTCACTTTTTTTGCCTCCGCATCCCGTTAACGCGGCTGCCACTGCCATTGATACCAATACTGCCCGAAATAACTTTCTCATTTTACCGTTCCTCCTCACTGACTGTAATCACCTTGTAATTTAATGATAACTTTCTTCCCAACACCTCGTCGTCCATCTCGCATCTGAATTCGGTCCCATAACGGAACCCTTCCGTCAGCGGAACCGTACCGGAATAAATCACAGCGTCCGTAACATTGCCCACTCTTTCATCCAGCTCCTTCAGAATCATCCCCGGATCCATGATGTCTGCCAGAGTTCCCTGCTGATAGAGAATCTCCTCACCATCCACCGTCTGATAGGAATATAGCTTAATGGTCTCCCAGTGTTCTTTGATTTCTTCGTAGTCCCACAGAATTGTCCCAATCGGTTTGGCGCAAATCTGTTTCGCCTTTGGTACGCTCATTCCCTCTAATTCGCGATCCGTATGGTCACTGCCAAGTCCTATGTAAAGCTTTCCTCCGGTCACCACCATCACATATTCCACTTCCCCGCAGGTCTTTTCCCCTATAAAATGCAGGTCTTTTTCCTGGGTCAGCAGATACGTGCCGCACTGAAATATCGTCGGAATTTTCTTCGGGGCCGGAACTCCGAGCTGTTCCTCCAGCTCCCTGATATGCTCCATGGTTTTCTCCATATTCCGGCCTGCATAGCCGATGGCGAATACCTGATCATAATTTATTTCTTTCTCCTGCGCACCGTCTTTCGTCATTAACAGAAATTTCATCTTACTCATCTTATCCGTTTCCTTTCAAACCCCTAAGTGATAAATGCCGGGACGCCTGTCCCTGTATATGTTGATGCTCTCCCGGATGCCGCGTATCATGTCAAGATCCAGTTCTGCCGCCAGTATTTCCTCGCTCTCTCCTGCTCCCGTTATCGTCTCTCCCCATGGATCGATTGCAGCGGAATAACCTGCGTATTTTGTTTCTCCCGCCATTCCGCAGCCGTTAACTGCAACGACAAAGCACTGGTTCTCTATGGCTCTCACCCGGTTCAGCACCTGCCAATGTCCTTTCCGAAGCAGCGGCCACTGGGCGGCTACAAACAGAACGTCCACGCCCCGAAGCGTAAGGGTCCGGATCAGTTCCGGAAAACGGATATCATAGCAGATAACCATCGCGCAGGCCACCCCGTCCAGTTCAAAGTTGACGGTATGATCCCCCAGCTCAAAGAAATCCTGTTCGCCCATCGGCGTAAAAAGATGGGTCTTATCATACTCTGCAATACAGCTTCCTTCACGGTTAAATATGTACGCCGTATTATATACGCCGTCCCCCTTTACGTTGGCTACGGAACCAGCCACAATATGAACCCCTAGTTCCTTTGCCAGAGAACCAATCCTCTTCTTTACCTGTACTCCGTCCCGGTCCGACAGGATCTCCAGGTTCTCCCTGGGGAAGAATCCCGTGTTCCACGTCTCCGGAAGGCAGATGACATCCGGCTTTTCGGCGGCCGCGCTCCGGATCAGTTCTTCCGCATGGGAAAAATTGTATTCCGGATCTGCAAGCCGCACATCCATCTGAACAATACTGACTTTCATCTCGTTTACCTCTCACTCCTCTATTTGCCATATCGTATGTAATATATGATATATGGTATACCACTTAGAATAAGATAACACGATTGTGCATTATTGTCAAGCCTCTTCCCTTTTTCCTGTTCTTTTTAGGCAGTATTTACACGATAGCCAGATTCCGGTTTTCCAGACGGAAAAAACCGGTCGTTCTGTGTGTCAGATATGGCAGACCGGTTTTTAATGGTTTCGGCGGGATTTCATATAATTCTCGATGTTGTTGAACGTCTCCGTCATATGCTCTTCCATCGCGCGGACGGCTGCGCCGGCATCCCTGCTTTTCATGGCGTTTAGTATGTTCTGGTGTTCATCCATCGTCGTCAGCTTCCGCTCCTTCTTCTGCAGCGCCCGGATTCCGAAAAATGAAATAATATCATTAAAATTACTTAAAAGTCCCTGCAGGGTCCTGTTATGGCTCAGCTCATAAATCTTCTGGTGGAATTTGCGGTCCATTTCAATAAAGTCATACTCATCATAATGGTTCAGCATATCCCTCTGGCAGCAGACTATCTCTTCCAGCTCTTCCAGATCCGGAGCCGCCGCATTTTGCACTGCATCTTCGACTGCCAGCATCTCCAGCGATTTTCTGATTTTTAATACTTCCAGTACATATTCCAGATCAAATTCCCTCACCAGAGCGCCTTTGTAGGTCTCCACCACCAGCCATCCGTCATGCTCCAGCATCTGCATTGCCTCACGGATCGGCGTCCTGCTGATACCCATCTCCTCGGACAGCCTTCTCTCCGTCAGTACATCCCCCGGCACGTATTGGCCCTTCAATATTCCTCTTTTTATCTCATTGTACACCTGATATTTGTACGGCTGTGCTTTTTGTACCACATCTAATCTCCCAATCTTGTATTAATAAATTTATGTATATGCATTGTTACCACTGCATCACTCGAAGCCTTTTCTGCCCTTCATTCCTCCCGCTTCTTTTTGCAGTCTTTTCCTCCGGTACATCATCTGATCCGCCTTCATGAACGCGTCCTCAATCGTCAGGCAGGAGATGTTACGGTCGAGAAACTCCCAGCCGGCGGCAAAATTAAAATGAAGCCCGGTCTCCTCCTCCTTTTTCTGCAGTAGACGGCCTGCTTCCCCCAGGCATTTCTTCAATTCTTTCTCGGAAATCTCCTCCGCCAGAATAGAAAATTCGTCGCCCCCGATTCGGAATATGGAGACGCGCCTGCCGGTAAATGACTGTCTCAGGGCGTCCGCCGCCATTTTAAGAAAAATGTCTCCCATATGATGTCCCCTGCTGTCATTGACCGTCTTCAGATTATTCAAGTCTATCATGATACAGCAAATCCGGCCCTCCCGCTGTTCCCGTTCATAGCGGTTGAGTAAATCCACATAAGCCGCCCGGTTCCCCAGTCCCGTCAGGGAGTCCGTATAGGCAATTTTGTAAATCTCCTTCTCATGCTCCAAAATCCTGTTCTGCTCGGTAATCCGGCGCGTTTTTATTATTGATTTGAGAAAAATGTTATAGCATGATAAGATGACACCCGAATAAACCAGGTATGCAGGCCCATACTCCAGCCGCTCAATCATCGGTTTGGGATAAGCGGCAAAGAATACCAGTGAAAAATAGATCAGGCCCATTGAAAATGCCATCCCGTTCCACCCGACGTCAACCAGCTCAAGCAGTTCGTGATATCTCTCAAAATGCCTGTTCCCAAGCTTTATAACCATCAGATAGAGCCCCGCTGTGACTGCAATGCTGAGCACACTGCCTGCGTCTGATGTCAGGATCCCGATGTAGCGGCCCGTGAAGCCAATGATTAGGGCCAGGGAATGCACAAAAAAGAACGTGACGCAAAACCGGCTGTCCCTGTGCTTTGAGACGCCGAGAAATAAGAAGAGGCCCGGGACTCCCACACACAGAACAGAGGCTACCGACGAAGCCATGCCGTAAAACCCGGCGGCAAGTGCATATACCAGGAATATAGCCGTGCATCCCCCATACATAAGGGTCTTATAAAACAGATTCTTTTTCCGCAGTGAAAATATCCTGGTACATATGGCAAGAGTAAATAAAATTACAATTACGTCATTCAGCAGTGAAATAAGCGGGTTCAAGCCGGTGCTCCTTTCAGACAATGCGGGCAGCAACTATTTTGTCCTTTGCCCATAGTATAACACGACTCTTTACAGGTTGTCATTTCTTTTTTCCCGGCGTCTTATCTCCTCACACGGACGCCTTGACCGCCATCCTGCCCAGTTCGCCCAATATTTCCTCCGCTTTTTCTATCATTGCCGTGCAATCCTTGTTTTTTGCTCTGCGATCCTGATAGATAAAGGTGGGGACTTCCCCTGTCCTGAAAACAAACGCCCCCTTGTACCGGTCGATCAGCCCAGGAATGCCCGTTGTGTCAATTCCGGCATTTTTATACATTCTCAGTGTAATCTCCTGACGGTTTATATTAACCTCCGTCACGCCTGCCTGATGGGCCATCGCTTTAATCTGCGCTATCAGGAGCAGATTTTCCACCGGTTTTGGTATATCGCCGAAACGGTCGATGAGTTCGTCCTGCATATCCATGTATTCTTCCTGGTTTTCAATGCCGGAAATCCGCTTGTAAATATCCAGCTTCTGGTATTCATTTTTGATATAGGATGCAGGAATATAGGCATCGATATCGCAGTCTACCACAGTCTCAAAGCCCTCGTCTTCCTTCTGCCCTTTAAGCGCCAGAACTGCTTCGTTCAGCAGCTTGCAGTAGAGGTCGTAGCCCACGGCCTCCATGTGGCCGTGCTGTTCCGCTCCCAGTATATTGCCTGCGCCGCGAAGCTCCAAATCGCGCATAGCAATCTTGATTCCGCTTCCCAGCTCCGTAAATTCCCGGATAGCCTGAAGTCTTTTTTCCGCCTCCTCCCGCAGCAGCTTATCGCGGCGGTACATTAAAAATGCATAGGAAGTCCTGTTGGAACGCCCAACGCGCCCCCTTATCTGGTAAAGCTGGGAAAGGCCCAGCCGGTCGGCATCATGTATGATAATCGTATTGGCATTCGGTATATCGAGGCCTGTTTCTATAATAGTCGTGGACACAAGCACATCGATGTCCCCATTGACGAAATCCAGCATGATTCTCTCCAGTTCATGTTCGTGCATCTGGCCGTGGGCAAATGTGACATTTGCCTCCGGTACGAGAGCCGCGACATGATTCGTGATCTCATCAATGTTATTAACCCGGTTATAGACATAGTACACCTGTCCGCCTCTGGCAAGTTCACGGTGAATGGCTTCCCTCACCATCTCGTCATTATACTCCATTACATAGGTCTGGATCGGAAGCCGGTCAACCGGAGGCTCCTCCAAAACACTCATGTCACGTATCCCGATCAGACTCATATGGAGCGTCCTTGGGATCGGCGTGGCTGTCAGTGTCAGAACGTCCACATTTTCCTTGAGCTGTTTGATTTTTTCTTTATGGGCAACACCAAAACGCTGTTCCTCGTCTATGATGAGAAGGCCGAGATTCTTAAACACCACGTCTTTTGAGAGAACACGGTGGGTTCCTATCAGCACATCGACAAAGCCTTTTTTCAAATCCTCCAGCGTCCGTTTCTGCTCCGTGGCCGTCCTGAATCGCGACATCATATCAACCCGGACCGGAAAGTCCTTCATGCGCTGCACAAAGGTGTTATAATGCTGCTGGGCAAGGATTGTCGTGGGCACCAGGTAAACCACCTGCTTTCCCTCCTGGATGGCCTTAAAAGCGGCTCTGAGGGCGATTTCAGTCTTTCCGTAGCCCACGTCGCCGCAGATCAGACGGTCCATAATCTTTTTGCTCTCCATATCCCTCTTTGTCGATTCAATGGCCTCCAGCTGGTCCTCCGTCTCTTCAAAGGGAAACATCTCCTCAAACTCGCTCTGCCATACCGTATCCGCCCCATACTGATAGCCTTCGCTCTCCTGTCTGGAGGCGTACAGCTCCACCAGCTCTTTGGCTATCTCTTTGACGGCCCCTCTTACCTTTGTCTTTGTCTTATTCCACTCTGTGCCGCCCAGTTTATTGAGCTTCGGCTGTTTTGCATCGGCTCCGGCATATTTCTGGATTCCTTCGAGCCTCGTCGCGGGAAGATAGAGGTTCCCTCCGTCCCGGTACTCGATTTTAATATAATCCTTGACGATTTTATCCTGTTCAATTTTTTCGATTCCGCGGTAAATCCCAAGTCCATGGCTTTCATGAACCACATAGTCTCCTACGGCCAGTTCCGAAAAGCTCTGAATCTTCTTCCCCTGATAGGCTGTCTTTTTTCTCTTCTTTTTCTGGCGCACACCGCCGAACATGTCTCCTTCGGTAATCACGACAAACTTGATCAGAGGATATTCAAACCCCCTGTGAAGATTCCCGTAGGTAACCATGATCTCTCCCGGCAGCACCTGGATCTGCCCTTCGTCCGGGCAGAAGGCCCTCAGATCATACTCCCGTAAATCGCCCGCCAGACGGCTGGCCCTGGTTCTGGAGCCGGACAGCAGTACCACTCTGTATTTTTCTTTCTTCCATCTTGTCAGATCCTTGATTAAAAGCTCAAACTCGCTCTGCCTGTGAACCATGCTCTCCCGGAACTCTTCCTCAACCACCTCCGCTTTCTCGCGAAGGCGCAGAGGCTCATCCATGAAAACGGTCAGTCTGCCCTCCGGAAAATACCGCAGAAACGATACCGTCTCAGGGAAAAAATACCGGATGAAGCTACCGAGACCATGAACCCTCCATCCCTCCTTAAGGCCTTCCGTCAGCTCGCTGATTACCGACTCAATCCGGCGGGCCTCCTCCGTCTTCATCTGCTCCCGCAGTGATTTGACGTATTTATTCTTTTCTTTTTCTATCTTCAGGATACCGGCCGCCGCCTCTTCTCTGGTAAGGACCAGTTCCGTCGCAGGATAGATCAGGGCCTCGTCAAGCTGTTCCACCGATCTCTGGCTTTCCGGATCAAAGGTCCGGATGGAATCCACCTCATCCCCCCAAAGTTCGATTCGAAACGGTAGTTCTTCAGTCAGAGGATAGATGTCAATAATACCGCCTCTGACGGAAAACTGTCCCATTCCGTCTACCTGGGCAACCCTCTCGTATCCCATTCCGGTGAGGGATACCTTAAGCTTATCCACGTCCAGGGCCTCTCCGCTTCCAACCCTGAGACACTGCCGTTTCAGATTTTCCAGGGGAAGGAGGTGATCCATCAGGCCGTCGACCGTCGTTATGACAGCGCCCCCGCTCTCCTCCGCCAGATGCTTCATAACCTGCATCCTCTGCCTTGTCAGGAGGTTCCCATGGATATCAGAGCTGTAAAACAGCAGATCCCGGGCCGGATATAAATATACATCGGGAGAAAAACACCGGTAATCCTCGTAAAGCTCCCTGGCTCTCTGATCATCATAAGTCACAATCAGCTTCCATGATATCTCCTTTGTCAGTTCCGATATCAGGTGCGCCTTCTGTGAATCCATGCATCCGCTCGCCAGCAGAGGTCCCTGTCCTCTCTCCAGCTCCCGGTTCATATCCCCAAATTCAATTAACTCTTCAAGTGGATTTGCAAAAATGCTTTCCATTTCATTCCCCGTTCTTTCTGAGTATAACTCTCTTTGTCTCCGCTTTTATACTTCGGTTTCCGGTTTTTCCGCCGTTTTTTTCACTGTCCTGGCCGCACCGTTGAAACGGTTCATTGCGGTATCAACTCCATCGTTCATCATCGCCACGGCTGCCGCAGCTCCATCCTTAAATGCCTGCTCCATCCGTTCTTTCTCTTCTTTAGAAAAATGTCCCAGAACATAATCCGCCAAATCCATCCTGGCCGGCTTCTCACCTACCCCGATCCGGATCCTGGGAAATTCCTGGGTTCCCAGATGGGCAATTATATTTTTAATGCCGTTATGGCCGCCTGCGCTGCCTTTCTTGCGTATTCTTATCTGCCCCGGCTCCAGACTGATATCATCATAGATGACAATAAACTCCGAAGGTTCCGTCTTATAATAATCCATTACGGAACGGATGCTCTCCCCGCTTAAATTCATGTAGGTCTGCGGCTTTACCAGTATTACCTTATTTCCCTCAATCATTCCTTTTCCAATTAATGCCTTATGCGCTTTTTCCCTAACATCGATATTATACCGGTCCGCCAGTTCATCCAGCGTCATAAATCCTACATTGTGCCTGCTGCCCGCGTACTCTTTTCCCGGATTTCCAAGTCCTGCTATTATATACATATGATATTTTCTCCTTTATACGATCAAAATGATTCTGCTTCCTGATTTTTGTCTGCCACAGGCACGCCTTAAAGCGTTAGAATTTCCTTTTCCGGAATATCTAACGCTGTATTCAGCCATTTTATCAGGTTTTTTCGGTGTTGTAAAGGGATGGGAATTTAATTAAGCAGATGAGGACGCCGCCGGGACGGAAGACTCAGACAGAATCCCCCACCACACTGGACGCGTCCTCCGAACCTCAACCAAATCTCCATTATTCTCTTGCCGTCTATCTTTTATTATGGTAAAATTGGGGTGTTGTGCTTATATAAGTTCATGATTGGGTGAACGTTTCTACCAACTACCGGAATAGTTGACTATAGGCGGCAGCCTGGCTGTCGTTTACCATTCCGCGGTTGGTTTTTTATTTACTCCAGCCGGCCAGATATAATAAAAAGTTAAAGGGGGCAATATTTATGAACGAAATGAATCAGGCAGATGTAATCATCATCGGCGCAGGACCGTCCGGTATTTTCTGCGCTTATGAACTAATTAAAGAAAAACCGGATATGAAAATTTTAATGATAGAAAAGGGAAGGCCCATTGAAAAGCGGGTTTGCCCAAAACGGAAGACAAAGGTGTGCGTCGGATGCAAACCATGCTCCATCACCACCGGCTTTGCAGGCGCAGGGGCGTTTTCCGACGGCAAGCTTTCCCTGTCTCCCGATGTGGGCGGCAATCTTCCGGAGATTCTGGGCTACGACAGAGCGCAGGAGCTGATCCGGGAATCGGATGATATTTATCTGAAATTCGGAGCCGACCAAAACGTCTACGGAATTGACAAGCAGAAAGAAATAGAGGAAATACGGCGCAAGGCCATTACCGCCAACTTAAAGCTGATTGAATGTCCCATCCGTCATCTTGGTACCGAGGAAGGTTATAAGATTTATACCCGCCTTCAGGAACATCTGATAGAACAGGGCGTACATATGCTATTTAACACAATGGTCGATGATATTATCATTGAGAACGGAGTTGCCAAAGCTGTCGTAACAGACAGTAAAGAAACCTACAGCGCAGGCGAGATTATCGCCGCCATCGGCCGCGAGGGCTCCGACTGGTTCAGCCATATCTGCAGCCGCCACGGCATTGAGACGGAAGTCGGTACCGTGGATATCGGCGTCCGAGTAGAAGTCCGCGACGAGGTCATGGAATTCCTGAACAAGAATCTTTACGAGGCTAAGCTGGTCTACTACACCCCTACTTTCGACGATAAAGTGCGTACCTTCTGCACCAACCCGTCCGGGGAAGTGGCAACGGAATATTACGAGAACGGGCTCGCTGTCGTAAACGGCCATGCCTATAAGTCTAAAGAATATAAAACGAATAATACCAACTTTGCTCTGCTGGTATCTAAAAACTTCACCAAGCCGTTCAAGACGCCGATTGAATACGGCAAACACATCGCCCAGCTCAGCAATATGCTCTGTGACGGCAAAATTCTGGTTCAGGCTTTTGGAGATTTCCAGAGAGGCAGAAGAACGACAGAGGAACGTCTCTGCCGCAACAACCTGATTCCGACCTTAAAAGATGCTGTTCCGGGAGATTTATCCTTAGTTCTTCCGCACCGCATCATGGTAGATATTAAAGAGATGATCCTGGCACTCGACAAGGTCACTCCAGGCATTGCCAGCGATGAAACCCTGCTGTACGGCGTAGAAGTCAAATTCTACTCCAACAAGGTCGTTGTGAACACTGATTTTGAGACCAGCGTACAGGGGCTCCGCGCCATCGGGGACGGTGCTTCCGTCACCAGGGGACTTCAGCAGGCGTCTGCCAACGGAATCAGCGTTGCCAGAAGTATTTTAAATAAAATGGGGATTTAGTTAAGCAGGTGAGGACGCCGCCGGTACGGCCAGCGGACGGAGTGGTGGGGTGTGTATATGAGTCTTTCGTCCCGAGGGAGTATTGTCGTGGTT
>ERZ1036416.544-NODE-544-length-11302-cov-3.990131_pt1 | contig 11302 bp, 8 predicted proteins | sample MGYA00514219_ERZ1036416 | MGnify/ENA primary metagenome ERZ1036416 (study PRJEB33795, sample SAMN09464945) | human gut metagenome | host: Homo sapiens | place: USA: Stanford, California | collected 2016-11 | study: EMG produced TPA metagenomics assembly of the...
TCATCAGCCGCTCCACCTGGTTCAGCCTGGAGAAACTCTCCATCATGTTGTTTCCTAAATTAAATACAGGCTCATACTCAACCCCGGTGGTCCACTTAATCAGCCGCTCCTCGCTGTCATGCATATGGCTCCTGGCCACCGGCATGTACTTGCGCAGGCGTTTTAATTTCACCTCTGCCACATACGGGTTCTCCACGGTCAGCACGCCGCCCACGCACCCGCCGTTGCATGCGTTCAGCTCCACGAACCGCAGGTTGGTGAACTTCTGGTCCTCCATGTCCTCCAGCACGCGGATAACATTCTCAATCCCGTCCGCAGCCAGATAATTCTCCGTGAACAGGCCGCTGGCTTCCCCGCCGCTGTGTCCCCAGCTGATGCCAATCTTTCCCGAAGTCCCGATGACAGGATAATCCTCCCCTGCCACCGCCTTCATACAGGCCAGAAGCTTTGGATAGACATCCTTGATGGCCAGCACATGGTCCACCTGGCTTTTCTCGGTTCCCAAAGGCGACTTGACATAGGTCACCTTGGACGGGCATGGGGAAATGAACATGATCCCAATCTTCTCCCTGGGAAGCCCCGTGTCCTTCATGGCCTTCTCCGCCGCCAGGATACCCGCCACCTCCACCGGCGGATTCAGGGGCAGGAGATGGGGAATCAGGTTGGGGAACCGTACCCGGATCAGACGCACCACGGACGGACAGGCGGTGCTGATAAGCGGCAGCTGCCCCTCATGCTCGGATATGTACTGCCTGGTGGCCTCGCTCACCAGTTCCGCTGCCGCGCTCACCTCGAACACATCGTCAAATCCCATCTTCACCAGGGCGTTAAGCACGATATTCACATCATCCAGATTGTTGAACTGGCTGTAAAGGGACGGCGCCGGAAGGGCCACCGTGTATTCATACTGTTTCATCACATCCATCTTGTCATAGGTGGCAAGCTTTGCGTGATGCGGACAGACCCTGATGCATTCCCCGCAGTCAATACAGAACTTATTGTTAATGCTGGCTTTTCCTCCCCGCACCCGTATGGCCTCTGTGGGACAGCGTTTGATGCAGTTGATGCATCCCTTGCACAGGGATTCGTCCAGCCTCACGGAATGGTAAAATTTATCCATATCAACCTACTCCCTTGCTTCTACCTTATATCTTCACTATCATGGTAATGGTGGTTCCCTCTCCCAGCCTGGTGTCAATCTCCATCTCGTCCGAATATTTCTTCATGTTGGGAAGTCCCATACCAGCGCCAAAACCCAGGGAGCGGATTTCATCCGGAGCCGTGGAATATCCGGCCTGCATGGCCAGCTCCACATCGGGGATACCGGGACCAACGTCCGCCAGTATCATCTTAATCTGCTGAGGCGTCATCTCCACGGTAATCAATCCCCCTTTTGCATGGATTACCATGTTGATTTCCCCCTCATACATAGCAATGGCCACCTTGCGGATAGCCTCAGGGTCAACACCCATCTGCTTTAATTTCCGTTTCACATCACTGCTTGCCTCACCTGCCCTGGTGAAATCATCAGCCGATATGTCATATGTTAAAACAATTGCGTCCTCCATAATCGGTTCCCTTCATTCATTATATTATACTGCTTCCCTGCATCTTACGGAATCCGGCAGAGGCCCGCCGGAATATGCAGGCAGCTATATGGCCCCGCCGTGCAGCCCGGCCTCATAGAGCATGCCGCAGGCAGAGAACATCCGGTGCCCCGTGGCCATGACCACCAGCCCCCTGTCCTTTGCCATCTCAAGCATGGCCTCATCCGGCTTCTTCCCCCTTACGAATATAAGACACACGATATCCAGCATTTCCGCTGTCCTTATGACCTGCGGATTGCACAGTCCTGTGAGGAGGATGGAGTGGTCCTTGGAAAATGCCAGCACATCGCTCATCATATCCGAGCCGCAGGCCGACTTCACTTCCCTGTCCAGATACTCTTCCCCTACCAGTACCCTTGCTCCCAAAATGTCCCTTGCATCCCTTACCGTCATACCTTGCCTCTCCTCATGAAAAATTTGAATGGTTACCCAGGTGCTCCATACTGGCAGCATGGTTTCTGACCAGATGGGGCACCAGACAATTGTATACAATTTAATACAATATAGCATACCATCCATCTTGTTGATTTTCAATACAATTCCGAATTTTTACATGTTTTTTATCGTTAGATTTTTCACATTAAAGGTAGATTTTTTTAGTGTTTCATGATAAAATATTGATACATTGCACAATGTACAACCTATGAGGAGGTAATAAAAAGATGGCTTGCAAAAAACAAACCGTTCCCTTTGCGGGAACACCTGAGCAGGAGGCAGAACTGAAATCAGTGATTGCCCAGCTTAAGGACCAGCCTGGCGCCCTGATGCCGGTAATGCAGAAGGCCCAGGACATTTATGGTTATCTTCCTATCGAAGTGCAGACCATGATATCTGACGAAATGGGTCCGGCGAAATCTTCAGGAAACTGGAAGAATTGCTGGGCATCACCAACGGTGAATGCACAGCAGATGGCAAATTCTCCCTGGATTCCTGCCGATGTGTCGGCGCCTGCGGACTTGCTCCCGTCATGATGATTAACGGCGAGGTTTACGGACGCCTTACGGTGGACGATATACCCGGCATCTTGGCAAAGTACAATTAAGCCTATGATGACAGAGATTTCCCTGAATGTACTGGATGTATCAGAGAATTCCACACGGGCAGGCGCTTCCCTCGTCACCATCCTGGTGACAGCTGACACGGTCCATGACAAGCTGACCATTGTCATAGCGGATGACGGCTGCGGGATGACAGAGGAACAGGTGGCCCATGTAACGGACCCTTTCTTTACCACCAGGACCACAAGAAAAGTAGGACTTGGGATTCCATTTTTCAAATATGCCGCTGAAAGCACGGGCGGCAGCTTCCATATTGAATCGGAACCAGGTAAGGGAACCACCGTAACAGCAGTCTTCGGACTGTCCCATATAGACAGGATGCCCCTGGGTGATATGAATCTGACCATACATAACCTGATTGTGTACCATCCTGATACAGATTTCGTCTATACCTATACGTATAATGATGCATCATTCACGCTGGATACCCGGGAAATGCGGGAGATTCTGGGAGGAATCCCCTTTAATACCCCCGAGATATCCGATTACATACTGGAATATCTGAAAGAGAATCAACGGGAAACAGACGGCGGAGTCCAGCTTTAAGCCGGGCCCATGCCCCACAACCATGTAAGAGCTCATAATGAGCCACTCATAATCTAGGAGGATAATCGCATGAAAACTCTTGCTGAATTACAGGCAATCAGAGAGAAAATGCAGAGCCAGGTCAACCTGCGTGCCGAAGACCACAACCATACGCGTGTGGTAGTAGGCATGGCTACCTGCGGTATTGCGGCAGGCGCAAGACCGGTTCTGAATACACTGGCACAGGAAGTCCAGTCCAGAGGACTGACCGACCGGATTTCCGTAACCCAGACAGGCTGTATCGGCTTATGCCAGTACGAGCCGATCGTGGAGGTAATCGAGCCAGGCAAAGATAAAATTACATATGTTAAGATGAACCCTGACAAAGCCCTTGAGGTGATTGAACGCCATTTAATCGGCGGCCACCCGGTAGAGAAATACACCATGGGCGCAGCAGGCCTTAAATAATAAAGGAGGAAAGTACCATGTATCGTTCACACGTCTTAGTATGCGGCGGCACCGGCTGTACTTCCTCTGGAAGTCCAAAAATCATGGAAGCCCTGCACAATGAAATCAAGAAACAGGGACTGGAAGAGGAAGTGGCTGTTGTTGAAACAGGATGCCACGGACTCTGCGCCTTAGGTCCCATTATGATCGTATATCCGGATGCCACCTTCTATTCCATGGTGCAGCCGGGTGATATCCCTGAGATTGTTTCCGAACACCTGTTAAAGGGCCGTGTGGTAACACGCCTTCTTTACCAGGAAACCGTCAGCCCTGCCGGCGGCATCAAGGCATTAAGGGATACTGATTTCTACAAGAAGCAGCACCGTATCGCCCTGCGCAACTGCGGTGTCATCAACCCGGAGAATATAGAGGAGTACATCGGTACCGGCGGCTACCAGGCCCTTGGTAAGGTTTTAACGGAAATGACTCCTGACGATGTCATCCAGACCCTGCTTGACGCCGGTCTTCGCGGCCGCGGCGGCGCAGGTTTCCCAACCGGATTAAAGTGGAAACTGTGTAAGCAGAATGATGCTGACCAGAAGTATGTCTGCTGTAATGCGGACGAAGGCGACCCGGGCGCATTCATGGACCGTTCCGTCCTGGAAGGCGACCCCCATGCGCTCCTTGAGGCAATGGCCATTGCAGGTTATGCAATCGGCTCCAACCAGGGTTATGTCTATGTGCGCGCCGAGTACCCAATCGCAGTGGACCGTCTGAATATTGCCATCCAGCAGGCCCGTGAAATGGAACTGTTAGGCAAGAACATTTTCGGGACCGGATTTGACTTTGATGTGGATATCCGTCTGGGCGCAGGCGCATTCGTGTGCGGCGAGGAAACCGCCCTCATGACATCCATTGAAGGCAAACGCGGCGAGCCAAGGCCAAGGCCTCCGTTCCCTGCACAGAAGGGCCTGTTCGGCAAGCCCAGTATCTTAAACAACGTTGAGACTTATGCAAACATTCCTCAGATCATCCTTAACGGACCTGAGTGGTTTGCTTCCATGGGTACCGAGAAATCAAAGGGTACCAAGGTATTTGCCCTGGGCGGCAAGATCAACAACACAGGTCTTGTGGAAGTTCCCATGGGAACCACACTGCGCACGGTCATCGAGGAAATCGGCGGCGGCATCCCAAACGGCAAGAAGTTCAAGGCTGCCCAGACCGGCGGTCCTTCCGGCGGATGTATCCCGGCAGAGCACTTTGATATCCCCATTGACTATGACAACCTGCTCTCCATCGGTTCCATGATGGGTTCCGGCGGTCTGATTGTCATGGACGAGGATGACTGTATGGTGGATATTGCCAAGTTCTTCCTGGAGTTCACGGTTGAGGAATCCTGCGGCAAGTGTACCGCATGCCGTATCGGGACAAAGCGTATGCTGGAAATCCTGGAGAAGATTACCAAGGGCACTGCCGAGATGGAGGACCTTGATAAGCTGGAAGAACTCTGCCACTACGTAAAGGCCAACTCCCTGTGTGGTCTGGGCCAGACCGCTCCCAACCCTGTACTGTCCACCCTTCATTTCTTCCGTGACGAGTACGAGGCACATATCAAGGAAAAACGCTGTCCGGCCGGCGTATGTAAGGCGCTCCTGTCTTATGTCATTGACCGCGACAAGTGCCGCGGATGTACCCTGTGCGCACGTACCTGTCCTGCAGGTGCAATCGTGGGAAGCGTTAAGAACCCGCACGTTATCGACCTTAACAAGTGTATCAAGTGCGGCGCTTGTATGGAAAAATGTAAGTTTGGCGCAATCTACAAGAAATAATAAGGGAGGGAATAGACGATGGAGACAATTCTGGAGGCAGCAAGACTGGCACATATCGAGATTCCTACTCTGTGTTTCTTGAAGGAGATTAACGAAATCGGTGCCTGCCGTATCTGTATTGTAGAATTAAAAAATGGAAAACTGGTAACTTCCTGCGTGTATCCGGTTGAGGAAGGTATGGAAGTATTTACCAATACACCCAAAGTCCTGGATTCCAGGAAAAAGACCTTACAGCTTCTGTTATCCAACCACAACCGCTCCTGCTTATCCTGTGTGCGCAGCGGACACTGCGAGCTTCAGGAGCTGGCCCATGAACTGGGTGTTGAGGACGAGGCTTACTATGACGGTGAAAAGACACCCTCTGAGGTTGACTACTCTGCTGCCCACATGATCCGTGACAACAGCAAATGTATCCTGTGCCGCCGCTGTGTGGCTGTATGCGACCAGGTACAGGGCATTGGCGTAATCGGCGCCAACCACCGCGGGTTTGCAACTGATATCGGCTCCGCATTTGAGATGGGTCTTGGGGAAACCTCCTGCGTTTCCTGCGGACAGTGTATTGCCGTATGTCCTACAGGCGCCCTGACAGAAAAGGATTACACCGGGGACGTATTTGCAGCAATCGCAGACCCGTCCAAGCATGTAATCGTACAGACCGCTCCTGCCGTACGCGCAGGACTGGGCGAGGAATTCGGCCTGCCAATCGGTACCGACGTGGAGGGCAAAATGGCTGCCGCACTGCGCCGCCTTGGCTTTGACAAGGTATTTGACACCAATTTCTCCGCTGACTTAACCATCATGGAAGAGGCCCATGAGTTCCTGGACCGTGTACAGAATGGCGGCGTGCTTCCTATGATTACCTCCTGCTCGCCAGGATGGGTTAAATACTGTGAGCACTATTTCCCGGATATGACCGAGAATCTTTCCACCTGTAAGTCTCCTCAGCAGATGTTTGGCGCCATTGCCAAATCCTACTATGCAGAGAAGGCCGGCATTGACCCTAAGGACATCGTAAGCGTAAGCGTCATGCCATGTACGGCCAAGAAATTTGAGATTGGCCGTGAGGATCAGGATGCCAACGGCGTACCGGATGTGGATATTTCCATCACGACAAGGGAGCTGGCCCGCATGATAAAGAAAGCCGGTATCCGGTTCTTAGACCTTCCCGATGAGAAGTTTGACGATCCCCTGGGTCTTGGCACGGGTGCGGCCGTTATCTTCGGCGCAACCGGAGGCGTTATGGAGGCGGCTCTGAGGACAGCCGTTGAGACATTGACCGGCGAGGAACTGCCTAAGCTGGATTTTGAGGAAGTGCGCGGCACAAAGGGAATCAAGGAAGCCACCTACAATGTAGCCGGCATGGATGTAAAGGTTGCCGTTGCTTCCGGCCTTGGCAATGCAAAGGAACTGCTTGAAAAAGTGAAAGCCGGCGAAGCTGACTACCACTTCATCGAAATCATGGGATGTCCGGGCGGCTGTGTAAACGGCGGCGGACAGCCCCAGCAGCCAGGACATGTGCGCAACACAACGGATATCCGCGGCCTGCGTGCAAAGGTCCTTTATAACATTGATTCCGCCAACCCGATCCGTAAGTCCCATGAGAATCCTGCAATCAAGGAACTTTATGCAGCTTACCTGGGCCAGCCTGGAAGCGAGGTAGCGCACCACCTCCTTCACACCACGTACGTAAAGAGGGAAATCAATAAGAAGTTTACCAGGGAAGTACCCAATATTGCCATAGAGGTTGGCGATTACTAAGGTTTTTTGCAAGCAATCATGATATACAAAACAGCGGACTGCAGGCTTGCCCCTGCATCCGCTGTTTTGGTGTCTGCCAATGATTTTGTTTCAGCTGATGTCGTTTCAGCTGATGTTTTCCATCCCTTAAGTCAGCATCCCCATCCTCTTAGCCTCTGCAATGGCGTTGGTCCGGTTGTTGACCGACAGTTTCTTATAGATATTCTGGATGTGGTAACGCACGGTGGGCAGCGACACACACAGCCGCTCCGCCATTTCCCCATGCTTAAGGCCCTGGGCCAGAAGGGACAGGACCTCTTTTTCCCTGTCCGTTAAAAGATTCCCCGGGGCCAGGGACGGACCGGCCTTAAGCTGGCTGCTGCACAGGGACAGAAGCTTATGCCTGTAATCCTCCGGATAGGACCCTGTCTCCAGTGCATCCTTCAGGTATTCCGAGATAAAGCCTGCATTTTCAATGAAGGGCATGAACACCGCGTCCTGGGATGCAATATCCAGGGCTTTCTGCAGGGTCCTGATTCCCTCTTCCCTTCCATAAAGGTGATGCTTTGCCACGGAACAGTAGATATGGTTGAAAATATACCCAAACTGGCAGGAATGGATATCGAACCGCCTCTGGTATTCCTGGCACATGATTTCCAGCCGGATATGGTCCTGCTCCATCATCAGCAGCCGTCCGGCCACAATATACGTAAAACCAATCCCATCAAATATCAGGTTTGTCTGTGCATTATCCGTGTTCCTCAGCCAGGCCGGGACTTCATCGGTCCTCCCTGTAAGCAGGCTGATATATGCATGGCATAATTCAGCTGTTGTATTCAGCACAGGCTGCTCCTCCAGCCCCCGGTTGTCCATCAGTTCCTGCATGAGCTGTCTGGCTTTTGCCGGCTCCTGGCTGATCAAGGCGTGCCTTGCCAGGGCAAACACGGCGCAGATTTCAATGGAAAGCTGGTTATACATCCTGGACTCAATGATTGATTTGCGGGCAGGCAGACTGACCGCGTCAAAATCACCGGTTTCCAGGGAAAGCTCTGCCTGGATCAGGTTACGGTATCCGTGTCCGCAGTACTGCACGGCCCGCTCCAGCCAGGAATAATTTTCCGATATGAAGGAAGCGTCCGCGGTCAGGTGTCCCGGGGTTGTATAATAGGTGTATAGCATGCTTGGCGCGCCGTAGGTAAACTCGGTGCGGTTGCTGACAATACAGGAATAGCGGCCATTAAAATACCCCACTGCCTTCTTCGCATGCTCCACAATCTGGTATGGATTATTAAATGCGCAGAATATCCAGGTGTTATGGATTTCCCCCAGGATCCTGCTCTTTCTTGGGACAGGAAGGGCGGCCTGCTTAAAGTAACGCTCCATGGTCTCAAGCTTCTGTACAATCAGCTTCTTGGTCTCAACCAGGTCATGGGACCAGAGCAGGCTGGCCCGCAGATAGCGGAGCATGGCCAGCGGATAGGTGAATTCCTTGTCCTGGGTGATTTCCCCCAATATTTCTTTTATCATATGATACTGGATGGCCCCGATATCCAGATTCCGGTCTGAATCCAAATCCCTTAATATCCTGTCATAATCCCCTGCAAGATAAAAATAATTGTATGCACGGAACTGGTTCCCATGCCCCATGAACCATTCCGCCATCCTCATGTAAAGCTGGGCCGTTGCACAGCCTTTACTCTCTGCCTTCTTCTGCAGGAACGCCTTAAAGATATCCGTAATCTGATAATGGGATGATTCCTCATGAAAAACAATCAGCGCATTGCTGGTGAGAAGTCCCCGGAGGATTCCGGGGGCATCTGCGTTTCCTGTGATGCAGACAGCCTGTTCCGATGTGAAGCTGTCCAGGAATGAACATTCTTCCAGAAGGCTCTGTACCTCAGAAGAATAGGTCTTATAGAAATTATTTTCCAAAAGCACTTCCAAGGGCTCGTTGCTAAGGGTCATCTCCCCGTTCTTAAGTCTCTGGCTCAACAGATAAATCCCTGTAATCCATCCCCCGGTCCAACGGAATATCTTATCCGTATTCTCTCCCGACACCTCCATGTCCTGCAGACGGAAATACTGGTTTATCTCAGGCTTCCTAAACCGCAGGGTGTCCTGGGAAATGATATGGCACAGTCCCTTGGACAGCAGCTCGGTCACCGGAAGGGCGCGGATGCTGCGTGTCAGAAGGATGATGTGGAGGTTGGGGATGTTCTCCGCCACAATGGCTGTCAGCAGGTTTGCCGTCTCCGCCTCATCAATAAACTGATAATCATCCAGTATGACCCACACCGGGGTATCAAACTGGGTATCGCTGATAAGGTTCACGATTTTGGCCAGCTGTGCCATGTCCATGGGAAGTCCCAGGTTCTTAAGGCGGCTGCCCAGGCCTGGGTTGCGCTTTTCAATCAGGCTGGTAAGCCGCTCCCAGAAATAGGCAATGGAACCGCAGCTGCCTGATAATGGGATATAAATGGGCGAATACTTCCTGGCCGCCATGTAGGCCTGGATGGATGAACTCTTCCCAAACCCCATGGCCGCCTGAAGGATGGTCAAAGGATAGGACGACATGTTATTAAATTCACGTTCCACTCTTGGGCGCCGAAGATAAATTCTTTTATTAACAGGCTGCATGCTTAACCACCTTACTCTAAAATGACCAAAAATCAGCTGATAGTATGGGGAATTTTATAACTATTACTCACACTATCAATACTGATAGTATATGGGTTTCGTATAAGAAGCTATAATCATGATAAATTATAAACAATCAAATTGCAATAGAAATACGAAAAAACTGGAGGTATCTGACTATGTTTGCTGATTTAGTAATCCTGAACGGAACCATCTGCACCGTGGACCGTCTGTTTTCCTATTGCCAGGCCGTTGCGGTAAGGCAGGGCACCATCATTGACCGGGGCACCACGGACCAGATGAAGGCTTATATCGGAAAGGACACAAAGGTAATTGACGCCCAGGGAAAGCTGGTGCTTCCTGGCTCCAATGATTCCCACATGCACGCATGCCATACCGGTTTTACCATGTCCCCTTCCTTCCTGGACTTAAACGGGCCCCATTATGACTCCCTTAAGATCATCCAGGACAAGGTCGCGCTTGCAGTTTCAAAAGCAGGCCCTGGGGAGTGGGTGTTCGGATGCGGCTTTGTAGACAGCAATATAAAGGAACTGGCTGCCGAGGGACGATTGATGAACCGCTGGGACCTGGATCCTGTATCCGGCAATGTTCCTGTGGTGCTTACGGACTTTTCCCTGCATTCCCTGGTCTGCAACAGCGCGGCGTTAAGGCTGGCGGGAATTGACGGCTCCTACCCTGAGGTCCCCCACAGCGTGGGCACCATCGGACGCACGCCGGACGGCAGTCTGACCGGGCGGTTCAATGAATGGGGTGCTGAAAACCTCCTTCTGAAAGCCTGCCCCATCTTAAGCGACCAGGAACTGGAAGACTGTATCCTGCGCGTCCAGCGCGAATGCAACCGCCAGGGCATTACCTCCCACAATGATATCCTGGGCGAAGGAGGGGAATACCTTTACCGGGGTACCTGGGGCACCAGGCCCATGTGGATTTACGAAAAGCTGAGACAGGAAGGAAAGCTGACCGCCCGTGTTAACATTAACATCTTCTCCTCCATCATGGGGGAAGCCAGCTATGACGCCATCATCCGCGGCACGGACCGCATCCGCACCCCTGAGTGGGGCGACCGGGAATGGGTTAAGGCAGATGCTGTCAAGTTCTTTGTGGACACGGACGGCCCCCACTGGCTGAGGAAAGAATCTGACCGGCCGGAGGGGGCCGGCGGTTCTGCCTGGAACGGCAGTGATGAGGAACAGGCGGATGAAATCCGCCGCACCATCATCGAACTGCACCGGAAAGGCTGGCAGATGGGTATCCATTCCATGGGCGGCAGATCCATGGACGTCTGTGTGGACGCCATTGCCGAGGCAGAACAGCTCTATCCCGGAAAGGATTTGAGACATTTCCTCATCCACTGTGATGACCAGACCAGGAAATGCGCTGCCAAAATGGCAAAGTTCGGTATCCTGGCAGCCATCCAGCCAACCGCTGCCAATATCGTGTT
>ERZ1036416.560-NODE-560-length-11076-cov-2.992287_pt1 | contig 11076 bp, 21 predicted proteins | sample MGYA00514219_ERZ1036416 | MGnify/ENA primary metagenome ERZ1036416 (study PRJEB33795, sample SAMN09464945) | human gut metagenome | host: Homo sapiens | place: USA: Stanford, California | collected 2016-11 | study: EMG produced TPA metagenomics assembly of the...
AAAAGTTCAGCATTATTCGGCTTATCCAGGCTATTGCCCTGTAAGGGTTTCAGTCCTTTCAGCCATAAGCAAGTCCTTTTTGTCACATAATTCTCTGTATCTTCCACAGACTCCGCAAATTGGTACGGTTCTATAATTTGGTCTGGCTTTCTGTATACAGTATTCATCACCCCGACGGGGTTTTCTATCGCCACCCTTTCGCAATTTACATTTGCAAATTTCATAAAAAATTCTTGTGCCTGTATCCTCTTCGCTGTCCTTGTGTTGATTTGCTCAAGTGTGGCGCCCTTCAGACTGTGGCTTCTTGTCGCTGCATTACTCAAGTAAGTGCAAGGCGGATGTGCAATTATTAAATCCCACTTGTCTATATTGTGAGCGCTTCCGTCCTCTGTCTTAAACATCTGCCCCCCCCTCAAGATTTCTAGGCAATCGCCTTTTATGTGCCATTCCGGATGTCCACCATATTGGTCTTCTATGTCACAGCTGTAAGCGTTATGTCCTAATGCTCTAAATTCTTTACAGACTGTCTGACTGCATTCACAAGCTATTAATACATTCATTTAGTCATACCTCCTCCTGCTCTCTTTATGCATAAGTCTCACTCTGTCTGTAAGCCTAAAACCTGCAAGGTCAACAATATATCTGATGTGCTTAATTAGTTCGTCATGTTCGGTCTGCTCCTTTAGTTGTCTTTTCTTTACCTCTTCCATTGATATAATCGCCTTGTAGGCTGTGCTATCTTTGTATCCTTCCGCGTTGTGTTTGATATCGCTACTCATTTGCCTCCTCCTCCGTCAATATCTCCAATATCTCTCTTGTGTGCCCCAACGCTTCAATATTCCTTTCTTTTGCTCTCCTACAGATCACTTCTATAGACTTTTTTGCTATATCTATGAAGTCTGTCGTGGGCAAACTAGGGCACAAGTCTCCCCCTTCCCTTCCTTCAGCGTGAAAAGTGACATAAATATTCTCGTCATGCATCCACGCTTCTAACACCTCTATATCTAAGTGAGTTCTTTCGTTTTGCTTTAGTTTATATGTAATTTCAGTGAGTAACTCACAAATCTTTTTCGCCTTCTCTCTTCCTTCGCTCATTTTTCACCTCACGCATAGTATTTTATTTCATTTCCCTTGCATATGTATTCATTTTTAAACAAGGGTTTTAGTTCACCATTTTCCTGTAATTCGTAAATCTCCATGTCCATTTCCTCAGCCATTTTCTTTTCAAGTCTTGCGCCTTTTGACTTCTGCCACCCTTTAAGCATGACCATCTTATCTGACATACCCACAAGGCTATAACATAGCTCCATGTACTCCTTGTGAGTGCCGTATGGCAGGACATTGCCAAGCCGCGCGGGATTTATTATGTCGGAGCCTTTAAATCTTTTACTTGCCCTGATAGTGTTTTCTGCTCGCAAGAAATTCAGCAGGTAGTTTTTTACGCCCGTAATTGGGCCAGATAGGTATACCCTCATTTTCTCTCCTCTCTGACTTCCACCCACAGTCCGCTTTTTCCATCTTTCTCGTAGCAGAAATCTGCATCCTTACCCTCTCTTGTCAACTTTTTCATTAGCTCGATAGCTTCGTCCAAGCTGCTGCACTTGATATATTTAACTTCATTCATTCTTTTCTTTCTCTCCCTCAAAACTCCTGTATCCACCTTTTACCCTTGCATCCAGTTCGTCTATGTAAGCCTCCATAATCTTGCAGGCTATAGGATAGCTTGAATAATTCGTCTCAACATACTTCATCAAGACCTGCATAGACTTTGCAACCTCGTCTTTATCTGAGTTTTCATCAAACTCCCTTGCCGATTTCCACCATTTATTGTGTATATCATTTATCATCACAATTATCTTGTCGTTCGGCATTATTTCCTTGTAGTCCATATCCTTTAAAAGCTCCTGAATTGTTTGTAAACTGATAATAATATATTTATCTGTGATATATTTATCTGATAATAATAGTATTCATGTAGTATTATTGGTTTATTATCTTGTTTTTTTTATTTTTGTTAGACCAAGTAATTCCCCTGTTGTAACCAGTATAACCATGCGTAACCGTGCTTTTTTACGGTTTGGATACACCCTCAAACCCTTATGTATAAAGGCTTTCGGGGATACCGTAACCATGTAACCATAAAAAACACACTCTCACATATAGGAGAAAAATTTTTATACATAAAATATTGAAAAAATATTTATATATATACATATACATGTGCATGGTTTCTGCGGTTACATGGTTACTTCCCCGACAAAACCGCATAATTACTAGCTTTTTAAGGTTTTTCCACGTAACCATATTATTTTTTTGTAACCTTAATTTGGTTCGTATTTATCAGACAATAATCTAATTAAATGGAAGTATATCATTATTTATCATATCAATTTGTTCAAAACCGCTATTAAGTTCACTATTATCTGATAATTTTATTTTTACACAGCGCACAGGGGTTCCGTTGAATTTTTTCAAAGAATCAGTTCTTCCCTTATTCGTCTGCAGTAAATTCTTATCGCTTGCCCATTTTAAAAATGATACTCTTGAAAATCCTGACTGCTTACAAAGGTCTGACATTACAGTTGATATAATTACAGCATAACCGTCTTCTATGAGTCCCCATTTTTCCATGCTCTCATTGTCCGGATCAAACCTTGCAGGGTTCATAGCCACTTTATCGACAATGTATCTGTAACACCTTTCATTATCCGAAATCTCATTTTTATCAATTAAAACCTGCTTTGCTTCCTCAATGTCTATATACTCACCATCCTTGAAAATATAGTCTGTTGCTATCTTGTCAGCGGTAAGTACTATAGAAAGTGATAAGCTTTGTTTTTGCATTTTTTCGTCATTATCAAGTTCGTCAAGAAAGTTCTTTTGAATTTCCATAAGTCCTTCAACTCCGATTTCTTTCAAAACTTTTATAAATTCACGCCCGGCATAACCATAATTGTTTTTCGCCATCGAAGCCGTAAGCCTTGGATCCTCAAAGATATAGCCGTCACAGCTTATCTCTAAGATTCTGTTCATTGCTCCACCTTGGTTGACATAAGAAGTCAAAGGCTTTTCACCGTTTGTGATTATGCAGTTTTTCCACCTGCTTTCACGATTTATTCCAATATCCTTGTTACTTCTTGTCTTGCCCTTTCCGGAACAAAGGACATATACCAAGCTTTCAAAGTTTTCAGCTAAGCGCCTGTTTTGATTTGATGTATCGTCAAGTAGCATTGGCAAGTGGTTTAACATGTCGGCTTTAGCCTCTAAGGCCGTCTCCGTACTTTTATAGTCACCTATAAATGCGTTCTCGTCAGGATTTGCCCAAACGGATGCCGCAAGCATTAAGGCTACCGACTTACCTGCCTCAGTGCCTCCCCAAAGATCCACAAAGAATGGTAGGCCTCTTAATGGAGCAACCAGGACGCTTGCGAATGACGCTGCTAAGCAAAATTTACTTTCAATCCTTTTTCTTGCCCTTACGGTTCTTACATGGTCTAACCAAGTTGTGTAGCGACCTTGAGTGGTCACACTTTCAGATACCTGCTTGAACTTCATATCTCCATCGAAAATAATATCTCCGTCAAATGGTATGAAATCTTTGTTTAGCCATCCGAACTTTGAAGTCGAACGCTTAATTTTAATAAAATTATCATTCTGATTTTCCACATCTGACAGGTATTTTACTAAGAGCTTTGCATTTTCGCTTGTAACCGCTATTCCCTGTTCTGCCAAAGCTACTATTTTGCTTGCTGAAGCTATCAAAGACTTAGGTACTACTATTTCATGCCAAGTTCCGTTACGCTTATATGCAAGCTTTATTTGCTCCGCCCCGGTTTCAATGTTTTTCAATCTCTCAACCGGCAATATTGGGTGGTAGCAGGCATATTCGTCTGAATTAGGCTTAAGTATTCCGCGTTCTGTAGCGTTCCAATAGCCACATATCATATTGTCGTATTCGTCACTTTCAAAGTTAGTCCACTGGCAAAGAGTACCTTTTGTTTTTTCAGGTAATGCCTCTCTTTCAGCTTTTCTGAAAGCATCAAGCAGTATTTTAAATTCTGTATACGCCTTCAATTCTCTTGCTCTGTCCATCAGGTTGGCTATGTTTACGCCTCTTTCGATTTCGTCCTCTTCGTCAAAGACTTCCTGCATAAACTCTCTTGAGAGCAGGTCGCTTTTAGTCACTTCTTCAATTTTCTTCATCAACCTGCTCCTTTACTGTAAAAATCCTGATACAAAGCTGTAGTCACATAAGTATATGCATACTCATATGCATCTTCTTCTTTACTCAATTCGGCACGCTCTACAGTTACCTGTAAAAGGTCTCTGTAGCAGTTTACCCATTCGTCACTTAAAGGCTCCAATTCACTTAGTAACGCCCTTAATTCATCTTGTCTATTAAATATACGTATTTTCTTGTTTCGCTCGTTCTGTGCAATCCTAGTGGCTTTCTCACGCGCCTTACGCCTTTTATATTCTGCAAATTTAGCCTTTCGACTATTATCCTCTACACCTCCAAGACTCTTGTAAGCCTCAGAGAAGTTGCAATTTTCCATACCTGCGACAAAATCAAAGATATCGCCATGCTTTTGACAACCGAAACAATAAAAAGACTTTGCATAAATTTTCATTGATGGAGTCTTTTCCTTGTGAAAAGGGCAGCATATAAACCCTGCCCTGTTTGGTTTAAATCCGTATTTTTCAAGGATTTCCGACATTGAATATTTTTCTTTTATTTCTTCAGATGTCATACTCACCTCCTCAGGATTTCTATTATTTTCTTTCCCGTTTCTCCCTTGTTGCAAAAGAGAAATTCACAGCCATACTTAATTTTTATTGTTGAAAGAACCTTATACAGCTTTTCTCCTGTCATTGCCTTAGTTTCAAATGTTTCCCATCTGCCTGTAGTAGCAGACTTTACACGTGCATATCTCCTGGGATTTATCCAGTTTTGCACATCCTCAAGACTCTTTATTCCCTTGCCATGCTCGCATAAAAATACAATTTTTATACCTGCCTCGTTCGCCCTTAAAAGCTCATTTCTGAACCTGTTATGGTCTTGACATACATTGCCACACAGCTCGCTTAAGTTCTGCTTTCGGTCAACTACAAGCCTAGGATTGTCGTAATTCATATAGTCACCGACATACAGTTTTGAGGATATCTGAGTTACGCCCTGCCTGTTAAACTCATGCAATATCTTTTGTATGGCTTTAGCCTTTTCTCTCGTGTCTATTTGTATCTGCATTACGCCTCCTAGTTAAATGGCAGGCCTTCACCGTCAACACTGTCAGGAATATCCATAAATCCGTCAGCACTTGCATTTGACGGTGACGGCCTTGAACTTGCCTGCCCTTCGCCTGCTCCCTTGCCGTCTGCAAACTCCTGTGTAGCTATAAGAATATCTGTTGTATACACCTTCTGGCCGTCCTTGTTTGTGTAGCTTCCTGTCTGAATACGACCTGAAATCAATACTCTTTGACCTTTTCTGAAGTACTTTTCAGCAAATTCTGCCGACTTTCCAAATGCAACGCATGATATAAAGTCGGCCTCTTCGCCTCTCATTCTGTCAACCGCTATAGTGTACTTAGCTACTGCCTTTGTCTCTTCCCCATTTGTGTATCTTATCTCCGGATCTCTTACTAACCTTCCGCATATAATAGCTTGATTCACTCTGTATCCTCCACTTCATCTAATATTAAATCTGTATACAATATCGGCCTTGATAGAACTTTCGTAAGTCTGCAATAGTCGCAGGTTCCGCACCTTTCAGGCTCTATTTCACCGTTTTTTATCTTCACAACTCTTTCAACATGCTCTTTCACCTTCTCAAGTGCTCCTGCAAGTGCTTCATCATTTATCTGTATGATTTCAATATCTGTAATCTTTTCTTTGCTTGCAGCGGCTATATAAAAAGGCAATACCTTTCCTATATTCTGCCTTACAATTTCTTGATATACGGCTCCCTGAATTTCATATCCCCAATTTGTAATAAAATCCGTAAAACCGTATTTTTTTACATAAACCCTGTTACGGATTGACTTGACAATCTTTAAGTCAACTATGCAGATGTCAGGGATATAAGAGTCAATTTTAATTTTCCAAGGGACTCCACCGATTTCGCCCGTCATTATCACTTGTTTTTGCCCGGACATGAATCTCATGAAATATGGATCTCTTTCAATCCTATTTATAATTTCTTCAGCTTGTCTATATTCAGCTTTTAAAGAGCCTTGTTTTGTAAATATCTCGCAATTTTCAGCCTTAAACTTCTCTAAACTACCCTCAAAGTAAGAATCGACATAACTGCCAACCAGTAGGGCTGTACTTTTCTCTCTCTCGTATTCGCCATTTAGCTCTGCCAATGCCCTTGCCTCACATCCTTTGATGCCTGTGCTGCCTACAAAGTCCTTATACTGGCTAACAGATAAATACTCTCTATTAGCCTCTGCACTAAAGTAGTTACTGCTTGTCAGCGTCATTTACGGCCTCCTCTTTTGCAAACGGATCGTGAGCTGTAGGCCTTGCAGGTGCAATATCTTCCGCCTCGCCTTCAACACAACAACCCAGCAGCAAGTTTGGTATGTACAGCCTTGCAAAGAATGCCGCTGCACGATAGCCAAGCATTTGCTCGGGCATGTTTTTCCACTTCGGATTGCTTAGCCACCCCTCGGCCTTTGCCATCTTCATTGTCGCCTCCGGACCTTCTATTGTCTCGCCCTCTCTTGTCACTGCCTTTATGCAACACCCTCTGTCTTCTGTGCCCTTTTCACCAAAATACACAGGCTTGGCTTCTTTAAACTCTTTTGCATTTTTGAGCATTCCCATGCAGGCTTGTCCACTCCATGAAGGCTTACCTTTGACCACATAAAGGTTTTGCATAACCATCATAGGACTTAATCCCATGCGGTTTGCCATATCTACCGCTATAGCACAATCCATAGCCTTGCCTTGATAAGCCTGTGGCACAAGGGAAGACGATGCGAACATCTTTCCAATATTGAAAAGCTCCTGAAAACTCTCTGTTTTTGCAAAAACATCAGCCGAAACTGGCAATGCACCTTCTTTTACTGTTAATTCATCCATTCTATTTCCTCCTTAGCCTCCTGTAGCTTTTCGTCGCATAATTCCAATATCGCCCTTCTGTCCATCTCATCAAAGCAATCCTTGCAGATAGGTCCTGCCTGTGAGTCCCAGTATTGCTCTCCCTCGTATATATATTGTCCACACTCAACGCATGTGTATATTCCTTTATCTTCAGCGTTTGGACATCTGACATCGCAAGGATTTTTACCGCATATGTCACACATTTTGTTCTTCCTCCTCATCAAAGAGTAATTCAATTTCTTTTTTCTCTATTCTGTATTTACCGTCATGCGCTTTTGTAAGCTTCCAGTCATCCATGCTGCTACCATACGCATCTGCCCATTCGTCTGATATATTTAAAACTATAAGACCTGTCATCCCTCTATTTTTCTTGGCGCTCTTTATCATTTCAATCGCCGGAACTATCGCCTTACTAAACTCTTTCATTTGCTCTTTTGTAAACTTCTCCATGCTATTCTTTCCTTTTCTTAAAAAACAAACATCACAACTACTGCTAAATTAAACATCGTAAGCCCTATCACTCCAGTCCAAAAAGCCTTTTCCACACTGTCGAGATCATGCTCCAGCTCTGCAACTTTTCTTTTTAGCTTTTCAACTTCTTTGCTGTGTCCATTCTTAAATTCTGCTATATCTTTCTCTAACTTCTTTCCTGTCCACACATCCGGCACAACTACCTTTTCTTTTAAATTAGACATTTAAATCCTCCTTTGCTGAGAAGTTTTCTTCCCAGGTCTTTATCGTCTAATAATTCCTTTAATGTTTTCTTTTCTAATACCTTGCTCAATGAAGGACTAGAGAGTATTACTCCCAGACTACTATCCATGAGTATCTGGCCAATCGTTGCCGACATAACTCTCTCAATCCTCTTAATCCTGATAGCTCTCTTCTTTTTCTTGCCGTGAACGACTTCTTCCTTTTCCTCTATAACCTTTAATTCGCACCAATTGTGATACACTTTCTTGACTTCAACTTCACAGATTACATCAATAGCTATCGCGTTTTCTCCGTTTAAAAGCTCGCATTTCATCATAAACTTATCGCCCGGCTGTATTGCCTTGTGAATCTCTTTATATCTAAGTGCAGGCTTAGGACCGTCAATAACGTGTATGATTGTATTATTGTGATGTACTATCATATGCGTTTCCTCGCCTGTGCCAGTGCCTCTTCTTTCGTGATGTAGAAGTAAAGGTCTGTAGAGCTTACCTTGAATCGGTCTACTTCAAAATTTTCATCAGTTGATGTTTCCCCTAAACTAAGTTTAAAATCTCTGTTTTTTAGCTTTACGCTATCAGGGCACTCATCGTCTTCCAGTGATTCTCCAATCGGGGTTATGTCATTGATATACATCCCATTGGCTCTACATCTTCTTGTAGTACCTGAGTTTCTTAAAGCTGGCCAAGGCAGTAGTATTTTAACAAGATACTCATTTCCTTCTTCATCTTCCCCGATAGTCCATCCTATAAAGCTTCCTGTATCAGGACATACAGGATAGATACCAACGGTATTATCAAACTCAGCTGTAATGATGTTTGTATCCTGAAGGTTTGCCTCAGTCAGGTTTGCCTGTGCGAAACTTGCACAGTCCAGATCCGCACCCTCAAAGGATGCCTCAGTAAGGTTTGCAGATAAAAATACAGCGTTTTGACAGTTCGTCTCATTGAAGTTTGCGCTCCATGCATTTGCGCATGAAAAGTCCGCATTTTTCAAATTTGCACCTTCAAAATTTGTACCGACAAGAACTGTATCTATAAAGCAAGCTCCCTCAAGGTCTGCATTGCTAAAATTTGCTCCTGATAAGTTCTGACCTTTAAAGCTCCATCCCCTAAGGTCCATGTTTGCGAAATTATTGTTTAAAGCCTCTTTTAAATCCTTTTTCATATTCTCTCCTTTTCTCGGCAGACGTATGCTTGATATGAATTTTCGTTCCAGATGTCAACACCCATCTTGATTAATCTGTTTTTTATTGACGATTCGGACCTTCCCATGATTTCCGCTATCTGCTTTTTACTTAAATCCTTTTGCAGTAATGCTTTTAGCATTTTCATTTCGTCAACTGTCCAAAAAGACCCGGTTCTCATGTTGCCACTTTCAATCTCTCTTTTCTTGGTACTTACACTGCCTGCAGGTCTTTGTAACCTTATAGCAATAGCCGATGTCTTTTCACCCTTATCCATAAGGCTTTTCAAGAGCTCTATCTCTTCAGCTGTCCAAGCCTTGTATCTTTTTGACATTTTCATCCTACCTCTCTTACTATTCTCAACTGAGACCTAGACCTTGCAGGCCTTCTCCTCTGGCTTGCAAACTCATCCGTCTGTATTTTTATTCTCTTCGCTATCCACTTATCAAAACCGACCGTGTCGAATATGATAGTCGAATTTGGTTTTGACGGGTCCACCTTTGTAGCGAATGTTTGCCTTGGATCCCTATAGGCTTCCATCAGTAAAGGTTGTGGAAAACCTAAGCTTTTAAGTTCTGACATTTTCATTATTTTCTTCGGGTAATCCATCTTTTCTTGTCACCTCCCACAATTTAAACCGCTTCTTCTCTACTATTAGTAGAAACTCTAGGCAAAAAAATATTATCAACTGAAATGCCATATATACCGGCTAACAGATATAAGTTTGCCCTATCAGGTGCAATCGTTCCATTTTCCCACAATATTATGGTATTCGGCGACTTTCCAAGCTTTTTTGCCGCTTCAACTTGTGTTAAACCTGCATTTACCCTCGCGGCTTTTAATGATATTTGGAGTTTATCCATTCTTGCTTTCCCCCTTTCCAAGTTCTTGCATTGTTATCATAATCTACTTAAAGTAGAATGTCAACAACTTTTTTACAAAAAGTAGAATTATTATTGATTTACTTCTACTTTTATGTTATCTTATGTACATATAAATAAGAAAGGAGACTTACCAATGTCTGATGAAGATTATAGAAGGATATTTGCTCGTAACTTAAGCAGATACATGGAGCTGTGCAATAAGAAGCAAGCTGATATTATTAACGACTTGGGAATAAATAAGTCTGCTGTATCAACTTGGATAAATGGAACCAGAATGCCTCGTATGGATAAGGTTCAAGCCTTAGCTGACTACTTCGGCATAAACAAATCAGATTTACTGGAAGAAAAAGGAACTCAGCAAGAAGATAACTCTTACTATATAGATGAAGAAGCTAAAGAGCTTGCGCAATTTTTGTTTAAAAATCCTGAATATCGCATTCTCTTTGACGCTGCTAAAGACGTATCGGCTGACAATTTAGAAATGGTAAAAACAATTATAGATAAATTCAGAAAGTGAAAAGATATAGGGATTAAATGAAGAAGTATAGATTAACTAATGATAACTGCAGATATGTTTATCTTCCCGGCATACCACCAAAGGTAAAGGGCTTTGTTATGGAAGAGGACGGATATTACACGGTGGTACTTAACCCTGCCTTGTCTGCAGATACAAATAAAAAGACCAAATTACACGAGATTAAGCACATATTGAGAAGAGATTTCGACAAGGTCGACTGCGATCGGGTTGAAAATGAATCTAGATAAAAATAAATATTATATAAAAGGGGATAAAAATATGGGATTATTTGGATTTGGAGCTAAAAAGGAAATGAAGCCGATAAGAGCGTTTCACTATGAGGGAATAGATGCCCTTTATACGGACTGTCCGTGTTGGATCAGGATGACTGATACTGATTTTGAAATAAAATCTGACAAACCAGAGGTTAATGTGAATCTGCCTAAGGATCGCATAAAATCAGTGTCTTGCTTAGATGAAGATAAATTCATGCAGAAGTATCACGGAAATGCTGCGAAAACTTCAAAGCTTACAAGAAAGTACTTGTCTATTGAGTATACATCTGCTTCAGGTGAAGATAAAATGCTTGCTCTATGGATACTGCACATGAGCGGTGATACTCTTAAGTTGATAAAAATGCAAAATGAATTTAAGCCTGCACAATCAAATAT
>ERZ1036416.561-NODE-561-length-11068-cov-4.453736_pt1 | contig 11068 bp, 15 predicted proteins | sample MGYA00514219_ERZ1036416 | MGnify/ENA primary metagenome ERZ1036416 (study PRJEB33795, sample SAMN09464945) | human gut metagenome | host: Homo sapiens | place: USA: Stanford, California | collected 2016-11 | study: EMG produced TPA metagenomics assembly of the...
GGGTTGCCTATCTCGAACCTATCTGAAGGCGAAAAGCTCAACCTCTGCGTAGATGTAGCATTGAGCAAGCCAAACAATCTGCAAATAATCTTGATCGATGGAGCAGAAAAGCTATCCGATGATAACAGAGCGAAGTTGTACGAAAAGTGCAAGGCTAGCGGATTACAGTTTATCGCAACTAGAACGACTAACAGCGACGACATGGAGGTCAATTACTTATGATTTTAACAGCAGAAAATTACTTTAGCCAAGAGGCGCAAATGCAGTACTTCGGAGTTTCGCAGTTTAAGTCGTTTGAGAAATGCGAAAGCTGTGCAATTGCAGAACTTACAGGAAATTACGAGAGGGCGAAAACAACCGCCCTACTCGTAGGCTCGTATGTAGATTCTCACTTCGAAGGAACGCTCGACATTTTCAAAGCGCAACATCCCGAACTATTAAAAAGAGACGGAACACTCAAGTCGGACTATGTAAGAGCCGAGGAGATTATCAATCGAATCGAAAGCGACCCGCTCATGATGAAGTACCTAGAGGGAGAAAAGCAAGTTATCAAGACTGCGAATCTGTTCGGCTATGATTGGAAAATCAAGATGGACGCATACGTTCCAGACGAACGAATTATAGACCTCAAAATCGTTAAGGACTTTGAGCCTATATATGATCCTCGCCTCGGTATGAGAGTACCCTGGATACAGTTTTGGGGCTACGACTTACAAGGCGCAATCTATCAGAGAGTAGAGCAGATTGCTACAGGGCGAACCGAACCGCTACCGTTCTATATCGTAGCAGCAACAAAAGAACCTACGACAGATATCGCAGTAATTCACATACCGCAACACATGTTAGACGCAGCACTAAAGGCTCACGGAGTTGACGCGAAGATAGACCGATACGCACTAATTAAGTTCGGTGATATTGAGCCAGATAGATGCGAAAGTTGTGATTATTGCAAGGCGACAAAAGTGTTAACAGCACCTACAGAGTACGAAATATATGAGGAGGATAACTAATGAATGTAATTGCGATAAAAGGAAGACTGACGAGAGACCCAGAGCTCTCGTCGTTCAAGAACAGCAACGGAGATAACAGAGCAGTTTGCCGTTTCTCTGTAGCAGTAAATCGAGATTATGGAGACGATGCGGACTTCTTTAACTGCTCAATCTTTGGAAAAAGAGCTGAGGTAATCGATAAGTACTTCTCTAAAGGCTCTGAAATCGTGTGCCAAGGAAAAATGGAGCAGAACAAGTATAAGGATAAAGATGGTAATGACCGCACAACTTGGAATTTGATTGTAAGTAGCTTCGACTTCTGCGGAAAGAAATCCGATAATGGTAGCAACGAACCGACACCAGACGGATTTAAGGAAATAGAGGAAGATGTTCCATTTTAAAAGAGAAGCAGGAGCAAGACATGAGAGAAATAAAATTTAGAGCATGGGATAGGAAGTTTAAAAAGTGGACGAGTTATTCGATAGATGATGGATTACTTATGTTCTACGACGATTACGCGGAATGTTGGGAGATTGGCCGAGAAGGTGAGCGATTTATTTTATGCCAATATACAGGGTTAAAAAACATTAATGGAGAAGAAATATATGAGGGTGACATCGTAAGAGCGTTAGGCTTCTCAAAGTGGATAGGAGTTGCAAAATATTCCGACAAAAATCAAGCTTTTGTATTTGAAGACATAGATAAGAATTATAGAGGAAACATAGTATTTATGAGTCAATTTGACCAAGGTTTCAAGATACTTGGCAATATCTATGAGAATCCAGAACTTCTGGATGAGGTGCGCTAGATGTATTTACTAATCGACAGCCGCGAAAAACCGAAGGCAATCAATGGCATACTAAACCACTTCGCGAAGAATAATGTCAATTACGATGTGACAAAACTCTACTTCGGCGATTATATGGACTACGCAAGACCGAATCGAGTTGTTGACAGAAAGCAGAATATAGCGGAACTAGCCATGAACTGCACACGCGATCATAAAAGGTTCAAGAGAGAGCTAGAGCGAGTTAAGGCGACGGGTAGCGAATTAATCCTACTCGTCGAACAGAATAGCTATAAGGACGGAGAGAAGACAATCAGAGTCGAGACGATAGAAGACTTAATGCTCTGGACAGCACCTAGAGGAGTCGTCAGAGGAGAGCAAGTGTATAGAGTTCTCGTGTCATGGTGCCACAAGTATCCGTTACGAGTGGAATTCTGTCACAAGAAAAGTACAGGGCAGAGGATTTTAGAACTATTGGAGGAACAAGATGAGTAAGGCAAGATTAGCGGAACTTGTAAAAAACCGAATAGACTTGCAGTCCGTTATGGAGCATTACGGTACGCACTTTAATCATACAGGCAGTGCACTCTGTCCGTTTCATTCTGATAAGCATCCATCGCTCACAATAAAAAACGAGCGATACAAGTGTTGGGCATGCGGTGCGAGTGGCGATATGTTCGATTTCGTTCAGAATCTATACGGAGACAGCTTTACTGAGGCAATTGAGCGAGTCAATAAGGACTTTGGGCTAGGTATTAATACTAATCTTGAATCACCGAAGAACAACAAAGCTATAGCCACCGCACAACGACAGAAATCAGCCCGAGAGGAATTAAAACAAGCACGTAGGGCAAAAGTATTAGAACTAACCGAAAAGCACCGTATCGCCTTTAAAAATGGTGATTATGAAGAGGCTAGCAGACTAGAGGAAATCCTGGACGACATTGTCGCATATGAGGACGAACTAGCACGCAACAGAGGACAGCATAAGGAGGCATAAACATGAATAACAATGAAATAACGACGACCTTCTCGCTGTCGGACTTCGCAGACGGAACTGTATTCGATGAACTAGGACTACGCGACAGGACCGTTAGCGAAAGGGAAGTGCTGCTAGTTCAGCTCAAGAGAGAGGCAAAAGAGTTAGGACTCGGAGCGAAAGCCTTTAATGCGATTGTATCGGACTACTTACGAGGTGAGGCGGTGTCGAGTGTAGGCTCAATCGCTGGATTCAACATGCCGACTAGATGGGTATTAACCAGTACAGGAGAAATACAGAAGACCACTATGGAGCTTGCATGCAGTCACCCTATATACATATCCAAAAGGTTCATTGACTGCCTTACGGGCGAAATTAAGCTCGAAATAACCTACTCGAGAGACTCGGAACTAGAGCGACTACAATCGTTCATCGTTCCGAAATCGAGAATAACCTCATCGCAGAGCATTGTTGCCCTAGCGAATAAAGGTGTATCGGTATCGAGTACCAACGCAGCACTGTTAGTCAATTATCTACAAGATTTTGAAGATACAAACTACGACCAGATTGTAGAAATCAAGAGCATTAATCGGTTCGGTTGGATTGGCAAAGACTTTTCACCGTATGTAGACGGCATAGAGTTCGATGCGGATGATAATTACCCAGAACTAGAGCAATGCGTAACGAGACCGAACGGAACTATTGAGGAATGGAAAGAGATTGTTAAGTCAGTCAGAAAATCCAATAAGATAGCTCCTAAAGTCGCTCTAGCTGCCTCGTTCGCATCAGTTCTAATTGAGCCACTGGACGCACTTCCATTCTTCGTCCATTTCTGGGGAGCTTCTGGAGGAGGTAAGACCGTATCGCTAATGCTATCCGCCTCAGTATGGGGAAAGCCCGACGTCGGATCATACATTAAGACATTTAATTCGACTAAAGTCGCACAAGAGATACTTGCATCTACCCTATATAGCATGCCCGTTATATGTGATGAGTTGCAGATTAAGGCGGGAGCAAGTGACAACTTCGACGGATTGATTTATGAACTATGCGAAGGCTCAGGAAAGAGTAGGTCTAACAAGCAACTAGGTATTCAAGCCTCTAGGAACTGGCGAAACTGCTTTATTTCAAGCGGAGAGCAACCAATTACAGGTGAATTGAGTGGAGGCGGAGCGAAGAACCGTGTGTTTGAAATCGAGTGCCAGGACGACCTCTTCAGCGACCCAATGAAGATAGTCGAGGCAGTCAAGTCGAATTACGGCCATGCAGGGCGAGAGTTTGTAGAGGCACTAGATACAAAGACACGCAAAAAGATTAAGTCAGCTCAACAATCGGTATTTGCTGAGTACAGCGAAAAGGGATTTACCGACAAACAAGCCCTTGCAGCATCGATTGTAGTTGTGGCAGAGGCATTCTACAGCACAATAATTCTAAACGAACCGCCGAGCTTTGATGCAGAGGACCTAGAACCTTATATCGCAACGCATGACGACGTATCGCAAGACTTAAGGGCTGTTGAGTGGCTAAAGGGGTGGATAGTTAAGAATTGGAACAAGTTCGATGAGGATGCACCCGAGATTTACGGGTTAGCAAACACCAGCGAAACGGTTGATATAGTTGCGCCTGTATTAAGGGAGCATTGCCAAAAAGCAGGCATTAACTATAAGAAACTAGTATCGCACCTTGACAGGCTTAAAGCTCTTGAAACAAACAAGGGCAGAAAAGACCGTAGAGTAAGAATAGGAGCAACATCACCGTGTTGCATATCAGTTAAAAAATCATTCTTGCGCAAAGAAGACAAAGATTAACTTGTTCGCAATGTTCACAAAATGTTCCCAATTTTAAAAAACGATTTGAGAACAGTAAAAACATTGATATTTAAATAATTATAAATAATAAATATATACTTGTTCGCAATGTTCACAAAAATATTTACACACTTATAGGTTGTATAAAAAAACATTAAAAAACATATACGCATATAAGTGTGAGCAAAAAAAAGTTGCGAACAACTGCGAACTTGCGAACAGCCTTGATATTACTGGGATACAAGCGAAAACTATTGGGAACAAGCTGTGAACAGTTGTGAATAAACTATCTATAAAAAACAAAATTAGTGATGTGTTTTGTAATAAATAACAAAATAGCGAAAGAGAGGTAAAGCAATGAACAAAATGACACCTATTACGATAAAGGAATTATCGGAAATGTCAGACGAAATGATGCTAGTTGCATCTTATCGCCCTAGGAATTCTAAAAAATATGACACACGTATACTAGGGTATCGTAACGGTAGTGAACTAGTAGGGATACTCTCTGTATCGGAAAAAGAGTATAACGGACCGATTACGATTAGGTTTATAGATAATTACTTGAGTTCGTTGTTCTCACAGGCTTATCAAAAAGGAATAAATGAATATATAGAATCTGAGGTGATAAAAAATGGCTAAATGGATATTAAGCGCAGAGTCCTATGGGGCGTTTAGGCACACGAAAGAATATATTCCCGTTCCGAATCCGTACGGAGTAACAGTAATTACGGAGCGAGAGGCAATCAGAGTAATTAGCGGTTGTCGTTGGGCGACTAGAGGGCATTACGTGTATGCGAGAGACCACAAGTCGATTAGGTTCGACACACTGCGAGAGGCTCAGCGATACGCAGAGCAGTTAGGAGGTGCAGAATGATTAACGAGGATTTGAAGTACATAGCTGACCACTACGGGCTAGAACACCAATTAGGGAAGTGTAAGGAGGAGTTAGTCGAACTTATAGAGGCTATCGATTCGTTGGACGAAAGGGCAATTGTTGAGGAGATAGCAGACGTCGAGATCATGACGGCACAGCTAAAGCAACTTATGTGCGCTGATAGGGTCGTGGAGCTTTACAAGGACTATAAAATCGCTAGACAGCTTAGAAGAATTGCAGAGGAGCCTTCGTTGCGAAATCCGAAAAATTGTAAAGAATTATACGAAGCGGGTAAAGACTTTTCTGAAGGCATGAGGCAGGGCATATTGAGCACATTGAAGGAGCAGAGTCATGAGTGTGATAACTAAAGAAGAACTACTGCGTATTCCTAGATTACGCAAGCACATTAAGCGCAAGATGCAACGCATTGAGCTGTACGAGACGAGAGCAACTGGCGGAGCAATTGAGTACAAGGAGCGTGTACAATCAAGTGTGTGCGACTCAGCTAGCGACTGTCTAAGTATGGCAGTTGACCTACGGGCGGAAGTCGGGCGAGATATAGAGGAGCTACATGTGCTAGTCGGCAAGGCTACAAAATTAGCTGATTCATTAAGTGATCCGCTGGAGAGGGATATTGTGTATGCGATATACGTACGGGGATTGCTGTGGAAAGCGGCTGCGGATAGGATGAATTATTCATATCAGAGGCTGTATCAAAAACATCAAGATATCCTCAAAAGATTAGAGGTCGTTTTACTTGATTAGAGGTACTATGTTGATTTATGATATACTCAAGCAAAGCTGGAGAGGGGGAGAATAGACCCTCGCGGCACTGCTTGAACAAATCCATTTATAAAGTCAAACTTAATAAGGTGTTGCCCGGTACCAGTTGGTATCGGGTTTTCTTTTGTGATACAATCACGATAAGTATTAAGTTGATTTTGTGGAGGTGTTTTGAAAATGCTTTGGAATGTAGTTAGTCTAGCATGTTTAGGATTACTTGCAGTTATAACTTATTTTGTAAAAGATTTACCTGTTTATTTCAGAGAAATGAAACTAGAACAAAGTCGTGCGAGAAACAGTCAAGAGCTACTTCGCGAGGCATATTTCAGAGAAATTGGTGGAGAAGAAGTTGCACAAATTTTAAAAGACTGGTTGTCAACTTTATTTCGTTTCAAAGATGATAATTTTGAAATTGACGACGAAGAAGATACTGATGAGGATGGAGAGGCATCTTCTGTTGAGGATTTGCTTTCTCGAACAGTATTATATGGGTCTACTCACACAATACATTTATGTGCATTATATATGCAGGATTTGTATGAAGGTATTCTTGACAGCGAAAATGATGGGTTGGACTATGCGGGGTGTAAGTCAATTTTGTATTCAGCTTTCATTATTTCAAGTTTAAAGTTTGATTTTACTGGATACGAAGTAGAACCTTTGAGATTTCTTGAGATGAAGATTAATGATCTCTCAGAAATAAAAAAGACTGAAGCATTCAAAAAAGCTCTTGACGATATCAAACGAGAAGATAAAAGGATGTGACAACATGTTAATTCTTATGATTTTGGTCTATGTGCTGAATGAAAATCATGTTATAGATTTAAGTTCACCTAAGCTTATAATAACTGAAATTGTGCTAATGGTGTTATTTACTGTGGAGCTAAAGGTGGCGCATCATTTTATTATAAAAAGCACGAGGTTTAAGAAACGTTAGATTTTGCAAGGAGTCCTACGGGGCTCTTTTTTAATACCTTAACGGAGGTGATGTACTTGAAGTTAACAATAAAGCAACAGCGTTTCGCAGATGAGTACATCATCAGCGGTAATGCTACAGAGGCAGCAATTAAGGCAGGATATAGCAGGAAGTATACGAACACGAATGCGTTCAAACTACTACAAAATACTGCAATTAAAACCTATATCGACGAAAGACTCGAGGAAATTAACTCGGCGAAGATAGCGGATCAGACAGAAGTGCTGCAGTACCTCACAGCAGTTATGCGCGGAGAGACCGCAGCAACTGAGGTTGTTGTCGAGGGTGAGGGCGATGGAGTATCGTGCGCGAGGCTAATTGATAAACCGCCTAACGAGAAGGAGCGAATTAGGGCTGCGGAGCTACTCGGTAAGCGCTACGGTGCATTTACGGACAAGGTAGCAGTTGACGGAAATATCGCAGTTGAGTTTGTGGGATATGATGACGTCGAAGAATAAGAAACGGATTGATATCCCTAAACTAGTCGGTAAGGGCTATGGAGATTTCTGGAAGTTCAAAGGGCGATATAGAGTCGTTAAGGGCTCTCGTGCCTCGAAGAAGTCAAAGACTACAGCGCTGTGGATAATCGCATCAATGATGAGGTATCCGGAAGCTAACACTCTTGTAGTGCGTAAGGTATTCAGAACTTTGCAGGATAGTTGCTATAGTGACCTACAGTGGGCGGTGAATAGATTAGGTGTATCTGACAAGTGGGACTTCAAGATGTCTCCGCTAGAGGCGACTTATAAGCCTACAGGACAAAAGATACTGTTCAGAGGACTTGACGATCCGCTAAAGATTGCATCCGTTGCAGTAAGTAAAGGAGTGCTATGTTGGTGCTGGATAGAAGAGGCATACGAGGTTATGACCGAGGGCGACTTCGACATGATAGACGAATCTATCAGAGGTGTTGTGCCAGATAACCTCTTCAAACAGATAACGCTGACCTTCAACCCTTGGAATGAAAAGCACTGGCTAAAGGCTAGGTTCTTCGATGTAGAGGACACCGACATACTTGCACTAACGACTAACTACTTGTGTAACGAATGGCTAGACGTTGCCGACAAGAGGACATTCGAGCGAATGAGAGTTCGCAACCCTCGAAGGTATGCAGTTGCAGGTCTCGGTGGTTGGGGAGTTGTAGAAGGTCTTGTGTACGAGAACTGGAAAGAGCAAGAGTTCACGCTCAAAGAGATACAGAATAATTACGACATAAAGTCAGCCTATGGTCTAGACTTCGGTTACACAAACGACCCGGCTGCCTTTTTTGATGGGTACATAGACGTGGATGCACGCAAGATATGGGTGTACGACGAGTTCTACAAGAAGGGTTTGTCGAATAGGGCTATATACCAAGAGATTAGCTCTATGGGACATGCGAAGGACAGAGTTACATCTGACTGTGCAGAGCCTAAATCGATAGATGAGCTACGGGGCTATGGGCTGACTGTACGAGGTTCTAAGAAGGGTAGCGACTCTATTAATTCGGGTGTGCAGTTTATCCAGGACTTTGAGATTATCATACATCCGAGGTGCGTGAACTTCCTCACTGAGATTAGCAACTATACCTGGGCTAAGGACAAGTTCGGGAAGAGCCTCAATAAGCCGATAGACGACTTCAACCACTTAATGGATGCTATGAGATACGGAATTGAACCGCATATCGTCTACGACGAGATGACATATAACAGCGTAAGAGGAGGGCTGTAATGCGATACAAGATATCACGAGATACAGTTATGACGCCACAACTGTTGGCAAAGTACATAAATCTACACAAGAAGGATGTTAGCAAGAGGAATAGGGTGCTGCAGGACGCCTACGAAAACAGATACAAGATTTTCGGTGCTCCTAAGAAGGAAGACTACAAGCCCGACGTTAGAATCTCTGCGAACTTCGCGAAATACCTAACAGACACATTCGTTGGGTTCTTCTGCGGTGTTCCTATCAAGATTAATTCGGATGATAGCGCAGTGGATGAGTATCTAGGCAGACTCAGCCTGTACAACGACGAGGACAATCATAACCTCGAACTTGCTAAGGGCGCTGATATACATGGGGACTACCACGAACTGCTATACGTAGATGAAGATGCAGAGATTTGTTACACGGAGGTTAGCCCTCTTCAATCATTCTTTTTGGTGGACGACTCAATCCTTGAGCGACCACTATTTTTTATCCGCTATTACAAGGATAGCAACAAGATTGAGCGGGGGTCATGGTCTGATTCAACACATGTTCAGTACTTCACAAAGGACCCGAGCATCAAGTGGGATGATAATCCAGTAATACACGGATTTGACGGAGTGCCCGCTGTAGAGTATAGGGTAAATGCAGAGAGTATGGGGCTGTATGAGTCGGTGCTATCGCAGATTGACGCATATAACAAGGCACTCAGCGAGAAGGCTAACGACGTTGATTACTTCGCTGATGCATACATGAAGATTCTAGGCCCGCGAGTTGATGAGAAGACAATACCAGAGATTCGCAGGAATAGGATTATCAATTTTAGCGGTAATGGTGGCGACACCAAGATTGATGTTGATTTCCTCCAAAAGCCTGAGGCAGACGATACGCAGGAGAATCTACTCGATAGACTGGAGAAACTCATATTTGCAACATCAATGATAGCGAATATATCCGATGAGAACTTCGCAGGGCAAGCGTCGGGGGTGGCACTTAAGTATAAGCTACTAGCCATGCAGAATCTTGCGACATTCAAGGCTCTTAAGTTCCAGTCTGCAATGAACCGTAGATATAAGCTTATCTTCTCTAACCCTCTATCGGGTATGAAAAGCGATGCGTGGGTTAAGATAGACTATCACTTCACCATGAACTATCCGGCTAATCTTGGTGATGAGGCGGAAACAGCAAAGAACCTCGAGGGTATTACCTCTAAGGAGACGCAGCTCAAGACTCTATCAGTTGTTGATGATCCAAAAGCTGAGCTTGAGAAGATTAAGGCAGAGAACGAAGAGAGTGCGAGTCAGATGTTCGGTAACCTAGGAGGCGCAGGAGATGGCGACGAAGCTTAGCGAGTACTGGAGACAGCGAGAAGAGGAACAGCGCAAGCGGAACATCACCGATGAGGCTAAGTACGATAAGGTTGTCGATAGGATGTATAGGGAGTCGTTAGCTGACATCCAGAAGGAGATAGATGCATTCTACGGTCGCTATGCCACCAAGGAAGGTATAAGTATATCAGAGGCGAAGAAACGTGTCGACAAGCTCGATATAGAGGCATACGAAAGACTAGCAAAGAGAGTAGTTGCTGATAAGGATTTCAGCCCAGAGGCTAACCAAGCGATGAGGCTCTACAATCTGACCATGAAGGTCAATAGACTTGAGATGTTAAAGTCAATGATTGGAGTACACCTCGCATCGCTATCAGATTCACTCGACAAGTATTACACCTCGGAACTCGATAGCAACACTGCTGCCGAAATAAAGAGGCAAGCGGGTATCATGGGTGATACGATTGGTGTTAACGATAAGCAAGTTCACGCTATCGTTAATGCATCATTCCATAGCGCTCACTTCTCCGAGAGGATATGGGTTAATAACTCATATCTAAAGCAGAAGTTAGAGCAGTCACTTCTAGCTTCTATGATACGCGGTGAGCGTCCAGATTATAGGGCGTTTAAGCGGATATTCGGCTCGTCATTATATGAGGCAAAGAGGCTGTTACACACAGAACTTAAACGTTGCCGAACAGAGGCGGCTATGCAGCAGTATAATCGCAACGGTGTTGAGGAGTTCGAGTTCATGGCACTGGGTCCACATCCTTGTGAGTTTTGTACGGCCCTTAACGGTAAGCATTTTAAGGTTAAAGATTTCTTGCCGGGAGACAATGCACCGCCAATGCATCC
>ERZ1036416.573-NODE-573-length-10879-cov-274.452605_pt1 | contig 10879 bp, 18 predicted proteins | sample MGYA00514219_ERZ1036416 | MGnify/ENA primary metagenome ERZ1036416 (study PRJEB33795, sample SAMN09464945) | human gut metagenome | host: Homo sapiens | place: USA: Stanford, California | collected 2016-11 | study: EMG produced TPA metagenomics assembly of the...
GCAGAGGACTGAAAATCCTCGTGTCGCTGGTTCGATTCCGGCCGGAACCACCATTGAATTTTGACGAACTAATAATTAATAATGAGATAACACATATTGATGTGTTATCTCATTTTTTTTTGCTTATGAAGAAAACTTCCTGATATAAAGGAGGCTTTTTTGATATGGGTAAAAGGATAAAAGTACAAAAGGATAATACAAGGATACAAGTGAATTTTTCGCCAAGTGAAATAAGATACTTGGAATTACTATCTTTAGACTTCAAAGGATTAACAATAGCCAATACCAACAGGCTACTGATCAATTATTTGATTGATAATGAAGTTGATGTGGCCACTTTAAAAGACTATATTAAAATTTCTACAGTTCGTTCAAACTACGGTAACTATAGAATTAATCAGTTGGACAAGTTCGAACATGTAGAAGATATATTTAAAAAACAAAATAATCATAATAGTAGAGTACTTGCAAATCTAAACGGTGAAGTTAAAACAATTTTTGATTACTTAACTAAGGAGCTTGATAATGGTGATTGATCATTCGAGCAGTAAATTAGTAAAGATAAAGCAAGAAGCAGCTATTATGAATGTTAAGGAAAACTTATACATATTGGGGGAATGTATAGATAATATGCCTAACATATTTAATTTTGTAAAGCTATATGGTGGAAGTATTATAAAAGCTTATTCAGGATCTACTAGTACTAATTATAATGCATTGAGCAGAGCATTAAATAATGAAGAATCAGTTTCCTGTTTTGTACAAAAATATCTCTCTATTATTGAGTCATTGGAAGAGAGATATCGTAGTATGATTTTGAACAAATATATAAGACACAAGACATCATATGATCTTCAATTCGGAGACGATGATATAAGTGGGCATTCAAGGTACTACAAAATTCTACATGAAGCATATACTCAAATCGCAATCTTAGATGAAAAGATTGATTATACCATAAATGATCATTTATTATCTCTTAAATTTGAGAACATGCAGCAAAGTAAGGCCGTGAATAAGATAATTGTACTTTTGATAAGGCATAATGAAATTTATTATGATAAGTACCTCGATTACTTGATTCACGCTCTCCCAGATTCTCTTTTTAAGGCATTAGATGATTATATTAACAACGATTATAACACAGAAACTACTTATCAGTATCAGCTTGTGCGAAGAGCAATTTTTACACTAGCACTACAGCATAAAGAGATATCTTATAATCTTGACGATTTTTATAATGATATAAAATTAACAGGAAGTGGCTGGAAAAAATATTATAACTCAGTATTACAGCTTTCCTTATTTTAAAATATCAATGTCCATTTTGGGGTAAAAATTAAAAATATACTATATTACCATTAAAGAAACCTTTAATGTCAATTTAAATATCAAATAAATTAGCATACCTTATAAAAAACATCTAAGTACCTTAGATGTCAATTCAAATGTGACTTAGGAGGGATTTGCACGTGATTACAAAAGGATATTTCGTTCGATATGAAACATTTACTAATTCTGACGAAGTATGGGATTTTTTAAATAAAGGAATTATATATTCTAAAGTAGATAACTATTCAACAGAAATTGAAAAACTTGTTACATATAAAAAAGAACATTCGTATGCTTATAAATCTAAGAATGGCAAAAGAAAGTATGAAAATATATATGCTTATTACTTGGAAGTATTGATTCCAAAATTTATTAAAAAAAATGAAATTGATAATTTTATTAATAAATATGTAGTCTGCTTAGATAAAAGGTTTAAAAACTTACTATACGTGTATAAAAAAGCTTCTAAAGGAGATGGTGACTATGCTCTGATTATGTTGTTTCCTAGATATGTATATAAGAAAAAAATTTACAAAACAGAAAAATACAATAGTGATTATTACTGGAATCCTACTACCAAAAGAAAATGTAAAGCAAGTGATCCTGAAGCAGTTTTGCTACATAAAAAAGGTGAAAAAAAACTAGACGACGAGGGGAAACCAATTCGTAAATTACAAACTTGTAAAGTCAAAGCAGAGAGAGTTTTTATTTATACTAGTTTTAATGCGTTTATGCTTAAACTTAAAGAAAAACTATGTAAAACTGCTGGTGAATTTGATGACACAATAAAAGTATATAAACGTGTATCTAAAATTACTGTTGATAAAAACGATAGTAATTTAATAAAAAGATTAAAAATTAAGAGAAATGTTTTTATAGATTCTGTAAATAATTATCTAAAAGATTATCAGGATAGTGCTTCTTTAATGAAGGCAGACGACTGGCTTAGTGAAGAGTTAGAAAAACTTTATAAAAGGGTAAACGAAATGATACATGTCGAAAAAATAGATGGAAGTATGGTTATTTCTTATCTTAAAGAGTGGTGGATAAAAAATGTTACACAGGAAATTATTGGAGAACACTAAAAGATTACATACAAATAGGAAAAAAGATATTGTAGAGATTAATCAGATTTTAGAAATATTAAAACATCAGGGGCTAGAATTTGAAGATTCTATAGAACTGAAAACGTTTATTGAAGATGAAGTAAACAAAAATTTGAAAGAAAATATGGATGAGAAAAAGTGATTTGATTACTGGATTAATTTTGGTTGTAAATATATTTATTACATCTAAATATCAAAAAACTCAGATGTCTATTAAATCGAATATTATAGTTATATTATAATATCTTTTCTTAAATTTATTAAAGGTATAAAGCAGCTAAAAAAGATAAAGTAAACGATTTTAATAGGTAGAAGTAAAGCGAAATTACTAAATAATACTATCCATTTTAAACAGACTTTCTAAGAAAAAATATTTGTAATGGAAAATTCATTGTTATTGCTTATCAATATTTTAGTGCAGAAATAGAGTTGGAAGGAAATTAAATGATAAAGGAAAAAGAGTTGTTAGAGGATATTAATAGCTATATAGATCAATACAGGAGCGAATTGGCTAAACAGCAGGCAAAAAGTATTTTGAATAATCTATCTTTTATTTATTATAAAACAAAAAGTCTAATAATAGAACTTGAAGGTGTGGAAAACAGCCACGAAAAGACGATTACTATAATTAAGAATTATCTTGAATATCTAAAAGATTTTAAATTGGCGGATACGAATGAATTTAAAGGCTACTGGAAACCATTGGGAAAATTTGTCTGGTGGATAGACTTGATTTATTTTTTAAACAGACCTGGTAATGAATTTGAAGTAGAACTCGATGATCTTATCAAAAAAATTAAAAATTCTTATAAATAACGAAATAGTAAAAGATGATGAGGAACAAAAGAGAAATTATGAATACTGATAAAATAATTAAACTTATGGAAGAAAAAAATATTACATTGTACAGATTAGGTAAAATGACCAATTTAAACGAATCCAATTTAGGTAAAATCGTGTCAGGAAAAACAAAGGATCCACGTATCAGTTATGTAAAAGCAATAGCAGATGCATTAGAGGTAGGCATAGATGAAATAGTAATCAGAAATAATTATAAATAAATTTATATAAGCTGACTATATATTTTAACAGATATGGTGGGTGATTAGATGAAAAAGAAAATTTTAGATGTATGCTGTGGATCTAGAATGTTTTAGTTTGATAAAGAAAATGAAAACACAATATATATGGACAAAAGACAATTAGAGGATACTTTATGTGATGGCCGTAAATTAATGATAAATCCAGATGTGATTGGAGATTTTAGAAATATCCCTTATGAAGATAATTCTTTTAAATTAGTAATATTTGATCCTCCACATTTAGTAAAAGCAGGAGAAAGTTCATGGGTGGCCAAGAAGTATGGAAAGTTAAATGATTCATGGCCAATAGATATAAAAAAAGGTTTTGATGAATGTATGAGGGTTCTTGATAAAAGTGGAGTATTAATTTTTAAATGGAATGAAGAACAAATAAAATTAAAACAGATATTAGATTTAATAGACTATAAACCATTAATAGGCAATAAAAGAGCAAAGACACATTGGTTAGTGTTTATGAAAGATTAATATAAAAAATATTTGAATAAAGAAGTAGGGAGAAATATGATAATAAAACGTTTAATTTATAATGTCTTTTATAATAATTTTAATGTACTAAAGCAGATCAGCGAGAGTATTCTATGACAATGTGGAATGTCATGTTAGAGAATTCGAAGAAAAGCGTTTCTTTCCAGTACAGATGGTTAATATTAAGGAGTGAAATAAAAAATGGAAAAATTACAAAAGATTAAATTGATAATAATTATATTAGGAATTGTGTTAGCGTTTGTATTATTAATTTCAATGATATTTATATCAAATTATAATTCAGTTGTAAGACTGGAAGAAGAAATTAATGAATCGGCTGGAAATATTGAAGTAAGTCAAAAAAGACGAATGGATCTAATTCCAAATTATGTTGATTCTGTTCAAGATTATAAAAAATTTGAAAAAGAAACATTAGAAGAAATCACAAAAGCTAGAAGTCAATCCGATAATGGGAATGTAGAAGGAGCAGCAAAAACGTTGAGTGTAGTTGTTGAAAAATATCCGGATTTAAAGTCTAGTGAACTATATAAAAACCTCCAATTTGAACTTGCTACAACTGAAAATGATATAGCAAGTTATAGAAGAGCTTATAATGCTGATGTCAAAGATTACAATAAAAAAATCAAATCATTTCCTACTAATGTGATTCTTAACATTATGGGATATGAAAGTAAAGATTTTGAATTTACTAAGTATGAAAATAATGCTATTGATTCACCGGGCAATTTATTTGAATAGGTATTTTGTATGAAAAGAACAGTCTATAGTAATTTATATATGGAAATTACATTAAGAGAAATATTAGTAAGTATTGCTATATTTCTCGTACTAAGCGGGATCGGTCATTTAATATATGGAAATATTGATGATAAAAGTGCAATTAAAAAATATGAAACTGCACAAATCATAGAAGACAACAAAGAAAAACTTGATTATCTTATTAATACAAAATTTGGAAATGTTTTAGTTTCTTCCACGTTTAAAACCAGTGATAAAGATGCTGTTAAATTTGATGAAATTAATGGCAAATATGCATTTATTAAAAGAGTTAAAGAAAGATATACAATGCATACTAGAACGGTATGCAGTGGCAGTGGTAAAAATAACATATGTAGAACTGAAACATATTGGACATGGGATTATGTTGACAGTGATAGAAAATATGCAAAAAACATTGATTTCCTTGGATATAGTTTTGATGGTGAAAAACTACTAAATCAAGTACCTAAGAAAAATTTAAAGTTATCTGAGAAAATATATAAGCAAAAGTATAAAAAAATTAAAGCTAAATATGTATATGAAACTAGCGATGTGAGATATTACTATGAATATATACCATTGAATTTTAAAGCAACAATATTTACAAACACAAGAGATAAAGAAATATTTAAAGATTACACTTTATTTTATGAAAAGACACCAGAACAAGCTGTAGAAAACATAAAATCCACAACAAAAACTAGTAAGTTACTATTTATTGTTGTGTGGTCATTAATGAGTGCTGGAGTTATATTTTGGTATATATCGCTAGATAATAACTACTTAGAAGATTAAATTTAACGCATTTCAATTTATATATTAGGAGTCATATAAAATGAAAAATGAAAATCTTAAAAATATGATTAACAGAAAGAATATTTCTATTAACGAATTAAGTCGTATTACGCACTTAAACGATTCACATTTGGGTAAAATAATTAATGGTAAAACAAAAAATCCTGGTATTGATTATCTGATAGCTATTGCTGAAGCATTAGATTTAAATGATCATGAATTTGCCGAATTGTGTGGATATAAAAATGATAAATAGACATGGAACAAGTTCCACAGATAGATTGAGACAAGTAAAAAAATTTGTTCTTTAACAAAGGCAATAGAAACTGACAATGAGGAGGATAAAAAGAGTGGATAAATGGACTAGTATTTTAGAAAGCAATCCAAATGCAAATGGTACATATTATGTATATGTAATGAATTGTATGGATAATTCAAGTGATATTTTAAAATTAAGATTTGAAAATGGGGAATGGCAAGAATTTGGGGATGAATATGACAGACTTATTGCATGGAAAAACTTATCTGAAAAAAAGATTAAGGATAAATTAGGGTGGCTAAAAGAACACCATAATGAATTAAAAGCAGCTTTCAATTATGATGTTGAAATTAATTATGATTATTTTGAAATAGCTGAAACTTTAACTGAATGTCTTTGTGAATATCCCCATTTTTTATGGGATGGATATGTTCGTTATATAGATAAGGTTTATGTTATAATAGTAATTCTTTAATAGTTTTATTTTAAATGTTGAGATATATCATTTTTATCCATATAATCTAATACTAAATCATATTTAAAGGTGCGGAGATTATTATTATTTTGTAAGTCAGTAATTATATCTTCAAATGTTTTATTCATTTTTACAAGATATGTATTCACACTTCTTATTTGACGTTTTGGATAATACTCAATATATTTTGGATCCTCTAATTCACGTTTAATATCAAATATTACGCTATTTATTTTTATATTACCTTGGTAAGTCATTATGAGAAGGACTATATCGTATAACTGTTTTCTAACAGGATTCCATTTAGGCGATGAATTCGTAGAGCCTTTGCCTCCGTGTCCATGTGAGGAATGTTCATAATGTAAAGGATTAAATAATTGAGGTAACGAATATCCAGTAATTTTGCATAAGTCATCAGCAACATACTTACCACAATAAATGGATTCATGATGATTATGATTGGTTTTTGATAAGCAATCAAAGATTATATATTCATCTGTTATATCCATATTACCAGCATCACTTATAACAGTTCTGCCATTTAAAAGTTTAAAACGCCCAATAGGTTTTATATCATATTGTTCACATAACTTTTTTCTTAATTCATGTCCACGGCAATACATTACATCAACCTCATTTCTATTAAGATATTTATATTATAGCTCATTGTTTCGAGTTATGCAAAACTAAGAAAGGAATGATATAAATGAACAAGAACTATTTTGATGAATTAATGATTAAAAAAAGTATAAGCCGATATAAACTATGTAAAATTACAGGTATTAGTTCAGGTGGGTTAACAGATGTTTTAAATAAAAAAGTTAAAAATCCACGCATTGATACTTTAATAAAAATAGCAGAAGCATTGAATTTAAATGATCACGAATTTGCTGAATTATGTGGTTATAAAAATGATAAATAGACATGGAACATGTTCCATGCATAGATTGGAGAAAAGCCAGAATGTAGAAAAATAGGAGAAGGTATAGTCATGAAAAAAGAATTGCTTGAAATAAATGAAATGGTTAAAGGTGATGAAATAGCAGAAAAAATTATGAGTGATTTGCTGGATGGTTATTATAAAAGAGAAAGAATTGGAGAGTTTAGAAAAAAGCTAATACATTTTTCTGAACCATTATTAAATACAATTGCAGCAACATTATTTATACTGATATTTTTAGTACTATCTTTCAATATAGGCGAGAGACTAGGTCCATATTCGTTAGCCCCAATACTATTTGTATTTTCTATTTGTTATTTTATGTTTTGGTATTTAACATATATGCTTGAAGGTGTGAGTGATAAAATTAATGAGAAATACTTTTATAAAATCAACGATGATGAACTGGATTATATAAATGATATTTTGTATGAACGGAAAGAATTTAAGAAAAAATATGAGATAATAAAAAAAGGAAGCAACAGGTATATAGATTATCCACCATTAACTAAAATACGGAAAAAGAAAAAATGTAATGAGTTAGAAATTTATAGTTATTATCATATTAATAAGATTTCCTTCGATGAGATTGATATTGATTGTTGTGAATGTAAAATATGGAAGTAAAAAGAAAATAATATAAAACTAGGAAGACGAGGGTTTAAGATGGAATTTGAAAGTCGGAATGAATTTAAATATCATATGATAGAAATGCTTATAATTTTGATAGGCTCTTTTATATTATTAGGACTTTGTGAATATCTTTTTAACAATGAGAGATATTATAAAGAATATGAACTAATAAATGTAGTTAACGATGATTCAGCTGGAAGAAAAGATGAAATTACATATGCATATATTGATAAAAATGATGAGATACATTTCTGGTACAAAGATGAAAATAATGAGCTGGTAAAAAGCACATATAAACTCGATAAAGTAAAAATATATGAGACTAACATTGAAAAACCAGTAGCTAAATTTGGATACGATTCATTTAATGAGGTTATTTCAGTAGAGTTAAGTATAAGTAGAGATTATATAGAGTAAATATAATAAAATCAAAATAATATAAAGCTCAAATAGAAATAGCTGCTTTCTTTTGAATGTTCCTGATTATTTTCCGCCTATAAATCAACAATTGAGTAAATTATCCTGTATCCTTTCCCGTAATACATTTACTCGGCGGATTGTTTAAATCTGATTAGGGTATTAGATTTTCTCCCATATCGATACCCTAATCAATTAATAAATTTTACGCATATTTTGCCACTCTAGTGATATATTAAATGGAGTAAATTTATATAGGATAAATAGATGGAAATGATTTCCACTTTTGAATAATATGTTTATATATTCTCCTTATTTTGATACAATAATATAAGGAGATGAAGCAAATATGAAAAAAAAGTATAATTATATAAATGATGATGTAAAAGTTGATTTTCTCGTTCCAGAAAAGCTGCAGGAAATTGTGGATTATCTAGAGGAGTTGGATGCTGATGATAATGCCGCTTTTTATAATTACGCTGAGAGTTTGGAATATGTAGGACGTGATTATGTTGAGTCAGGTGAAATAAGTAAAAATCAATGGATAACATTATGTAATCGATATGGAGGATTCTAAATGAGTAGAAATAATGCAATAAAAATATATGATTTAGATAGATGTGATATTGGTTCAAGAAACGGACGTTATGGTGGTCAGGCAGGATCTAAAGAGGGAATTATATTTGATGATTGCAATTGGATTGTTAAATATCCTAAAAATACTAGAAATATGAATGTAAATGATATGTCGTACACTACTGCACCATTATCAGAATTTATTGGTAGCCACATATACCAGATTTTAGGGTATGATACTCATGAAACCATACTAGGCTTTAGAAATGATAAGATAGTAGTTGCCTGTAAAGATTTTTGCGATGATTATACTGATTTAAGAGAAATTAGAACATTAAAGAATGTATATAACAGTGAGCTTGAAAAGCAATTGGATATAGAATTAGGAGGATCCACTGGTTCTGCACATATGGTAGAACTGAAAGAACTACTGATTCATATGAAGTATAATCCAACACTCTCTTCCATTCCAGATATAAAAGATCGTTTCTGGGAATGTGTCGTGATTGATGCATTTATAAATAATAATGATAGGAACAATGGAAACTGGGGACTACTATTCAAAGATGGGAAATATTCTCTTGCGCCTGTATTTGATAATGGTGCAGCATTTTCAAATAAACTTTCTGATGAAAAAGTTATTGAATTTTTAAACAATCCTGATAAATTAAGGCAGAGTTCTTTGAACACCGATACATCCTATGGAATAAATGGACATAGACTTACAATCAGTAAAATGATGAAATTAGAAGACGATGATTTGAATAATGCGGTTTTAAGAGTAGTTCCTTTAATTAAGGAAAAAATGAAAGATATAAATAACTTTATAGATAATATACCTGAAACTTATAGAGATAAGATTGTTATTTCAACGGAAAGAAAAGAATTTTATAAAGCTGGCATGAAACTTCGGTTGGAACAGGTTTTAGAAAAAAAATTAGAACGTATATTAAATGAAAAAAAGCAGAATATACATTCTAGAATTGAAGCAGCAAAAGTTAAGCAATCAGATTGTCATAAAGAAAGCAAAATTAGAAATATTGAAAAGAGTTTAAAACGATAATTTTTATATTGTTAAGCAGCTTGATTACAAGCTGCTTTTTCTTTTTCTTTTTAATACCACTTGCAGATAAATAATACAAGGTAGTACAAAGTCTCCACCTTGCATTATTTATCTTTTAGCAAGCGGTTCTTATAGAAGTGAGGACAGGAGGAAATAATAATGGCAAGAATATTATGTTATCATGGCAATAGTATATGGAACCCAAGAATGCTGGCAGAAGAAAATGAAACGGATGATTTTATGTTGGGATTTGAACTTGAAGTGGAGAAAAAAACTTCTTCATCAGTGTCAACTTCATTGAATGATATGGCTAATATTATTGAAGAAAATTTTGGAGATTTATTTATTTTTGAACGTGATGGTTCATTAAGAAATGGGTTTGAAATTATCAGTCATCCTTTTACATTAGGCTGGTATAAAGAAAATACAGACATTTTTATCAGGCTACTTGATATGCTCGAAAATGAAGGATTTATGTCGCATAATTCTGGAAGGTGTGGACTTCATTTTCATTTTAGCAGAGAATCGCTAGGGTTCACATCAAAGGAACTTGAGAAACTTAAGGAAAAAGGATACAGTAACGAGAGAATAAAAAAACTTCAAAATGCTAAAAAAAATAATACTGTAGAAAATATAGTCATGCTGTTTGAAATATATTCAAGCAATATAAAGAAACTCTCAGGTAGAAAAAATTTTCATTACTGCAATTTTCTGCTTGATGATAATTTCGTCTTAAATTCCAGTGTGAAAAGTATCAAGGAAAGGACTGATCAGAGCGATAAGAGACAGCGTAGAAGTGCAGTAAATATTACTAACGCTAAAACAGTTGAGATTAGGGTAATGAGAGGAACGTTATTGTTTGAAGCATTTGATGTAAGGCTGTGATACTACGTCAAGAAAAAGTACCAGTTAAACTGAAATATTTCATCTAGCTT
>ERZ1036416.577-NODE-577-length-10800-cov-5.453420_pt1 | contig 10800 bp, 11 predicted proteins | sample MGYA00514219_ERZ1036416 | MGnify/ENA primary metagenome ERZ1036416 (study PRJEB33795, sample SAMN09464945) | human gut metagenome | host: Homo sapiens | place: USA: Stanford, California | collected 2016-11 | study: EMG produced TPA metagenomics assembly of the...
CCCTCCATTAACTCCGCCTTAAACACCCGCTTCTGATGGTCCGCATGATTGCTTACCACGTCAAACAGTATCTTAATGGTGGCTTCCGCCATCTCCTCCACGGGCTGCCTTATGGTAGTCAGCGTCGGATTATAGTAATGCGCAATGTCAAGTCCGTCAAATCCAGCCACCGAATAGTCTTCGGGTATCTTCATGCCGTATTCCGTGATGGCCTTGCAGGCGCCGATGGCGATACTGTCTGATATGGCATACACAGCTGTAAAATCCGTCTTTTTTTCTTCCAGGAGCCGGCTCATGGCCATAAAGCCGTAATCCATGGTGTAACAGTCCCTTCCCACCCCGGAAAAAACACAGAGAGCTTCATCCAGTTCGATTCCGTTGTCCTTAAGGGCCTTGCGGTATCCTTCCAGACGCAGCCTGCCGATACTCTCATCATCCTTGGTAGCTGCCAGGATTAAAATCCTCTTATGGCCAAGCTTACACAAGTAGTCCGTCATCTTATAGCTTTCCGCAAAATCATCCACAGAAACCCAGGAATAAAACGGCGATTCTTCCAGTGAATCCGTCATCCCAATGGTACTGAGCACAAATGGGACCGCCAGCTGCTCCAGCTTCTCCTTACTGTGTGAGAAGAACCCACCCAGGAATACAATCCCCCTTGGCTTCTTCTCCTTAATCAGTTCAAGGGCCACATCCACTTCATCTTCACCGGCATCCACATGCTGCATGATAAAAGAGTACTTCTTCTTATGAATTTCCTTTTCAAAAATCCGGATCATCTTGCTGAAAAAGGGATTGCTGATTCCCTTGATTAAAACCGCGATAGCCTTTGAATCAGTGCGTTTTAAATTGCGGGCGCTATTGTTAGGAATATAATTATGCTCCTTAACCACCTGCATAATCATATCCTTTGTCTCCGGATTGATATCCGGATGATTGTTAATGGCCCGTGACACCGTACTTACGCCCACCCCGCAGATTCTGGCTACGTCTTTAATATTAATCGATTCCATAAGAAATACTCATCCCCTGTCATCCTCTGCCGTAAAGCTTTGCCATCTTCCTGCACTTTACAACAATCTCATCTGTTATTTCCCCGGGCATCATGCGCCATCTCCAGTTTTCTCCCAGCGTGGATGGCGTGTTGATCCGGGCATCTCCACCAAGACCTAAATAATCCTGGACCGGAATAACCGCCAGCTTTGCCACGCTTGACAGTGCAAGGCGCACGAAATCCCAATGGATTTCCTCTACAGGCGTATGCGGATTATTCATATAATCCACGGAAAGCTGTCTGTCTTCCTCACTCATCTCCCCATACCATCCCCTGATGGTATTATTATCATGGGTTCCTGTGTAAACCACGCAGTTAGAAGTGTAGTTATGGGGCAGATAATCACTTTCCTCCCGGGAATCAAAGGCAAACTCCAGTACCTTCATTCCCGGGAATCCTGTATCTTTTACTAATTCTAGCACAGATGGGGTCAAAAATCCAAGGTCTTCCGCAATAATATTAAGTTTTCCAAACTTTTCCTGCATTTTTCGGAAAATATCCATGCCAGGGCCTTTTCTCCAGGTTCCGTGAACCGCCGTATGGCTTCCTGCCGGTATGGAATAGTATTCGTCAAAGCCACGGAAATGGTCCACACGCACCACATCGTACATGCGGAAGCTATATTCCATACGCCGCATCCACCATTCATATCCGGTCTCCCCATGATACTCCCAGAGGTACAGCGGATTGCCCCACAGCTGTCCTGTGGCGGAAAAACCGTCGGGAGGGCAGCCCGCCACCGCCACCGGATTCCTGTCCTCATCCAGCTGGAACAGCTCCGGATGGTACCATGTGTCGGCGCTGTCCAGCGCCACATAGATGGGGATATCCCCAATGATGCGGATTCCCTTTTCATTGGCATAGGACTTAAGCGCGCTCCACTGCTCTTCAAATTTTATCTGGAGGAACGCGTAAAAGCCGGTCTCATCCGCCAGTTCATGCTGAAGCGCCTCCATGGCCTCCTGCTTCCGGAGACGGATATCCTTATCCCACAGTGTCCAGGTCCTGCCCTCATATCGGTTCTTAACCGCCATATAAAAGCAGTACTCCACGGTCTCAGGCCAAAGTTTTCCTTTGGCCTCTGCCGCCGTATGCCCCTTCTCCTTCCACCGTCCATATGCCCTGCGAAGCAAGGGAAAACGGTTTAAATACAATTTCCCAAAATCAATCTTCCTGGGATTGTCACCGAAATCGGCAGCAGTACACTCTGCTTCTGTCAAGAGACCTTCTTCCACCAGTCTGTCCAGATTGATAAAATACGGATTGCCCGCGAAAGCTGAAAATGACTGATAGGGGGAATCCCCGTAGCTGGTTGGCCCCAGAGGCAGAATCTGCCAGTAATGCTGCCCCGCCTTCTTTAATGTATCAATAAATCCATATGCCTCTTTAGAAAACGCTCCGATTCCGTACTTGGACGGCAGGCTGGCAACCGGAAGCAACATACCACATTCCCGCATCGTGTCTCTCCTTTAATTGTGTCTGGTTTTTCCGTATACGTTTAGCCCTTTACTGCGCCGGCAGCCACACCCTTAATGATGTATTTCTGACAGCTTAAATAGAAAATAATGATTGGCACAATTGCCAGGACCAGCATGGCCATCATGGCTCCCATGTCAATGGAACCGTAACCGCCCTTAAGATTCTGGATAACCATGGGTATGGTGCCTTTTTCCTGGGGAAGAATCAGGCTCGGAAGCAGATAGTCATTCCATATCCACATGGCATTTAAGATTGCAACCGTGACAGCAGTCGGCCGGAGCATCGGAAATACCACATGAAAATAAGTCTGGACAGGAGAACAGCCGTCAATCATGGCCGCCTCTTCAATCTCCAGCGGAATCGCCTTCACAAACCCGCAAAACAGGAATACCGCCTGCCCTGCGCCGAATCCCAGATACAAAAGTATAAGTCCATAGATGGAATTCAGATATAGGTCATTGGCCGTCTTCGACATGGTGAACATGACCATCTGGAACGGCACAATCATGGCAAACACAAAAACATAGTAGAGAACGCTGTAAAGCTTTGTTTTAACCCTGGTAATATACCATGCGGTCATGGAGGTGAACAGTACGATTACCGCCACGGAGCATACCGTGATAAACAGGGAACGCCCAAACGCCATGAAAAATCCCGTCTTCCTCACCCCTTCAATATAGTTGCCAAGGCCCACATAGGCTTCTGCCACCGGGAACCGGAACGGGGCGTCGCTGATATAGAGCTTACTCTTAAAAGCATTCATGAAAACCAGGAATATGGGAAACAGAAATGCAAGAGAAAGTACTGCAAAGAATATCGTCATCATCATGCCTGTAAATCCGCTGACCTCCATCTGCTGGTCATCTGCATTTTTATCTTTCCTTCCCATCAGTTTTCCACCTCCTTACGCCTTGTTATATAAAGCTGTGTCAGGGCAATGACCGCCACCATGATGAAAAATACAACTGCTTTTGCCTGACCCACGCCTTCCCAGCCCACCCTGCCGTAAAATGTACTGTAAATATCCAGCGCCAGCATACTGGTCTGCCTTCCCGGACCTCCCGCCGTCAGGGCCAGGTTCTGGTCAAACAGCTTAAAGGAATTTGTCAGGGTTAAGAAAAGACAGATTGTAAAGGACGGCATCACCATCGGGATCGTAATCCGGCGCAGTGCCTGTGTCTTCGTAGCTCCGTCAATCTTAGCCGCCTCAATAAGATCCGGTGAAACGTTCTGGAGGCCGGCAATATAGATAATCATCATATAACCAATCAGCTGCCAGTTCATCAACATGACCAGGCCCCAGAAACCATATCTGGCATCAAATGACAGGGTAACTCCGAACTTCATCAGGATTCCGTTTAACAAAAGCTGCCAGATATAGCCCAGGACAATGCCGCCGATTAAGTTAGGCATGAAGAAAACGGTTCTGAACAGATTCGTGCCCTTGATTCCTCTTGTCAGGGCATAGGCCATCAAAAAACCAAACACATTGATTGTGACAACGGATACTATGGTAAACTTCACGGTAAATAACAGGGCATTTATAAAGTTCTGGTCTGAAAATATCTTTTTATAATTATTTATGCCCACCCACGCGGCATCCCTTACCGTAGTAAATTCTGTAAAAGACAGATAGATACCAATGATAAACGGATACAGGAATGCAATGACAAACGCAATCAGCGTTGGCAGCACAAAGATCGGAAAATATCGTTTCATTGATTTTTGCATGGCGCACCCTCCTTAAAAATCACATGATAATTCTCATCCCTCAGGCAAAGAAACGGGTGAGGAAGTTCCCTTACGCTCACCCATGTCAAGTCCGGTCCTTAAAGTCTTATTTGGTCATGGCCTTTTCACTTTCCCAGCCTGCCTTCATATCATCCACAACAGCCTGCCACTCTTTCCCGCCCTGGGCATACTGTAACAGGGACGCGCCAAAGTCATCCTTAAAGGTCTGGCTTGGGAAGGAAGTGAAGTTCCAGGATATGGAATACAGATTGCCATTACTCATGTATCTGTCAACTTCTTTGGCCAGTGGGTCGGATGGCTTCTCATCGGCTGTAAAGGTGTCAAATGGCGCGATAAAGCCCAGCCTGTTTGTTATATAGTCCTTACCTGTCTCAGAGCTGAACAGCCATGTTAAGAAGTCAAGGGACGCCTGCTGGTCCTCAGCCTTTGCCTGGCTGTTGATGGTGAAAAAGTTCTCGGTACCGATACATAACCCCTGCTTCTCTTCGCCGGCCATTCCGGTGTAAATCGGAAGGAATTTCACATCTTCTTCTTTTACAGTGTTGCCTTCAACACCAGCCACCTGGCTCCATCCCCAGTTGCCGTTCTGCACCATGGCAACCTTGCCCAGAGCGAATTCAGCCATGGAATCCTCCACGGTCTTAGCGCCTACCATCTTCGGGTCCGTACAGGAATTATTCAAATACAAATCGAAAATGTTCTTAAAATTATCGGAATACCTAAAGTCGATAGCGTCCTTGTCATTCACACCGTCATCTTTATATTCATAATAAACCGGGAGGTTTGCGAGATGGGTCTGCCATCTCCAGTCTTCGCCAGGCGCGAAGGATGTGGAGGCGAACACACCGTCAATCCCCAAATCCGCTTTTCTTGCCTGCATATCCTCGGAAACAGCCTTTAGTGTATCAAAGTCATTAATCTCATCCATGGATGCTGCCTTAGCGCCGTCCAATGCAAAATACTTCCGCATGATTGCGTCATTGTAAATGATTCCGTATCCCTCTACAACATAGGGGATTCCGTATACGCCGTCACCATCTGTAACCGCCATGGTCTTATCTATCAGGTGGCCGTAGATTTCCGTATCACTTAAATCGCGGCAGTACTTAGCCCATGACTTATAGCCAATGGGTCCGTTAATCTGGAACAGTGTGGGAGGTTCCTTCTTCGCCACCTCAGACTTCAGGGTCTGCTCATACGTCCCGGCCGCCGCGGTCTGGACCTTCATCGGTATCCCGGTCTCTGCCGTGTACTTCTCTGCCAGCTCTACCCATACATCTGCAACCTCAGGTTTAAAGTTCAGGTAATAAATCTGTCCCTTTCCATCGGCCGATACCGGTTCCCCTGACTGTGTCCCCTCCGACGCTTCTCCCGCGGGGGATTGCGCGGTCCCTGATGGTTTGGAAGAACACCCGGCCAGTGTGCCTGCCGCCATAGCTGCCGCCAGTGAAAGTGCTACAAGTTTCCTCAGTTTCATAATTATATCCTCCTTCCGTATCCACGCTCTCTGCCGCGGATACTTTCCATACTGTGATACATTAGTACAATGTTTCCAGAAACCTTCCCGGTAACGATATCGGTAACGTTTCCAATATCCTTGAATTCAATATAGCATAATACCTGAGGTGAGGCAAGTATTTTTTGATTGGAATTCATATTTTTGTTACTATATTACAATCTTATTTTTTATTTTTATGCAATTATTACAATCCCTACCTGATTGTTATCTCACGGACCACCATTTTTTTCACTCCCACCTATGGTCATGCAGTCATACCCTGTCAGCGCTTCCTTGTTCATTCCCTGAAAAACTCATGAAGCCTTGGTCCAATGGAATGCATGAACCCGGTATAATAACGCCTGCCAGGTTCTTCCGGATAGTCCGGGAAATCCGTATACTTGGAGATGGAGGCAACCACATCCATGCGCCAGCCGTCCACACCCTTATCCATCCAGAGTTTCATAAGGTCATAGACCTCCCTGCGCATAGTCCCATTTTCCCAGTTAAGGTCAGGCTGCTTCTTATCACAAAAGTGCAGGTAATACTGTCCCCGTGTCCCGTCATAAGTCTAGGCGCTGGCGATTACCTTGACCAAATTTTCACTGGCAAGCTGATAACAGCTTGCAGAACACACGACTTGCACCCGTTAGAAACGTGCGCCGCCAGGTGCACTACCAGAGAAGAGCTATAAAGTCCTGAAAGCAAGGGCTTTTATAGCTCTTTTAAACAAAAGTCCGAAGCAGTTTTCCGCAAAAGCAGTTATTCACCGTCTGAGTCAGAAATCTGCGGTCACAAACATGCCTGAAGGTTACATTTCCCCTATATGCCAATCGCTGGGGAAAGGATTGCACAGGCGCGCTTTAAACGCCGTAAACCGGTACGACCAATTACTCGTGGTCTGGAACCATATTCCTGTACCAACAACTGGCAGGTTTCCTGACTTGCCGCTCAACACCCATAACCGCCTTCCCAACCCGGACCGGATCAGTGGCTGTACATGACAATGGTTATGCGCTCCCGGCTTACAGTGACGAAATCGTACAGGATTCGCACCTGTTTCCCTATTATCCGGCGCCTGAAGAATCAGTCATGTCCCCATGACAGATCCGCAGACGCCGGCACCAGCTGTTCTAAACTGGGTATGCTATATCCTGCCATCTATTGGCAGAAAAAGCAACTCTGTTCCTATACCATTGGAAAAAAGAAATTTGCCGACAGGCATACCGCAATACCATAGACCACCCACAAAGGCAGGAATACCTTCAATATATTCTTAATCTTATACTGTCCCGCGCCAAATGCGATAGCGATGGAGGGAGAGCCGGTGGGGGTCAGCATAGCCGCCGTACATCCAGCAAAAATAGCCATGGTAAAGGGTCTGGGGTCCAGCCCCTGGGCCAGGGCCGTCACAACGGCCAATGGCACGAAAACCTGCTGTGTCGCAGTGTTGCTCATAAACTGGGTCAGTATTGCGCCTGCAAAATAAAAGGCAAATAGCATCAGCATAGGTGACGGATTACCGCCAAGAAGTGTCATGATGAAATCCGATACAACAGTACCCGCTCCCGTCTTCTGCATGGCTGTCCCAAGGGGAATAACGCCCGCCAGCATGAAAATCGTATCCAGGTTTATAAAGTCCTTAATGTCATTCAGGTTCAGGATCTTCAGGTATGTCAGGACAATGACCGCTATCACAGGGAGGATATACATTGGGAACGGCAGATAGTTCTGGAACAGGATTCCAACGAAATTCAACCCGAAAATAAGATACACGATATTTTCCTGGCCCGCAGACAGTAATGGCTTTCCATCCGCTTCCTCCTTAATGGACAGACCGTCGATGCGGTTGGCCGGCAGCCATTTCCACCCAATCAGTACAATATAGGCAAAAGCTATAACCGCGGGAAGCAGGATTACCTTACTGTAGTCCAGCGCCTCTATCATGGCAGGCGCACCGTTTGCTTCCAGAAGCCCATTGATCATGACAAAATACGCTCCTGGCAAAAGTCCCTGGACACAGTGGGCAAGCACGGCGCCCGGAAATAACAGGTGGGCCGGCTGGACCCTGCTCTTCTGGTCAAATGCAGCCATGAACGGAAGAAACATACTGATCAGCGCCGTAGGCATGCTGAACTGGATGATAACAACACAGGTCAGCATATAGGCAAAAACAATAAGCTGCCCTTTACCGGAATGTTTCATCATCAGCGTCTTCATTTTCGGCACCAGTCCCGTCTTACCCAGGGCGCCGCTCAGAATAAACATACCTGCAATCATCACCACATTTGAGTTGGAAAAAGAAGCATATGCTTCATTAAAAGTCAGTACCCCGGTCAGACACAGGACCGTGGATGCTGTCATTGCCACCAGTCCCAGTTTAAACCTGCCGCACAAAAATCCGGCAATCATCAGCAGCATCACAAGCAGTGTAATGATTAACTGTATATTCATTTGTTTTTCTCCCCCTGTATCTCATTTTCCGCGCAATGCAGAAGCGCTTTCATGTAGCCTGTAAAATAAGCGGCAGACATGTCCGACATTCTTTTGCCATCCCGTTCAAAAAATGGATGGTCAATGTTCAGCTGTCCGTCATAACCGCATCTGACCAGCTGCTTCATGATGGCATACATATCCGCGTATCCGTCCTCCAGCAGTGTCTCCTCAAAATACGGCATGGTAGAACTGACATTACGGAAATGGACAATGGAGATTTTATCCTGGATGCAGAAGGTCTCTATGTCTTTCATCAGGTTTCCGAAGTCCTGGCTTTCCAGCCAGCAGCCGATACACATCTTCATGGTCAGATAGGGGCTGTTTCCAACCATTTCAAATGCCCTTTTATAGCACTCTGTATTCCATATCAGGCTATGTACACCGCCCAGGGATGGAACTGGCGGATCATTGGGATGCAGGGCCAGCTTCACATCTGCTTTTTCACATACCGGCAGGGCACGGTCCATGAAATACCTGAAATTGGACCAGATTTCCTCTTCCCCATACTCCCTGTCATTCGCAATCGGCCTGGACAGGATTTCCTCCATGTCACAGATAAACGACTTTTCGCCGTGATTATACTTACCTTCACCGATGCGGCTGCGGAAAATCCCGTTGGGCTGCCATGCAATGTAGTTGACCGGTACTCCTGCTTTTCCAAGAGCCCTGGTAAATTCATTGTATCTGTCAATCCACAGGTCCCTTTCTGGTTTTCCCAAATGGATTTCCGGACATTTCTGCAAATCCGGACATCCTGCATCCGCGATTTTTAAATTGTATTTAGCTGCTTTCTCCTGAAAATGCATAATGCTGTCATAATCCGTATCCCCCAGCATGAAATTAACTGCCAGGTATTCAATCCCCATCCCCCGGACGGACTGCATCTGTTCCTCTGTCATCCTGCTGGAACAATTGGCCTGTACTTTTATCATAATCAACATCCTTTTCCTTTATTTTTGCCGCGGTTTTTATATATTTATTATAAAAAAGCATTGAAAAAATGTACACTTTAGTTTATAAATAACAGTATAGTCAAAAGCTATAGAAAGGATATCATATGGACTTACACCATTTGGAATATATTGTGGAAATCGCAAAAGAAAGAAACATATCCAAGGCAGCCCAGAACCTGCACATTTCCCAGCCCACCTTAAGCATTTATCTTTCCAAACTGGAACAGGAACTGAACCTGAAACTCTTCCACCGCGCCAATAATGTACTGACCATCACAGAAGCCGGGCAGAAGTATGCTAAAACCTGTCAGCAGATATTAGATTTAAAAGAATCGCTGTACAAAGAACTCTACAGCGATAAGAATCATGTGTTTTGTATGGGCATCTTATCCAGTGATGCCGCTGTATTCGGCAAGGTCATGAAGGATTTCAACCGCCTCCATCCCCAGATTACCCTAAAGCCCGTGATTCAGAAATCAAAGGAAATCTATGAGTCAGTCCTTAGCGGGGAACTGGATTTTGGGTTCATAACCTCTTATTCCAGCCATCCAAAGGATAGCCTGCCAGAGGTAAATACCTCCATTGTAAAGGAATACGAACTCATGTGCTGCATCGCTAAAAACAATCCTGTTTACAGCATGCTGCACCTGGAGGACGGAATACTAATGGAACAGGATTATCCGCTTCTTAACCAGCTGACCCTTTCCGTATCCAGCATACCCATGATACGTAAACGGATTCTGGAGGATCTGGTTATTTCCATGGATTTACATCCCAGGCAGGTCGTCATCAATGACAGCCTGGAACTATGGGCCCCGCTCCTGGCCATCAATCATATGTACGGCTTCTGGCCATACAGCCATATGGATGACAGCATTGCACAGATTCCCCTTCATTTTCATCCAAACGTATGCAAACTGCTGATTTACCCAAAAGGTATCCGGATGGCTGCCCCGCAAAAGCAGATGATACGGATGGTGATAAAGGAATTTAAGGACAGGCCTTACTATTATAACATATAATCCATATAGCAAATCTGCACTATATATGCAAAGGAAAATTTTGTAACTCTTTCCTAATTATACAGACCGGGAAATTCTGATATATTAGATACTGCAATATGGCTGTAGCTTCTGTCGTAAAGGTCATTCACGGAGGCTGCAGCCTTTTTATGTAAAAACAGCAATAACATCGTGGACCAGATTTTCATTGGACGCGGCATTGGCTTTCTGGAAAATGGAGCCACCAATGTGGTATTCCCCGTAACAATCATCGCCCTATCCCTGTCCCTTCTGGTGGGTGACGGATGCGCCGCCTTCTTAAGCATCTGCCAGGGACGGATGGACGTGGAACAGGCGCATAAGAGTGCGGGAAATACAGTGGGTGTCATCACCGCATCCGCAATTCTTCTGACCCTGATATTTGCAGTGTTCCGCGACCGTATCCTGGTGGGATTCGGCGCAACCGCCAATAATATGGAGTATTTCTCCTGTCTGGTCATGGGCATCCCATTTTTCATGTTTATATCCATTCCTTTCGCTTCGCTCAGGCACAAAACGTCATGAAAA
>ERZ1036416.584-NODE-584-length-10755-cov-3.203364_pt1 | contig 10755 bp, 8 predicted proteins | sample MGYA00514219_ERZ1036416 | MGnify/ENA primary metagenome ERZ1036416 (study PRJEB33795, sample SAMN09464945) | human gut metagenome | host: Homo sapiens | place: USA: Stanford, California | collected 2016-11 | study: EMG produced TPA metagenomics assembly of the...
TAGATATTTCCCATGAAAGTGTGGACAGGACATTCCAGTACAGGATACCGGAACACCTGTCCGGCAGCGTTCATGCGGGACAGCAGGTCTATATCCCCTTTGGCCAGGGCAACCGGCAGCGCAAAGGATACGTGGTGGGGCTGACTGACCAGGCGGAGATAGACGGGAATAGGATAAAAGAAGTGGCTGGGATTGTGCAGGGAAGCGTGACTGCAGAGTCCCAGCTTATTTGGCTTGCATGGTGGATGAAGGAGCGGTATGGATCCACCATGAACCAGGCATTAAAGACAGTGCTTCCGGTCAGGCAGAAGGTAAGGGAGGCGCCTAAGCGGCAGATAAAGTGCCTTTTAGACCAGGCAGGGCTTGAGAAGGCCGTAAAAGAGGCCAGGAAGAAGAACCATAAGGCCAGGCTGCGGCTGCTGGAGGCATTTATCACGGCGCCGGTAATCCCGTATGAGGAAGCCATGAACCGTTTAAGCCTGACGGCGGCAGTGATAAAGCCCCTTGTGGAGGGCGGCGTCCTTAAGGTGGAGGTGGTGGAGCGGTACCGGAATCCGCTGCTGGAGATGCAGCGGCTGGCCGGAAGGCCCCTGGAAGGGGAGATGCCGGCCGGCAAAGGCGCTGCCGGGACCCAGGCCGCGCCGCCCTCCCTGAACCGGGCCCAGCAGGAAATCGCAGATTCCATCATCCGCGAATATGATGAGGGGATACGTAAGACTTATCTGATCCATGGAATCACGGGCAGCGGAAAGACAGAGGTCTACATGGAGCTGATTGCCCATGTGCTGCGGGAAGGGCGTCAGGTGATTGTCCTGATCCCGGAGATATCGCTTACATGGCAGACCGTGATGCGGTTTTTTACACGTTTTGGAAACCGGGTGTCCGTAATGAATTCCAGGATGTCTGCCGGAGAGCGCTATGACCAGTATGAAAGGGCCAGAACCGGGGATATTGACATTATGATCGGTCCGCGGTCCGCCCTGTTTGCCCCATTTTTAAACCTGGGCCTTATCATTATTGATGAGGAGCATGAAAATGCCTACAGGAGCGAGATTTCCCCCCGGTACGATGCCAGGGAGGCTGCCGCGGTGCGGGCAGAGGCCAACCACGCATCCCTGATCCTTGGGTCGGCCACCCCGTCCCTGGAATCCTACACAAAAGCCCTGAGGGGGGAATACGGCCTGTTTACCATGAAGGAGAGGGCAAAAGCAGATGCCAGCCTTGCCAAAGTGGAAATCGTGGACCTGCGGGAGGAACTGAGGTCGGGCAACCGTTCCATCTTCAGCCGCCGCCTTCAGGAACAGATGGAGGACCGGCTGGCTAAAAGGGAACAGATCATGCTTTTCATCAACCGCAGGGGATATGCTAATTTTGTATCCTGCCGGTCCTGCGGGGAGGCCATCAAATGTCCCCACTGTGACGTGACGCTGACCCTTCACAGGAATGGCCGCATGATGTGCCATTACTGCGGTTATACCATGGAACAGCCAAAGGTATGCCCTTCCTGCGGCTCCCGGTATATCGCCCCTTTTGGGACAGGGACCCAGAAAATCGAGACCATGGCCGCAGAACGGTTCCCGGATGCGCGGATCCTTCGGATGGACCTGGACACCACCTCGAAAAAGGGAGGCCACCAGGAGATACTTTCCGCCTTTGCAAGAGGGGAAGCAGATATCCTCATCGGGACCCAGATGATTGTAAAGGGGCATGATTTCCCCAAGGTCACCCTGGTGGGCGCCCTGGCTGCGGACCTTTCTCTTTTTGCGTCGGATTACCGCTGCGGGGAGCAGACATTTGCCCTCCTGACCCAGGCAGCAGGCAGGTCCGGGAGAGGACGGCTTCAAGGGGATGTGGTCATCCAGACCTACCAGCCGGACCACTACTGTATCCAGGCAGCTGCAAAGCAGGATTATGAGGCGTTCTACAGCCAGGAGATGGCATACAGGCGCCTTCTGGGGTATCCGCCTGCCGTGGCCCTCCTGACCATCCATATGGCATGTCCCAGGGTGGAGGATTGGAAGGCCGGACAGGAACAGGCAGGACCCGGCAGGGGCCTGCAGCTGATTGGTCCTGTGAATGCGCCTGTTTACAAAGTTAATGATATTTATAGAAAAATTTTATATATAAAGCATGAAAATTATGATATACTGATACAGATTAGGAAAATGGCAGAACTCCGCCTTAAGGAGGCTGAGGGCCGTTTTGGCCTGACCATACAGTATGATTTAACATGATAAAAGGAGATTGGTAGAAAATGGCAGTTCGACAGATAAGGATTATGGGAGATGATATTTTAACAAAGAAGTGCAAGCCTGTGAAGGAGATGACCGGGCGGACCATGGAATTGATTGAAGATATGTTTGAAACCATGTACGAGGCCAATGGCTGCGGTCTGGCTGCCCCCCAGGTTGGGGTCCTGAAGCAGATTGTGATCATTGATGTGGACGACGGCAACCAGTATGTGATGATTAACCCAGAGATAATCGGACAGGAGGGAAGCCAGACCGGATACGAGGGATGTTTAAGCCTTCCGGGAAAGTCCGGTATCGTGACACGCCCGAACTATGTGAAGGTTAAGGCCCTGGACGAGAACATGGAGCCTTACGAGTTAGAGGGCGAGGGACTTCTGGCAAGGGCCATCTGCCATGAGGTAGCCCATCTGGAGGGCCAGATGTATGTGGAACTGGTGGAAGGGGAGCTGGTGGACGCCGGCGCCGAGCCTGAGGAAGGGATTACTGAGTAGGAACGTATATTACAGGGTTTTACAGATATGATTGTGGAATAGGAGTGGGAACATGCGTATTGTATTTATGGGAACACCGGATTTTTCCGTGCCCACGCTTAAGGCGCTGGTGGAGGCAGGACATGATGTGGCTGCCGTGGTGACCCAGCCGGACAAACCAAAGGGCAGGGGCAAAGAGATGCAGATGACGCCTGTGAAGGTTCAGGCGCTGGAATATAAGATTCCCGTTTACCAGCCGGCAAAGGTAAGGGACCAGGCCTTCATCCAGGTGCTGCGGGAGATGGATGCGGATGTGTTTGTCGTGATTGCATTTGGCCAGATCCTTCCAAAGGACGTGCTGGAACTTCCCAGGTATGGCTGCGTCAACATCCATGCATCCCTGCTGCCCAAGTACAGGGGAGCTGCTCCCATCCAGTGGTGCGTCATTGACGGTGAGAAAGAGACGGGCATAACCACCATGATGATGGATGTGGGCCTGGATACCGGCGACATGCTGGAGAAGGTGGTCATACCCATCGGCGACAAGGAGACCGGGGGCAGCCTTCATGATAAGCTGAGCCTGGCAGGGGGCAGCCTGATCCTCTCCACCCTCAGGAAACTGGAGGAGGGGACGGCGGTGCGCACGCCCCAGACAGAGGAAGGGACCTGCTATGCCAAGATGCTGACCAAGTCCCTTGGCGACATTGACTGGAATCAGGACGCCAGGTCCATTGAACGCCTGATACGCGGCCTTAACCCGTGGCCAAGCGCATACACCATGTGGAACGGCAGGACCATCAAGATCTGGGCGGCAGATGTGCTTGCGGATGGGAATCCCGGGGACGGACTGCCCTGCGGAGGGGTGGCGCTGTCTGACAGGCATTGCCTGGCAGTCAGGACAGGACAGGGCCTTCTTTCCATCAAGGAACTCCAGATGGAAGGAAAGAAGCGTATGGATATAGAAACATTCCTGCGCGGATATCCCATACCGGCCGGGGATGTGTTTGTGAACAGGACACAACAGTGACTTTGCATAATGAAAGAGAGTGATGAATAACCATGTTTTTTCCATTTTATGATTCAACCTATATTCTGGTACTGATTGGCGTCATCGTATCCATGATGGCTTCTGCTAAACTGAATGCCACGTACCAGCGTTACTCAGCTGTCAGGAGCATGTGCGGCCTGACCGGCGCCGAGGCGGCCAAACGGCTGCTGAATTCCCAGGGCATCTACGACGTGACCATACGCCGCGTGCCGGGCAGCCTGACCGACCACTATGACCCCAGGTCCAAGACGGTCAACCTGTCGGATGCGGTATATGGCTCCACGTCCATTGCCGCCATCGGCGTTGCTGCCCATGAGTGCGGCCACGCCATGCAGGATGCGGCGGACTATTCGCCCTTAAGGATCCGCGCGGCCCTGGTGCCTGCCGCCAACCTCGGTTCCCAGCTGGCATGGCCCCTGATCCTTGTCGGCCTGCTGTTAGGAAGCGGCGGTTCCGGCCTTGCCTTTGCGGGTATTGTTTTATTTTCACTGGCAGTCCTGTTCCAGCTGGTAACCCTGCCTGTGGAATATAACGCAAGCCACAGGGCGGTTACCCTTCTTGATTCCACGGGAATCCTGGCAGGACAGGAAGTGGGACAGACCAGAAGCGTGCTGAACGCGGCGGCCCTCACCTATGTGGCAGCGGCGGCAGCCTCCATTCTTCAGCTTCTGCGCCTGCTGATGCTTTTTAACAGAAGGAGGGACTGATGGCTGGGAAGTCGGACCGGGGAATGGAAAACCGGGAGATTGTGCTGGATATATTGGCAGAGGTGCTGGATAAGGGCAGTTTTGTCCATCTGGTGCTGAACCAGGCCCTGCGCAAGTACCAGTACCTGGATAAGTCGGACCGGGCGTTCATCACCCGGGTGACAGAGGGAACCCTGGAATATCTCCTGCAGATTGACTATATCATCAACAAGTACTCAAAGACAAAGACAGACAAGATGAAACCGCTTATCCGCAACCTTCTGCGGATGAGCGTGTATCAGATATTATACATGGACAGGGTGCCGGATTCCGCTACCTGCAACGAAGCCGTGAAGCTGGCGGTGAGACGCCGCTTCACTGGACTTAAAGGGTTTGTGAACGGGGTATTAAGGACCATATCCAGGGAAAAGGCTTCCCTGGTGTTTGATTCTCCTGCCCTGGCCTACAGCATTCCCCAGTGGATGTACGATATGTGGGAAAATGAATATGGCAGCGGAAAGGCGGAGATGATTGCCGCCTCTTTTCTTGAAGACAGGCCCACATGGGTCCGCTGCAACCTTAGCAGGGCTTCCAGGGAGGAAATCCTTAAGTCCCTGGATTCCCAGGGGGTAATGGCGGAGGAACTTGCCTGCCTGCCCTCTGTGCTGGAAATTTCAGGCTATGATTATCTGGAAGGGCTGGAATGCTTCCAAAACGGATGGATCCAGGTCCAGGACGCTGCTTCCGCCTTTGTGGGGGAGCTGGCAGATCCCGGGGAAGGGGATTACATCATCGATGTATGCGCTGCCCCGGGAGGCAAGAGCCTGCACCTGGCGGATAAGCTTAAGGGCACGGGAATGGTGGAAGCACGGGACCTGAGTTATCAGAAGACAGCCCTGATTGAGGAAAATATGGCCCGCTTTGGCGCTGCCAATATAAAGACAGTGGTCTGGGACGCCCTTGTGCCTGATGAGGATGCCATGGAAAAGGCAGATATCGTCATAGCGGACCTGCCTTGTTCCGGACTTGGGATCATCGGCAAAAAGCCGGATATCAAATACAATATGACCATGGATAAGATGGAGGAGCTTTCCAGGCTTCAGCGGGAAATCCTTTCAGTGGTATGGAAGTATGTAAAGCCGGGAGGAACCCTGGTGTACAGCACCTGCACCATCAGCAGGATGGAAAATGAAGACAATGCCATGTGGCTACCGGATCATTTCCCGCTGGAGCCGGTGGACTTATCCGGCAGGCTGGGAGGGAGCTTTGATGAATCTTCCCTTAAGCAGGGACGGATCCAGTTCCTTCCGGGCATCCACCCATTTGACGGTTTTTTCATCAGTGTGTTCAGACGCGCCTGAGGGCGGCAGCTGCGCTGCCGGGTCAGGTATGGAACGGGACATGTAGATGATTATGAAAGAAACAGGAGTTATGCTATGTTGGATTTGACGGATAACAAAGGCCGTAAAGATATAAAATCCATGACACTGGAAGAAGTGACAGAGGAGATGGCGGCCCTGGGGGAGAAATCTTTCAGGGCAAAACAGATTTATGACTGGATCCATGTGAAGCTGGCCGGAAGTTTTGACCAGATGTCAAGCCTGTCCAAGGAACTGCGGCAGAAGCTGAAGGACAATTACAGCCTTACATGCCTTTCCATCACGGATGAACGCATATCCCGGATTGACGGGACCAGGAAGTTCCTCTTCTGTTTGGAGGATGGCAATATCATAGAAAGTGTGTGGATGCAGTATCATCATGGGAATTCCGTGTGTATTTCCTCCCAGGTGGGGTGCAGGATGGGCTGCCGTTTCTGTGCATCCACCCTGGATGGGCTGGAGCGGAACCTAAGGCCCTCGGAAATGCTGGACCAGATTTACCGGATACAGGCCCATACAGGTGAGCGGGTTTCGAATGTGGTGGTGATGGGTTCAGGAGAACCCTTTGACAATTACGACAATGTAATCCGTTTCCTGCGCCTGATTTCCCATGAAAAGGGGCTTAATATCAGCCAGAGGAACCTGACCGTCTCCACCTGCGGCATTGTGCCCGGTATACGGCAGTTCGCAGAGGAAGGCCTGGCCGTCACCCTTGCATTGTCCCTCCACGCCCCCAATGATGAGGTGCGCAGGACGCTGATGCCCATTGCGAACCGCTACAGGATAGGGGATGTGCTGGAGGCCTGCCATTACTATTATGAGAAGACAGGGCGCAGGCTTACCTTTGAATACAGCCTGGTCCAGGGCGTCAATGACAATCTGGATGAGGCCAGGGCCCTGAGCCGCCTGATCAAGGACCAGCATGGCCATGTGAACCTGATTCCGGTGAACCCCATCAAGGAACGGGATTACGTGCAGTCAGGCAAAAAGGCCATTGCGGATTTCAGGGATCTGCTTGAAAAAAACGGTATCAATGTTACGATAAGAAGAGAAATGGGCCGTGACATAGGCGGAGCCTGCGGCCAGCTGCGCAAAAGCTATATGGAAACGGAGGTGGGGTAAACATGGAAGCATATGCGTTAACAGACATAGGCCAGGTCAGATCCATGAATCAGGATTATATCTATTCATCGCCGGAAAGGGTTGGCTCCCTTCCCAATCTGTTTTTGGTAGCTGACGGAATGGGCGGCCACCAGGCCGGGGACTATGCTTCACGGTTTGCGGTTGAGAACCTGGTGATTTATCTTAACAGGGAAGGCAAGGGATCCCCTGTGATGCAGCTGAAAACAGGGATAGGGATTGTCAATGGACTGCTGTATGAGGAATCGCTCCTCAGGGAAGAACTGAAAGGCATGGGATGTACCCTGGTGGCCGGGGTGGTGGAGGATAACCTGCTCTATGTGGCCAATGTGGGTGACAGCCGTCTCTACCTGATACATAACAACACCATCCGCCAGATCACAAAGGACCACTCCTATGTGGAGGAAATGGTTGCCATGGGGCAGATGCGCCGGGGCAGCGCGGATTACAACAGCCGCAAGAACATCATTACAAGGGCCATGGGCATCGGCAGGGATGTGGAGCCGGACTTCTTTGAGGTGGACCTGGAAGAGGGGGATCATATCCTTCTCTGTTCAGACGGACTGAGCAACATGGTGGACGATGAATCCATGTGCAGGATCATAACAGGGGAGGGCAGCCTTAAGGAAAAGGCGTCACGCCTGATTCAGGAGGCCAACCGCCAGGGCGGTATTGATAATATTGCCGTGGTTCTTGTGAATCCGCTGGGAAGGGAGGATGGCTTATGCTGAACCCCGGAACATACCTGCAGAACAGGTACGAGATATTGGAGCGCATCGGTTCAGGCGGAATGTCTGTTGTGTATAAGGCCCAGTGCCATACACTGAACCGTCTGGTGGCCATCAAGGTCCTAAAGGAAGAATTTGCTTTTGACGAAAATTTTGTAGGCAAATTTAAGATGGAGGCCCAGGCAGCGGCCCGCCTGTCCCATCCTAATATTGTCAGTGTTTACGACGTCGTGGACGAGGATGTGCTGCACTATATTGTCATGGAACTGATTGAGGGCATTACCCTTAAGAATTACATTGAGAAAAAGGGGCATCTGGAGAGCAAGGAGGCAATCGGCATTGCCATCCAGGTTGCACAGGGAATCGGCGCTGCCCATGAACAGCATATCATACACCGGGATATCAAGCCCCAGAATATGATTATTTCCAGGGACGGCAAGGTTAAGGTGGCAGATTTCGGGATTGCCAGGGCCGTGTCTACCCAGACCATGAATGCCACTGCCGTGGGATCGGTCCATTATATATCCCCGGAACAGGCCAAGGGCGGATACTGCGATGAGCGCAGCGATATTTATTCCTTTGGCATCACCATGTATGAGATGGTTACGGGAAAGGTCCCGTTTGAAGGGGACAACACGATTACCGTTGCCCTGGCCCATCTGGAGGAGCCGGTGACGCCGCCGAGGATGTATGTGCCCGAGGTGTCCCATGCCCTGGAACAGATTATCCTCAAATGCACCCAGAAGCGTCCGGAGCGCCGCTATTCCAATGTGACCGATGTCATAGCCGACTTAAGGAAGGCGCTGATGGAGCCTGACTGTGATATTTACGCAGCAGATGAGGAAGAGGATGAGCTTGGCAGGACCAGGTCCATATCCAGGGAAGAACTGCTGAACCTTCAGGAAAGCAGGAAGCCGTCCAGGGGAAGCCTTGGGGAGGAGGAACTGAGGGATGACCATGCTGATTCCCCTCAAAGGAACCGCAGGGAGCGCAAAGGCCCGTCCCACCTGGCATCCAGGCAGAAAGACAAGGATGTGAGCACACAGTTTGAACGCATTGTCACCGCAATCGGCATTGCGGCCGCCATCATCATCGTGGCCGTGGTCCTGTTTGTGTTTTCAAGACTTACAGGCCTGTTCCGGGCCGGAACCAGCGAAAAGCCCACGGTGGCTGTAAGCACGGAGGCGGAGACTGCCAGCCTGGAGGTTAATATTACGGATAACCAGACCTATGTGCCCTATATCCTCAGCATGACGGAACAGCAGGCGCGGGCGGAACTGGCACAGGTGGACCTGAAGCTGGAAGTGACGGGCAGCGATTACTCGGATAATTACCCGGAAGGCCAGATCATGGCCCAGACCATTGTCCAGGATACGGTTGTGGACAAAGGAAGCACGGTGGGGGTTACACTAAGCAAGGGAAGCGATAAGGTAAACCTGGGCACCCTGAACCTTACGGTGCTGACTGTCCTGGATGCATCCAGACTTCTGGAGGAAAAGGGACTTGCGGTAGATGTTAAGGAAGAATTCAGCAGCACGGCGGCAGCGGGAACCATCATGCGCTTCAGCCCCGAGACAGCTAAGATAGGGGAGCGGGTTACCCTTTTTGTCAGCAAAGGAGTGGAGAATGAGCTGGGAAGGGTGCCAAACCTCATAGGGCAGAGCCAGGTTTCCGCGGATGCGCTCCTGGCAGGAGCAGGGCTTGTGACCGGCAATGTGACAAAGGAGCGCAGCGATACGGTGGCGGAAGGATTGGTCATTAACCAGGTGCCGCTTCCTGATACCATACTGGCCCCCGGCACCCCTGTGGATTATGTGGTAAGCGGGGAACCGGACGCATCGGAGACAGATGCTTCCCAGTATTATCTCAGTTCCATTGACACCACCTGTTCCCTGAGCAACTATATAGGCCCGGCGTCCCAGACCAGCAGTGTCCGTGTGATGATCCGGCTGAAACAGACGGTTAACGGGGACGTTGTATATACACCGCTCATGAAGGAAAGGCTTGTAGTAGGCGCGCAGACCATACCTGTGGTGATTCCCAGGATTAAGGGCGCTTATGGCGTGGACAGCGGTACCGTGGAAGTGGTGGACGCAGGAAGCGCGGATCTGACTGTAATAGCATCCTACCCGGTGACATTTTTCCCGGTGGGATAAGAGGAGTTTATGACTGGTAAGATAATTAAGGGAATTGCTGGTTTTTATTATGTGCATGATGGTAAAGACCGGGTTTATGAGTGTAAGGCAAAAGGGATTTTCAGAAATAAAAAGATAAAGCCCCTGGTAGGGGATAATGTGGAATTTTCTGTTCTGGACGAGGCAGGGGGGGAGGGCAATATCGATGCCATCCTTCCCAGGTCCAATGCCCTGGTGCGGCCGGCAGTGGCCAATATAGACCAGGCCCTGGTGGTCTTTGCCCTGACCCATCCGTCCCCCAACCTGAACCTGCTGGACCGTTTCCTGGTCATGATGGAAATACAGCAGGTTCCGGTCATCATCTGTTTCAACAAGATGGATTTAGGGGATGATGGGCTGATGGAGACCTACAGGAGCATCTATGAGGCTGCCGGGTATGAGGTGAAGTTCATCAGCGCCATTGATGAAACAGGGGTGGAAGAGGTGAGAAAAATCCTCAGAGGAAAAACCTCGGTCCTGGCAGGCCCGTCGGGAGTGGGAAAATCCTCACTGACCAACTGTATCCAGCCCCGGGCAGCCATGGAGACAGGGGATATCAGCCGAAAAATAGAGCGGGGAAAGCATACCACCCGCCATTCCCAGCTGTTCTACGTGGAGGAAAACACGTACATGATGGACACGCCAGGATTCAGTTCCATGTTCACACCGGATTTGGAGGAAGGGGACCTGAAGGACTACTTTCCTGAGTTTGCCCGGTATGAGCAGGACTGCAGGTTCCTTGGCTGCGTCCATGTGGGCGAGAAGGTATGCGGGGTAAAGGAAGCGAGGAAGGACGGCAGGCTGAGCCGAAGCCGTTATGAGAATTATCTTCTGATGTATGAGGAGCTTAAGAAAAAGAGGAGGTATTAACAATGCAC
>ERZ1036416.588-NODE-588-length-10732-cov-32.679966_pt1 | contig 10732 bp, 20 predicted proteins | sample MGYA00514219_ERZ1036416 | MGnify/ENA primary metagenome ERZ1036416 (study PRJEB33795, sample SAMN09464945) | human gut metagenome | host: Homo sapiens | place: USA: Stanford, California | collected 2016-11 | study: EMG produced TPA metagenomics assembly of the...
TTGATAATATGCATTATCAGAAACAAATATCATACTATCTGATAAATCATAAACAGAATATGTACAAATAAGGAAAGGGAGCAAAAATGAAGAATTTAAAGATTGGTCCAAAACTGATACTATGTTTTATGCTGGTTACATGTCTGTCCAGTATATCTGGTATATTGGGGGCATTTTTTTTGCACTGGTCAGATCAGAACTACAGCAAAGCTCTTGTGGAAAATGGGTTTAGCCAAGGAGATATCGGCTCATTTGATACATACCTCAATAAAGGCTCTGCTGTTGTGAGGGATATTGTGCTTCTTACTGAGGAGAAAGAGATACAGAATTCCCGCAGCGAGCTGGAACAGATTGACCAGAAAATGCAGCAGTCCCTGGATGCTCTGAAGGTAAATTGCCAGACGCCGGAAGAACAGTCGCTGATTGCTGTTATTGACCAGGAACTGTCCAGGTATATGGAAATCCGATCCCAGGTGGTGGAAATGGGACTTAAAAACCATAATGATGAGGCGTTGGACATATTCAGGAACCAGGCAAGACCGATTCTTAATAATGCTATGAACGCAGCCCAAAAGCTGGCGGACCTTAATAAACAGATGGGAAATGAAGTATCCAGGTCCCTTACGGATAACAGCAGGCTTATTATATATATGATTGTCTTTGTTATTATAATTTCAGTGAGTATATCCGTGGCAATGTCCTTCTGGGTTGCGCGGCTTATATCCAGGCCGATTCTAAAAGTAAGGGATGCCGCGTTCAAGCTTGCACAGGGAGATTTAGATATATCCATCTCCAACGATTCCAATGATGAGGTGGGAGAGATGACACGCTCATTTTCCGAGGCTGCCGAGATGATGCGGCGCTACATCACAGATATATCCAGAGGATTGAGCGAAATATCCCATGGTAATTTTAATATTTCCCCTAATGAAAAGTACAAAGGGGCATTTATAACAATTGAAGAGTCATTGTTTACGATAATCCACTCCCTTAGCAATACTATGGGAGAAATCAACGAGGCGGCCGAGCAGGTATCCTCCGGTTCGGAGCAGGTATCCATCGGGGCACAGTCTTTGTCACAAGGCTCTACGGAACAGGCCAGCTCCATTGAAGAAGTGGCGGCTACTGTAAACGAAATTGCTTCCCGTATTAAGCGGAACGCGGAGAATGCTCTGAGCGCCAATGAGAAGGCTGTGGAAATGGGCCGCCGGATAACGGAAAGCAACCGTCAGATGCAGGACATGATACACGCCATGGATGAAATCAGCAGTTCTTCCAAAGAAATAGGAAAGATTATTAAAACCATTGAAGACATTGCCTTCCAGACCAATATATTGGCATTAAACGCTGCCGTGGAGGCTGCCAGAGCCGGGGAGGCAGGGAAGGGCTTTGCCGTGGTAGCTGACGAGGTGAGGAGTCTTGCAAGCAAATCTGCAGATGCATCAAACAGTACGTCTGCCCTTATTGAAAATTCCCTGCGCGCTGTTCTTAATGGTACAAAAATAGCTGATGATACTGCTAAGAACCTTTCGGATGTGGTTTCAGGTGTAGAGGATGTGGTAGCCACCATTGGACAGATATCCAGTGATTCCACAGAACAGGCAGATGCCATCGGACAGGTCACTCAGGGAATTGACCAGGTTTCCAGTGTCGTACAGACGAACAGCGCCACTGCGGAAGAAAGCGCTGCGGCCAGTGAGGAACTGTCAGGGCAGGCTCAGCTGCTAAAGAAACTGATTAGTCAATTCCGCCTTATCACGGTTCAGTAAGAGATTAACGGTAAAGGACTCATAACAGGCAATGAGTCCTATGCGGTAATGTGAAACAACTGGCTGCCGAGAAGTGCAGATTAAGTCCTGCCTGCTGCAAAACGCCCCCATTGAAAACAATGAGGGCGTCAGAATATAGACAAAACGGTTCAGAGAAAGCCATTCTTTGAACCGTTTTTCGTGATTCGTTATCTTTTTAATTATCTATATGTAAATGTTGATATCATAAACCCTGTATCCGGATTATCACATACCCTTTATTAAAAACACCTCTGCCTCGTATCTGCCATTGGCAACCGCCTCTTCGTGGGTTTCATAATAGATGTCCACAACATTTCCTTTGATGGAAGCCCCCGTATCCTCCACTAAATAAATAATCTCTCCAATCCGAATCCTGCTGCCCAATGGAAACACGTCTGGATCAGCAGCAACTGTATAATCTGGCCTGGGAGCGGTCCCTGATTTGGTAAAATGGTTTTCCCCGGTACACAATTCACAGCTGCAATAACCAGTGATTTCAAACATGCCGCAGGATTCTTCTCCGGTGGCTCCCTGGGAACTGTCCTGTAAGGGAACGTCCGTGCCTGTCTGTTTTTCCTGCGCTGCTTTGTTTATCCGGTCATCCTTGATATCCTGGAGTCCCTCTATTTCCAGCCCGTCCTCCCCAGAAACTGTATCCTGAATCACAATTATTCCTGGTGCTTCAACCGTATTGCTTCCATCCTCTGTCTGTACCTCTATGTCTCCTTTAAGGGGCAGAGCATAAGAATCAAAAAAATCCACCTTCAGCAGTAACACCGCCATAAAAACCAGGACAGATAAGAAAATTCTTCTGAACAACTTGCAATCCCCCTTCGTTATTATAAATTATATATCGGCTGTTCAGCAGAAATTCTAAGCTATAACAGGACAGAAGGTGTTTTTTTCTCCTGTTGGCTTAGTAAAATATGTCCATGTTTGGGTTTATGAGCCTCAGATAGTATGGTCAAGTGCCAGAACAGATGCAAGATGCAACTAGATGGAACAGCGGCAAAAGCCGTAAGAGGGAAGGAGAGAAGCTCCTCGTCATTATAACGCATGATATCAATTTCTAAAGAAGCGGCTGAATATAACACATAGCAGACAGCCAAGGATAAGAGGCAGCTGGAAATTGGCACACAAAAGCAACTGTACAATATCGGCTGTATTCTCAGCAGTGCGGTAAATGCTTGCGTTATCAATGGACGTATCCAAAGATTCCGACTGCATTAATTCCCACTCATAGTCACTAAGTAAATCCTGTAGGTCAGCGGCATCATTGTCAGATGGATTGACCTCAGAAGGAGTGGCAACAGACATAAACATCACATCCTTTTATTCAATTTTAATCAATGGGATTTATCAAGAATTGATATATAGATTGGGTGATGAACCTCACCCCTAATAACTATTCGTTAAACTAGACTTATTAGGAATAGTTGCTTTATTTTATTAAGTACATAAGGATACAGCTTGTTATATGTTACAATCGGACAGGGCATCCGCAATTTTATCATGGACCCCTTTCATGACCTTAATTTCAGATTCAGCAATGCTATAACGCTCACTGGTATTGATATCATCAAGAGAGCGAATCCGGCGAATCCGGGCGCAACGTTCTATTAACTCATCCAGGCGGACGTTCACCACCCGGTTAAGATACCGCAATTCTCGTTCTGTAAGTTCTATGTGCATCTTGTCACCAACCTTTAAAGTTTGTAACACATTTTTAGCTTCAGTAAATCCCTGGCCCGGACGGAGCCGCAACTTCTACGTGTTACATTTCTTATGTTCGCTACTCCGCAGGCGCATCCAGACATGATGTTTCGCGACCATCAGGGAGCAGGCGCCTCTTGCAGTCAAGGAAAAGGAGTACTCCCGGCCCCTAGGTGATACCGGGGGCCGGGAGTTTGTGCATCCACTAGTTTGGAGAATCAACAACGACAAAATCTTCCAAAACAGCCTTGGTTCCCACACGGTCAAAGGTGACATCAATATAATCATCCGGATTTAAAGAGTTAACATCCGTAGAATATTCGTTGCGATAAACATTAATATATTCAACTTTTTGACCACGAATGTTATTCTGGCGAGTGCCTACAACGCAATGAAGCCTAAAATAATCATAAGGAGCACCGGTCCTCCTGTCATTTCCCTGCGAATGCTGAATACCAACTACTTTATATAACATAATAAAAATCCTCCTTAAATTTTGATATGGTTATGTGTTATTTATATGAATCGGGGCAGAGCCGCAAGGGATACCCTGGAGAAACATACTAAATTGACGGGATATCATCGGCCTTTTCATTGATATAGGCCAAGATAAGCTCCAGGCGGGAAAAATGATACTGTAATACATCCACCCTGCACTGGTCATTCAAAGCCATGGCACGACAGATTGCCACGCTGGTTTCATTTTGTTCCTGCTCTATGAGAGCCTTGGAAAGTCTACGCATTTTGGACCCCTCCTGTTAGTTTTATAAGCATGAGTAACAACACCAAACAAAGCAGCTTTCTCATCAACAGTAATTGCACCAATAGTATATGCAAAACTCAGTTGGGCAGTAAGCCAAACAAAGTCAAAAAGGAAATCACCATCAATATAACCAAGAAGATACCGCTCTACAGCATCATTAAGTGTTTCACGAATACGCTTTTTATCCATCATATCAAACCCTCCTTAACCAACTAACTAAATGAATCTTGTAGACTAACTAAATTTGTGTTAAAATAGATACTAACTAAGCGCTTAATCATTACTTGTCGTTACACATAATAGTATAGCAAACTTGTGACAAAGTGTATATTGACACTTGTGACAAAGTTAATATTTAAAAATTGTACACTTGTGACAAAGTTTACAAAGGGGCAACAAAATGGGAAAATTTGATAAACAGAAATATGACAACGAATATGCAAAACAAAACTATGACAGATGCATATTCAATGTACCCAAAGGCCAAAAAGCAGTAATAGAAGAATACTGGAAGGCCAAAGGCTATAAAAGCTTGAATGCGTATGTAAATGACCTAATACAACGGGATATGAACGGTACACCCGGAATCCAAGTAAATCATAACAAGGGTATTGTGGCCGGGAATATACATGGAGACATCAATATGAAATAGGGCCATAACGCACCAGAATGGACGAGAAGCGATTTTAAAGACATAAGGCAACAATTTTATCAAGGAGGATATAAAAATGACAGACACAGAGATTTTAGAAGCAATGAGACAAATGCTGGAACCAATCAATTTAAGACTAATGAACCTGGACAACCGCATAAGTAATCTGGACAACCGCATCACAAACCTAGAATATGAAATGCGAAAAGGTATCAGAGAATTAAAACAGGACAACGAAACTATCATGACCGTACTAGAAGGCCGAAACCTACTTCCAAAGGCACAGTAACAAAAATCCCCGGCGCTATGCCGGGGATATCTTTATATACCAAAATCAACGTAACCCATAAATTGACAAAACATACATGATAATAAAAAAATATGTAAAAAAAGGTATATACTGTAAAGAATGATTACATGTTCCAGGGACATCCGAAACCGGAAGAACGAGAGCCGGGAAAGAAGCTTATTGCATATCAGGCGCACCAGCAGGGGCCAGAAAAAAAATAACTGCTAATAATAAAATCAAAAGCAAAAACGGTAAAACGACATTCATTTAATTCACCTCATTTCTGTAACACATTTTCACCTGCAGGTGATTCCTGGCCAGGCCGGATGCGGCGCGACTATGTGTTACATATAATCAAATAACCAATAAAGTTTACTGTTCTGTATCTAACCAATCAATACAATCACGAATGGCATTTTTATAACTAAAATACCGTCTCCCACTAGGTGATTCATAAGCTATAAACGGATGTCCGCAAACACAAATCATTTTTTCACGAACCAAATACGAAGCTAATTCTTCGGACGGTATCTCTCGAATTCTATCCATATTCATAATCAAACTCCCTCAATCCTCTTGAATCACACCACGTTTGACAGCATCAGCCAGGCCGACCGAAACTAACCTTGTAGCAAGCTCCGTAGGGGTGGAATAACATTCACAGTATTCCATGTAACGGCATAGCTGGTTATATTGCTTCTTTGTAAGGTATACATTGACCTTGATTTTTCCAACTGGCTTATTCATAAAAATTTCCCTCCTGATATTTCAGTAACTGATTCCGCAACTTGTTAAAAACAGGACCTGCAACCTCAAAGGGACGTTCCAGAAGCAGGGCCTTGTACTTTGATTTAGTGGGGCGGGAAAGCTGGCGCAGATAATAGTCCATTTTGTCAACCGGTTGTTCCGCGAGTAGCTGCACAATAACTTTCGTCTCCGCTAAGTCAATCACTTTACGGGTATAAACATTAGGCCAGCATCGGCAGCAGTCTATGTAATCCAGACTATCCAACGTGACTTCAATCCGGGTGAGGGGATAATCAAGTTCCGCCTCCAACTGCTTATTATAAATTTTGACACGGCCTGGACTGGACATCGAACCTAAGTACTCAGTAAAATCCTGGGCTGATTTATAAAACTGGCTGTATTTCCGGTTATCCTTGATAAGCTGCACACAATCACGACCATACGGCACATCAACTGCTAAATCCCATCTTTTAATTTTTATAGATTCCACACTTACAAAAAGCTGGTCCAATACTTCTCTCAGAATGTCGCCTATCTGGTCCCGTAAATCACGGAAGGAGGTTTCCTCCTGGGTAAAAGGCGATATCATGGTACGGAGAAAACCATCACCATAAGCAACTTCACCCAACAGCTTATTAGGGTTGAAATCCAGAAAACCCTGTAAAACAGTTTCTTTCTTTACACCATTCATACAACAGCCAATACTGAATGACATTCCTTTCATCCCAAACACATATAAATACCGATAGTCAAAATCCTTGTAAGATGTATAGGACGTGGAGCCGGGCAGGTGGGAGAGAAAGGCAAGAAAGGATTCCACTGTACCTATATCCGGAAACTCAAAAGAGTACCGGAGGGAATCACAGGAATAAAATATGCCATCCTCAAGGAGCGGATTGAAGTAGTAAAGCATGAGCAGGACCTCCTAAAAGAAAGTTAAGTTACTAAACAAGTGTAAAGAATTTTTACGCACTTCGGACCTAATTAGACGGGGGTCCGAAGTCATCATTATTTCTTACGACGAATCGTGAGCCGGGGAAGCTTCCTCCTGACGGCGCCCGCGCTGCGGTGCAAGCGCGGGCCAGCCGCCTGGAGGAAGGAAACAAAACGTTCCCTGAAAGATGGAACAGAGGGAATGGGGGTGTAATCATAATTAGCAGGAACCAGTGCGGGAACATCATAAGAATTAAAGTACTTAACATACTTGGGAATATATGTAACCTTAACAGCACCGCACCAGAAAAGCCAAAGGGGAGTAAAATCCATATCATCCGCCAAAGTGGAAACACCCTGGCCTTCATTTGCATGTACAATGGTAATCCTTTTATCAATACTGCGGGCAAGGGAAAAACAGTTGAAGAAATTTTTAGTCAAATACATCCGGTCTGTCAAGTCCCTGATTTTTTTATCCACGTCAAACGACTGGGAAAACAAATACACAATGTTACGGTAATGACGCTGAAGCTTAAAATAATCACGTGTATGTGTCTTGAAATTCTTAAAATCACGGTTATCCCAAACCATTCCAACCTCATCCACTAAAATCACAGAATTAGGTGGGAAAGAAGATATACCAACCTGGGACGTATCAAAGTAATATGTGCCAGGAATGCCGGGAGTGGAACAGAACACCTTCCAGCCTTTACGGTTATACTGCAATGAAAGTTTGGCCTGCAAAGTGGATTTTCCAGAACCCTTTTTGCCAAACACCATAATAAGCTTATAGGGATTGCGGTATTTCCAGACGTGATATAAAATCCAAAAAAATATTGCCAAAAAAATATAGAAAAAAGCTTTCATATCAAAACCTCCTGAAAAGCTTAATAAAAGAACCAATCACCATCACCATAAGAAGAAGCCAAGCGGGAAAACTGAGAATATACGATATATCAAATGTCCAATGAAAAGGAACATAAAACACAAATTGAAATAAGGCATCAGCAAATATAAGCATAGCATCCATACATAAAACCCCTAAGAAAATCTCCCCGGATTACTCCGGGGAGAAACCAATCCTAGACCGAACGGAGAACACGGAACAGGAAGCCGACAGCAACAGAGATGAAAAACACGGCAATGTAAGTAAATGCCAAATCATCACCGAGCACCCACGTAGTGAGTGCTGTAAAACTTGTAGTTATCCATGTTAAAAACTGAGTTGCACCTGCTAAAATTTCAGCCATACCATTTACCACGGGTTCCTCCATATAAAACCCTTCCTTTCTTAAAATATTTTTCTAAACACAGTTATGAGCTTGCGAAGAATAGGAACACAAATAACAAAAGCACCAATGATACCAGCGTTCATAAGCCCGTCACGCCATACCCGTGATATAGACTGTAAAATAAAATCTAATATCTGCCGTAGTTCAGCAAAACCATACATGCACATCACCTCCGCAGAAAATGATTGCAAAGAATACGGATAACACCATAAAAACAATCCGTAAGATAGAGCAGGACAAGAACCGCAAGCACATAAACAAGAGGCTCAAATCCATAGGGGATATCACCAATTAAGAGTGTGATTTGTTCCAAAAGCATAAAAGTATCACCCCTTCCAAGAAAATCATAATAAGCAGATAAATGTTAGCAAAATAACTGCGGTCATCTGAAACCGTATGAACCGTATCAGATACATAAAACAAACCATAAGTATCTGTATAAGTTAAACGACTGCCGGATTCATAATAGCGACGGCAGGAAGATGGGTAACCACCGTTATACAATATGCTGGCATTATTGCCAAGACATGGCGACAACGTAAAATAGTTAATCCGGTATTCCAAAGGTTCAAAATCATCATAAAAAATCCGGCCCGTTACAGAAGAAGTACCCACATTATAAAGAGCACCATCCGTATCTACAAATAAGGAGCCTTCAACCGATGAAGGCAGGACAAGACGGGCTGAAGAACCATTCCAGACACCCTCATAAATAACAACATTGCGATTGAGAGTAAAATCACCGCCAAGAGCAAGCGTATCCAAATCCTCCGGTAATGAAGCCAGCGCCGTATCCGAGCCCTCAAACTCGCCAATATCGGGTATAAGGTAGGACTGAATGTTATCAACAGAGGTTTTAATATCCTCCAGGGCCTCGGAGTTAGAAGCCACAGCAGGACCAGAAAGAGAACCCAAAAGCAGGTCATAAAGTTCCATAGTGGTAATGTCGTCTGTTTCATTCAAATAATCCTCCAAAAATTCAAGGTAGGAATCATCATCCATATTATGTTCAGCATCAGAAGCAGAAGCAACCGGAACACGAACCGCTTCGGACGAAGTGGCAGTTTTAGCAAATGCTTCCAGCGAGAAAGAAAAAAACAAAATTTCCAAACTGCCCAAAAACAAAAGAAGAAGTAAAAAACGAATCAGTAACACATAGTATTGCAGGCTCCGGCCTGGCCTGGAGCTGATAGCGGACAAACATGTGTTACAAAACGTAAATAAACGCATCAATATAACCACCTCTCATCCCTGCTGCCTAAAGAAGCGGAATCGGGAAAGCGGGTCTGACGTTCCGGAAGGGAATCCGGAATAGAACCGACAACCTTAACAGAACCGATAAGGGCAGTAATGATAAAACTGATAATAACAATAGCAAGAAGAACATGGCCATATGATACACCATCCACAAAAGGAAGAGAGAGCAGCAAGCCAACCAATTCCTCCATAGCATAAATGATAAATGAGAAAAAACCGGAAACGTCCATAAATTATTCCCCCTTATTCATAATCTGCAAAATGACAGCAATCGAGATAAACAGCAGTACAAAGGCACGCAGGAAAACAGGCAGATATAAAACAATCGCACCGATATAAGCAACCGCTTTTGGAATGGAAGTAATAAAAAACAAAACCATCTGAATTAAGGAGATTACATAATCTATTATCATGCCTATGGTATCAGCAATGGACTGGAAAAAATTAAACATGGATACCCTCCTTAACTACGAATACGATAATAGCCAATCATAATGACAACAAATATCAAAACAAGCGATATTGTGACAGGAAGATTAAAAAGCCCCATGGAAACAAACAACTGCTGCATAAAATCAGAAACCCAGACAATACCTGCTAAAAGGGAAGAATCCTCAATTTTATAATCATCCATATTAAAATCGGAAATATTGCCAGAAACAGAATCAAAAATTTCCGATTCAGCAGAATCATATTCATTCAGTTTATTGCCTAACTGCTCATTCTTTTGGTCCTGAGCGGAACTATCATAGCCGTATGCCAACTTATCCGTATTTGCATTGTTATTGTTAATGATATTCGTGGTATTGGATTCCTCAGCGGCTATCATATCCTCTGTATTCGTCCGGTCCGCTTCCAATTGTTCCGTGTGCTGCTGATTCATTTTATTGAACAAATTAGTGAATTCCCCAGCCAATTGATTCCAGAAGGCCGTAAGCTGGGACGATATGGTCTGTATCGTATTCTTGATAAGCTCAATAATTGTGTCCCCTTGTTCTACCTGTTGTGCTGTATTATTAGATATATTCTGATTTATGTCCTGGTCAACATTATCAGCCCCAGGCGAACCACCTTGAACAGGAGCATCATTTGAAAGTTTAGTAAAACTTATATTGACATACCCACCCCAAGGAGGTGTACCTGTATCCGATTTAAGCCAGTTAGAAATATTAAACTGTTGAGCAGACGCACCAATAGAAACGTCAGAACTAAGATAAAAGTCACCCGAACTATAGGTACCAGTTACACCAAACGATGATTCAGGGTCATGTACATTATTATAATGCGAAGAAAACC
>ERZ1036416.591-NODE-591-length-10694-cov-57.552402_pt1 | contig 10694 bp, 10 predicted proteins | sample MGYA00514219_ERZ1036416 | MGnify/ENA primary metagenome ERZ1036416 (study PRJEB33795, sample SAMN09464945) | human gut metagenome | host: Homo sapiens | place: USA: Stanford, California | collected 2016-11 | study: EMG produced TPA metagenomics assembly of the...
GAGACTGTTTATTTTAATATAGTTATGCTTCCGGTAATATGTATACTCTTTGACGTAGTACCCTCCAAGAATATTTTATAGCTTCCAAATTGCTCAATTGAAAATGTATGGTCAATCCATCCATTAGAAGTCTGAACATATATTCTCTTGCCTTTGGAATCCTCAAGTCCCGCCTTAAAACTGTCAGAACTACTATCTGATTGTAGTATAAAAGCCACTTTATTACCTGAGGTCAAAGAAAGACTATCTCCATACTTCACATTTTTTCCATCAATTGTTATATCAATTGACGTTACTCCCCTTGGATTTATTTGTATCGGGTATTCTATTACATCTTCCGAATAGTGAAATTCCGTCTTCTCAGATAATTCTGTAGATTCCTGCTGGACTTCAACTTCCGTAATCCAAAGTTTCTTTACCACTAAATCCTGTAAATTTGACATACCCCAAGAAGCAGCAAACACTGTAAGGGGACACATCAAAACCATTGACATTACCAACACAGCAAATGATATTCTCTTTGTTTTTTCAGTCTTTTTCATGATATTTCTGATTCTCCTTTCCAAACCGTTTACCGTATGGCCGGTAAGCGACACCGTAGTTAAACCAAGCTCTTTTTCCTGTATTTGTAAAATTAGTTCCGCATACATAGTATGTCTTTTGATGGGCTGGCGATTAAGTACTTTCTCATCACAGGCCATTTCATTTACTTCAACAAAATAATCTGATAGTCTGTAAATAAGCGGATTAAACCAATGCAGAGCGCATAAAATAAATACAAGTCTGCGAAAAAAATAATCCTGATTTTTGCAGTGAACCAACTCATGCTTTAACAGCAACCCCCATTCTTCCTGCGTGTAGTTATTCTCCGGCAAGAAAATTTTCTGTTCAAATATTCCTGTCATAAAAGGAGACTGAATTATTTCATTCGATAATAACAACACCGGACCCTTCAGACCTAATTCATTCATTGCCTCTCTTTTTGTCTCTATTAGAAGTTTATCCTGAGTATACTTACTGCATTTTTCTAGTTTTTTGAGAATCCTTCTGTCATTTGCATATTTGAAGATACCATAATAGATAAATCCTAAAAACCAGGCGAGAAAAAGCAACAGAGATATCCAGTGATTTCCCCAAGGTGTTCCGTAGCTAATTGAACTTTTGTGAATGGTATCCATATAAAGCAAATCATCACTGACCAAATAAATTCTTTCCCCAAAAACGAATTTATACAAAAGTACACCAGCCAATACCGGCATACCAAAGGCACTGAATACTAGAACCATTTTTAAAAACAAACTTAAATGCCCCATGTCCATTCTTCTTTCCAGATGTTTTCCGGAAAGGAATATAACCGATATTAAAATATTCAATGAGACAAATAGCGTTCCTAACAGTGCCAAAATGTCACTTATCTTCCAGCTCATCTTCCAGCTCCTTTAAAAGATTTCTGGTTTTTTCTATCTGTGCTTTTGACAATGTCTTCCCACAGAAGGCAGCAACTAGGCGTTCAAAAGAAGTATTACCCAATACCCCCTCAATCTGTTGGCGAAGTAATGCCTGCTCATATTCTTCCTGTGTGACTAAAACCGTATAGAAATGATGGAGTCCACTTTGCTTTTTATCAACGTAGCCCTTTTCAGAAAGATGATACAAAATCGTACTTTTTGTACCTCTTGCTTGTGGAAATGCCTGATAGATTTCCTCACTACTGACACCTTCTGGATATTTCCAAATAAATTTCATAAATTCAAACTCTGTAGCAGAAAGTTTTTTCTTTCCACCCAGATAATTTAAAGGTGCTTCAGCAGGTCTTGCCATAAATGCCCCTCCCTTCTGTATATTTGTTAATATAATTATATTTATATAATACCATATATTTGTGTTTTTGTTAATACATAATCTGTTCATGCATATTAAAAATTTTTGGACTACATATTAACCCATTAATCTTATTTCTTTTTTGATTCCATACTTTTATAGTAATATGAAGACGAAAAGGGGAGAACCCTTTAGATAAGGAATCTCGATGTTTCAGCGGCAAAAGCTAATGTACTAATCATATATCAAATGTCTGCAAAACTGTTTTTATACTTTTACAAACGTCTTATCCCTCAAAAAAAGTAGTCCGTAAAAGTATACTTTTATGGACTACTTTTTAGATGGATAGTGCTTCTTCTATAACCTATTTAATCATCCACACTGCCAGACCCATGCAGAAATTCATTCCTAGGAAAATTTTCAGTAGCCAATTTAATATACATTGAATCACCAGGTATAGTAAAGTTTGCCCCACCCTTTACATCATCTGCATATCCCCGGAAACTCCCTACAGCATTTCCGTCAGACATTACAGTCAGAATATAACTATAATTATCGTTGGTGCCTGTAGACTGGCTCTTAGAATAATAAACATCAGACTGGGAATCTACCCATACAGTACTATGAACATTCCAATAAGCGCTTGGGGTAGTGCCACTTGTCTGGATATTGTAGTAGAAACTGCCTGTAGAGCTAATCCCCTCTATTATACCTGTATTGGGATATATTCTTGCTAAGTCGGGTTTGGGTTCGGATTCAGAACTATTTGCTATTGTCCTAGCCATTACTCTGTCCTGTTTTACCCCTTCTACCGCTTCTGCTTCACTATGGTAAATAGAACCATTTACCAGTTCACCATTTTCATAGTTACCATCCAAAAGATAATCATCCTCGGATAACGTTTCTGCATTTCCCCGTGTTTCAACCTCGTACTGAACAGCTGGAAGGCTATCCAACAGTGGTACTTCCTCGGCCATTGAGCTAAAAGATAATGCTGGGGTTGTCGATAATACCAAAATTAATGCTAAAATTTTTTTCGATTTCATAATATTCCCCTTTCTTAACATGCTTCCTTAACGTTAAGATTAACTCTATTATTTTACTAAAAAGGATATAATCAATATATACTTTTATATTTCCAATCAATTCTATCTTTATTTTCTAAGATTATCCAATATTTATGTCCCCGCCAATTTTATTTGAACATTGGCAGCACCTCCTTTACTTTAACGCGAGAGTGTGTTTCATTGACCCTGTCCCAAAATGCACCGATTCGTGTTAAATTGAAACATTCACTAAGGAATGGGCAGCTCACAGGCATAGGATGTTATTATGATGACACATATTATACTTTATGTAGAAATCATATAAAAAAATTCTTTTCACTTGAATGTGTAATATCGCAGGCGGAAGAAACAACATTTTATATTTTCAACTACTTTGCTGATTTAATCGTGGTATATTCGTGGTAAAATGAGTGTTTTTCTATACCTCAGAATATTTGAAAGTATAGTATTTATTCGGATAATCAAAAATCAGATATAAAATTTAACTGGAAAAAATACCCATTTTATGCAACGGTATGCTGTTAATATAAATATTTCTTTCCCTTTTCATCCAATGGTTATAAACCATAAAAATGACCAAACAGATTGATTCAACTCCACCACTCCTCATTAGGAACTGTATCATTCCAAAAACTTTCTACATACCAACCATTTGTCAAGTCCTTTTTTAAGTACACATATTTCTCATTTGTACCTTGAAGCAAACTGCTATTTGGTGATGAATCAGAGGATATGATATACACTTTAAAACAGGCTTTATCATTCGTGGTCTTTATTTCTTCACTACTTGCAGTTAATTGCAGAGCATTCCACTCTTTTTGTAATTCTTCCGAATATTCTATACCTTCAGATAATGCACAAATACCGGCATATTCACCATAATTTATCATAGCACAATAAGAGAATATTAACGATGAGGCCGACTCTGCTCCCTCATTAACGAATTGTTCATAAAAAAAATCGTCTTGTCTTGAAAGTTCCGGCATAGTACAATTCTTGTCGCTGAATAATACCCACTCCTTGCCGTCCCTAATATATGATATTCCTGTAATTTTTTCATTTCTAACATTCAATATGCCATAACTCCCGTCAGTAAATAAAACTGATTTTTTACTACAACGATACGGCTTTACAGATAGTTGCTCAGGTGGGATGTCTTTTGTTAAAACAAAGTCTTCAAATATGTTTTTTTCAGAAATATCGTTTGTTAAGTTTAAGTTTCTGGATATACAATCATATTCATATGGAAGCTCAGAGGATGCAGACCATATCCATATAGTGTCAGCATTTGGACTGACTGATATCTTACAGGAAGAATCATTACTAAAATCATATCCTAATGCCTGTAAGTCAATACTATCCTCTATTTCACCAGTGGTCAGATTGTAAATAAATAACCCAAAATAATCATGCATTATAATAATGTTGTCATCCGCAAAGTCTAAAACCGGCATATCGGTTGCAATCTTTGTATTTACAGACCACTTGGCAGGAGTTGCCTGCATATTAAAATTTGATGGTGATTCTGATGTATGTACCTCAGTTTTTCCCGTACTATTTATTGCTGTCGCTATTTGCTCCTGTTTAAGTTTTCCAGAATTTGAACATCCAACAACAATCGTACTGAAAGCCAATGGTATAATTGTAAAAGTTACAAATCTTAGCATTTTAAAATCAAACATTCCAATCTTTTCCTCCATTTATACAAAAATGTTAATACTTATTATTAATTTTCAGTATGCATAAACACTATAGAATAAGTTACCAGTAAAAAACTAATTAAATATCCTGTAGTTTTCATTGGAGATACAATATTATTGATATTAATGCATCTGACAATATCATATTTTATACACCACAAATATGAAGGTGCAAATAATAGAGGGAAAATTGTGTTATTTCATTAACTCCATTAGATTTAAACCCTGTTGTATGAAAAGTTTTACCTTATAACTATAATCTTAAACATATTAAAACTTTAGCGAAAATAGAAGTCAACCTGTATTTTATTAAATGTATTTTCTGTGTTACCCGCAAAAACTACATCCATGGTCGGATAATAATTTATAATCACATTGCCCATAGCAAGCTGAACATACCCTGGCATTAGAAATATTAAAAATTATCCACACCAACTGCATTTTGAGTTTCACAATTGGCAAAACGATTAAATAATATAATTATATTTATATAATACCACATGTTTTACTATTGTCAATATTTAATCATTCAATATTCTAGGTTGCATTTTAGACACCCTGCACATGTTTTTTATAGTAATCATGTCTTGTCTACAAGCATTTATATACACTTTTACACCCTTACGCCCTATTTACAAGTATATCCTACTATGTTTTTAGTACTTACTACAGTAAGAATATTGTTGTAACTACGTTTTAATTTGGTCTAATATTATAGGTAGTATTTAGTACAGTGTATGCTAAATCATATTTATTAGCTAAATCATTGATTTCCTGCTTAATTTGTTTTACATCATCATCTGCTTTATATTGAATAAAACCTCCATTTTTTTGCAAGTAATACCTCATTTTAAATAGTGTATCCTGTTCACTATCTGTTTGTTGCGAAGCCATTTTTATTTTAAAGCTAGGAACACATATATAATTATCCATAATAATATTCTTATTATCCATTTTAAATCCCAAATTTTTAGATAAGAACCCCTTGATGTAAAAGGTCATATCACTTCCCAAATAGTTTAGTTTTAATGTGTCTCCAATATTATAGTAAGGCATATAGTTATAGCCTAATAGTACTGGTATATTTTCAGTCATAGATAATATGTAATCATCATCAATAAACTTATCACCTTTTTCCATAGATGCTAAGTATGAATCAAAAAATTTTTTGTTAACTTGAACTGTATTAAGTGATGTAACATAGTGTCTTTTTCCGTCAATTCTAACTGATTGATTCTCGATTTTATCGCCTTTTCTATTATATACCTTAATAAAATCATCATCTAAATCATAATATTCCAAACTCTGTAATGCTTGAAATGATAATTCATAATAATCAAAATATTTGTTTAAGTCATCATTCATATTACTTAAACGGGTAAATATATCCTTTTCTCTATAGAGTTCTGAAAGGTCGTCATCATCCAAATATTCATCTGCTAACATAACATATAGATTATCTGTTTCAGGTATTACTATTTGCGTAGATTCTTTCCCATAATCCACAACATTATATTTCCAGTCATTTATATTTGAAAAAATTGCTCCAACAATTGCTACCGCTGCAATAACTCCTAACAATTTCCAGTTTTTTTTCACACTATCACCTCTTTAAACTAACACATAGATATATAACAGGGCCTCACAATCAATAAAACCAATTGTAAGGCCCTTTCACGTCTTCATTCTACTTGTTATACTTTGACTTATTTTTCTCCCCAGTATACAGACGCCTTTATAGTTCTATGCAGAGCATCAGTAATATCATCAGTTTCCGCTTCAACGTAACCGTATCCGTATTCTTTCTGACTTGCAATCAAACTGCCGTTCTCTTTCCCTTCTACTCTGGTGTAATGGTAAGCATCAACACCTGCGTTTTGTACTTCAGTGTATCCCCAAATATAACCGTATGCCCCATAACCGGAATAAATCTGCCTTACATCACTGCCAACCAGACTCGCTGCTCTTGAAGTAGGACCTTCACTTTTGGCTACCGGGTCACAGTTATATTTGTACTGTTCCGCTTCCCACGCTGCAATTTCTTGCGCAGTAGGAACGCTACCCGCAAATGCACTAAAAGCACTTGCCACACAAATAGCACTTGATACTAAAATCAAAGCCAGTTTTCTCATTAAAAACTCCTCCTCATTTTAATATTCATCCGGATGTTATATTTAGTTTATACTAAAAGTTTGCCGAAGTCAACATTATTATTACAATACTAAATATTTTGTAATAATATATTGCTATGTATTAGTAATTGACGTAAATTGTCCCTGTAATGTGTATATCACTTCCGCCGCTTCCATTTCTCCCCTCCAGATATACCGTATATGAACCAGCCGTATCAATTGAGAATGTATTTGATACTGTTCCTCGTATTGAACTGGAATAATATTTTTTTCCATCCGGTGCTATTATCCCTGCTCTAAATGAATCACTCTCGTTATCACTATAAACAACAATACGGACACTAGACCCCTGATTCAGCGAAACAGGACTAAATCTTGATACTCCCTCACTCTTTATGGTAACATCAATATTATTAGTCCCTCTTGTATCTAACCTGCCTATATAGTCCCCATCATATACTGTATCATTTCCTATCATTACCTTCATATTACTTTGTACATCCTGTGGTATCATTATACTTCTTTGTTCATCATAAAATTGAACAGCGAAACTTTCAACCTGAATCACCCCCATGGTAGCTCCATATGTAATTACCGGGCAGGCCGCCACTATTATAGCCATTGTAGATAATATTGCCATTCCATTTTTCAATCGTTTTTTCATAATATATTCCAGCCTCCTTTTAATAAATTCAAAATCATTCTCAGAAAATCCAATAGTAAACTTTGGCATAGGTCGCTTTTGCGCCATTTTTATAATGAGTTCTCCATACTGCATTTGCTGTTCTTTATTATAGTTCTTCACCACCTCCAAATCGCATGTATACTCACAAACTTCATTAAAACTACGTGAAAACAAAAATATAACCGGATTATACCAATGAATTTTTTGAACAAATCGAACCAATAGCTTCATAAGTACATCATTCCGCTTGCAATGAATCAACTCATGTTTTATCAACATTCTCCATTCATCTTCAGTATTATCAGCTATTGGCAAGACAATCTTTAAATTATAAAATCCAGTTGAAAAAGGCATATCCATTTCGCTTGATTGATAAAGTATTATTCTTTTTTTAATCTTTAATTCTTTTCTTATATCATTCATCAGATTATACAAGACACCTTCTGTAACAATTCTATAATTCATAAATAGTCTTTTTAAAAGTTGTTCTGACCTTACCAAATCTACTCCAAAAAACAATATAAATCCTATAGACCATATAATAACTGCTCGTTTAGTAATGATTTGGACCATCCCATTTTGTTTTAAAAATATTAGTTCGTTTAAATATCCATTATGACTGATATAAAAAAAATCCTCTGTTTTCAATACTGCTATTGTATTAGCTGTCAAATGATAATATACAAATGCTACAACAAAAAAAAGACGGTAACAAATAAAATATACATACTAACTTTTCCAGCCAAAAAATTCCGTAAATAGGATACCCAATTTTATTCAGACATTCCACTATACCTAAAAGGATAGACGCTGATAATGATAACGATATCATTAATGTGATAAAATCAATCATCTTTTATTTCTCTTAACATTTTTTTAAGTATCTCGCCCTGTTCTTCTGATAATCCTTCTTTTCCACAAAAGTTAGCAACTAAACCCTCAATTTTATTATAGGTACTTTTTAAATCCTGTTCTTCAATAGCTCTGCAATACTCTTCTTTGGATACCAATGGTAAGAATACTTTATGCCGTCCTCTCCGTACTTTACTTAAATATCCCTTTTTCATAATCCGAAAGAGAATTGTTGAAATTGTAGTAACTGCATATTCTTGCTGAAAATATTCATAAATCGTTTCACTGTCTAGCCCCTTCGAACTTTCCCATATAAAATACATAACCTTCAACTCTGTTACTGATAATCTTTTAATCTCACTCATTACTAAGTTCTCCTTTGACCTAATTACTATTACAGTATATCATTTTATTGTAGAATTATCAATTTCTTTCTATACTATAATTTATAAAGCAAATTTTAACGTATTAGTGGCCCTGTTACCTCATCTTCATTAGTTCCACTTCATAACTTCATATTTCAGTACATTCTTTATCACTGTAAAAGAAATTATCATAATGCCCATGTTTCAATTAGGCGTCTAGTTGTTCGTCCCCTTTAACAAACTGGCAGACTTTCATTTCTATGTGAGAATCTAGACCCTGAAACGTGAGTTTTATAATAAGTAAAAATGCTCGAATAGCTGATGAAATAGGAGTGTATTCAGACATTTGAAAAAAATATATAATTTTTATGAATTTACAATCTTCCAATTCTCCCCGTTCTTCTCTAGCACAAGGTCAAACTGCGATACCTGTGTTGTCATGGTCTGGTTATCCAGATATTTCACCGCAAGGGAAGCTGTCACCTGATTCCCGTTTCGGTTGTAAACCGGATTCACCAGTTCCGAGAAAATATACTCTTTTCCCACAGGTTTTAACACGCCCTCATTCACATAATAGGTCAGCTCTTTTGCTGTTGCCGTAGGGTACAGCTTGAAAAAGGTAGTGAGAAATTCGTTGATTTCTTCCGTGGTGATGGAATCTACAGTACCATCACTTTGTACCGCTTTCGGAGTGTAGCCGGATTTTATGGGAACGCTGGTGATGGTAGGGTTCTGGATAATCGTCAGATTCCCGGAACTGTCCACATAGACGGTCACTCGATAGGCAGAACGGACGGTTTTACCGGATTCCCCCTCCGTGATACGCTGTTCCACCGTGTAGGTCACTTGATAATGCTGCTCCTTTTCTTCTGTGATTTCCCATATCTGGAAGTCGGTCAGGGCAGATGATACAGGGATGTCCTTTCGGACAGTATCTACATTCAGGGCTTGCAGTTCTCCCGTGAGATACCCTTTTAAGGCGTTTGTCCGGTTATCAATGGAAGCGGCGGACTGTTCCCATGAATAGTAGACTTCTGCGAAATTCTCCACAAAGTTTTCTATCTTGTGGGTGTCGAGGATTTTTTCCTCAATCACTTTGGTTTCATGGATGGTGTGAATATCTATCGCCGTGAAATTCTTATAGACGGCAAACAGGAAACTCACCGCCAGAAGCACCCACAGGGCAATCACGGTTTTTTTGTGGGTATTGACTTTGTAAACTTTCAGCTTCTTTTCTTTCTGCTTTTTCTGGTTTTCCTCTTTTCTAATCTGAATCATATCGGTTCATCCTTTCTGTCTGTTTACAATTAAAACTGATAATTTCCGGCACAATTTTTACAATTATGTTTGATAAAATGCCGTTTGATTTTATCCGGCATAAAAGCAAAGCTGTACTTAAACGTGCTCACTCTAAAATATTTGTTGCAAGCAGATATACGTTTCAGAAACAGCCCTGCATTATCAAACATAATTGTCTTTTTCATACTGTTTTTATCAAGGCATGTGTCACTTTTTTGTTGAAACAGCTTTTATCATTTTTAATTGTAAATTATCAATCTTTTTTGCAACTTTATCAGTTATAATTGTCACTCAACACTTTCTATTGTTTGATTCGTCCGGCTCCGGCAAGGTGCTGTTGCCAGTAGGAGCCTGTCAGGTCTGCATAACCAATGGGATTTCCGGCATGGTACATCCGGTTATTTTCCACATATAGCCCCACATGGGTGATATAGGTTCCGGCGTTATAGGTGGAGTGGAAAAAGACCAAATCCCCTGCTTTTGCTTCGGACAGAGGGATGTGCTGTGTTACATTGTACTGTTCCTGTGCTGTCCGTGGCAGGGCGATTCCTGCCTTGCCATAGCACCACTGCACCAGTCCCGAACAGTCAAAGGAAGTGGAGGGGGAATCGCCCCCGTACACATACGTCCAGCCCTCATATTTTAAGGCTTCCTCCATGATAGCCTGTACCGTTTCATCATCAAACTGTGCCACGGTCAGGTATTGCGATACTAAAAGGAATAGCGATAGGTAATTCTTTGAGGTAATCTCCGAGTTTTCCCCCGCTCCACAC
>ERZ1036416.596-NODE-596-length-10655-cov-4.764528_pt1 | contig 10655 bp, 12 predicted proteins | sample MGYA00514219_ERZ1036416 | MGnify/ENA primary metagenome ERZ1036416 (study PRJEB33795, sample SAMN09464945) | human gut metagenome | host: Homo sapiens | place: USA: Stanford, California | collected 2016-11 | study: EMG produced TPA metagenomics assembly of the...
CCGCAGGACAAGCAATTTCAATCCACACAGCCCTCGCAGGCTGTGACGGGATTGGTCTGGAATTTTGTAATTCCGAACAACATTTCAATCCACACAGCCCTCGCAGGCTGTGACTTATAGACCTTCTCAAAATTCGCTACAATAATCACATTTCAATCCACACAGCCCTCGCAGGCTGTGACACCGTGAAATCGCGGCCCGGCTGGATGAGGATGAATTTCAATCCACACAGCCCTCGCAGGCTGTGACACTTGATGCTATTTCTCAACTCTCCGTCTTGGACAATTTCAATCCACACAGCCCTCGCAGGCTGTGACGGCGAAAAGAAAGTGATGGTTAGCCAGTATAGCGATTTCAATCCACACAGCCCTCGCAGGCTGTGACTTCGGCCTTTGATGTCCTGTACTATGATTGTCAGATTTCAATCCACACAGCCCTCGCAGGCTGTGACCTTCTGGTATGTCTCAAATTCTTTTTTTACCAGAATTTCAATCCACACAGCCCTCGCAGGCTGTGACAAGTGTCATAGCTGTCATACAGCGCAGGGGAGTGATTTCAATCCACACAGCCCTCGCAGGCTGTGACCATCCCGAGCAGCTTGAATTCCATCGCCACACCGATTTCAATCCACACAGCCCTCGCAGGCTGTGACCAGTATTTAACGGTAAGCAACTACAACAGACCAGATTTCAATCCACACAGCCCTCGCAGGCTGTGACATACTCGACAACCTTGTTGTCCTCTTCCATATACTATTTCAATCCACACAGCCCTCGCAGGCTGTGACGGTAAGACCTCAGGGCAGGAACAGGGCGGCTATGTATTTCAATCCACACAGCCCTCGCAGGCTGTGACGAAATATTTTCCATCCTTAATGCCAATTGCAAAATTTCAATCCACACAGCCCTCGCAGGCTGTGACATAAAATTCACCCGTTCCATACACACATGTATCCATTTCAATCCACACAGCCCTCGCAGGCTGTGACTGCATTGCTACAGCATTTGCAGGTTTCTCGTATCCTATTTCAATCCACACAGCCCTCGCAGGCTGTGACAGCAATAATACCCAACAAAAACCACATTCTAACAGACATAATCATATACAATGCATATATATTTAATTAACAAACTCTAGTTCCAAGAAGGCTCCCCTGACTTCCACCCTGCTTTTTAGGTGCGAATCCCCTAGGAATTTTATGTGTGCTCATGATCCGCACCATTATTTGCCCCTAGGGTATGTTTGAAAATTCATTTCCGCCATCTGCACGCCCCAACTCTTCTATCCCCAATAAAACAATAACTCCATCCTGTATATTATTATATAAAACTTTTTCGCAAAATAAAAGCCAATCCAGCATCTTCCCGTCTATTTTATGCGTCTGCACTCCAGTATGATTTCCAAATCCATCTCTCTTTATGGAACCGTTACATCCTCCATGATACCCGCCAATTCACCCTCCTTTTTCACATGCACTGCATATCAGATATAACCCGCCCTATTTTCAAAATTTTATTCTCTGTATCAAAATGGATATACGCCTAATGTCCCTAAAGGCTGAAACCACTGATACCACTGATACCTCCGCAATTCCCAAGATTTCCATCCACCCAGTCCCCATTCAGATAATCTCATCCAACACACTTTTGAAATCCTGTATTCTTTTCATATACTTATGATCCAATTTACACCGTGAAAGACAGGAACACAATACATTCCTGACTAAAAGATAGGCTCAGACCAGGGTTGTCACAAAAATCATCCTGTCACATAAAATGATATTGGGAATAAATATTGAAAGGAGTGTCTATCTATGGATTTATGCACTGATATAAGCAGAGAATGCTGCAATTGTGACCAGGGACAGGCTTCTGGCTGTCCTTGTGGCCAATCCGGCTGCCCCTCCTGCTGCCAATCCCATTGTACGGATATGATTCATTATCCGGTTGCAATGGCATTCGTGCCCTGGCAGCAGTGGCAGCCCACTTATGTCCCGGAACAGGGTCTGGTACAGGGAACCATTTTCCCTGAACTGGATCTTCCATTTCATTGCGGGAGGTGTGGCATATGATGAATTACGATTTTAACAATTTACGGGAAATGATGCTGAAGCAGGTAAATGAAACAGGATTTGCCGTTGTTGATTCCAACCTTTATCTTGATACCCATCCCTGTGATGCGGCTGCAATCAACTACCACAACCAGATGGCTGAGGCATACCGCCGGGCCTTAGCTGATTACGAAGCACAATTTGGCCCTCTAAGGGCTTCTGACAGCAGGGATACACAATATTGGACCTGGGTCAATGGTCCATGGCCATGGGAAGGGGGATGCTGATACATGTGGATATATGAAAAAAGACTGGAGTTTCCTGTTAATATCAAGGAACCAAACGCAAGGCTGGCCAAGTTCATCATGAGCCAATATGGAGGACCTGACGGTGAAATCAGCGCATCCATGCGTTATCTCTCCCAACGATATACAATGCCATATAAAGAATGCAAGGCCGCCTTAACGGATATCGGTACCGAAGAACTGGCACACATGGAAATCATTGCAGCCATCGTGCATCAGCTAACTAAGAACCTGACCGCCGACCAGCTGGTAGAGCAGGGATTCGGGCCTTATTATATTGACCACGGCACAGGTATCTGGCCGCAGGCAGCCGCAGGCATACCCTTTAATGCCTGTGAATTCCAATCCAAAGGAGATGTAATCACCGACCTTCACGAGGATCTGGCCGCAGAGCAGAAAGCCAGAAGCACTTATGACAACATCCTGAGGGTTGTTAAGGATTATGATGTATGTGAGCCAATTAAGTTCCTGAGGGAACGTGAAGTGGTCCATTACCAGCGTTTTGGCGAATGCCTGAGAATTACCCAGGAAAAACTGGACAGCCGGAATTTCTATGCGTTTAATCCGGAGTTTGATATGCAGCCAGGGCCGTACCAGCAGTGAGGATATGACAGGAAAATGTACGCCGCCGGGCGTATCCGGATAAGAATGGGGCGCTGCAGGCCATGGTATGCGGCGCCCTTTCCCCATATGCATGTGTTAGGGTGTGTTTGAAAATTGCTTTCCGTCAGCTGTGTGTCCCACTTTGTGGGAGATTTGGTCCCAATGAGGGAGGCGTAGCGGGCTACGTTGACCGAATTGGGACCAAATATGCCGCGAAGTAGGGCGTACAGATGGAATGATCCATCCAGTCCCTTTATTCCTGTTCCGATTCCAAATGCGGAACCAGCAAGTCTATCTCTGCAATTTCATTGTCAGTTGCAACCCGCAGGGGAGGCCCCCATGTTCCTGCGCCAGAGGTGACAATTACCTGGGGTGCTGTTGCGTTGGCCCTGTAATACCCATAGTCCACATCGAAAACAGCATTTGTAATAAGGTTAAACGGGAACATCTGGCCCTGGTGGGTGTGACCGCATAGAATCAGGTCTGTTTCACTGCCATACTCATCCAGATTACCTGGTTGGTGGTCCAATACGATTACAGGAAGGGGTCCGGCATCAGGCAGTACTTCCAGCTTCCTGCGGGTATCACCGTGGGCACCGATGGGAGATGAATCCCTTCGCCCGGCCAGCACAAACCGCCTGTCAATCACCACCGCCTCATCCATCAGCACGCGGACGCCCGCCCCATCCAGAAAATCCAGCATCTGCTGGTAACCATCTCCCGCATCATGATTGCCAAGACATGCGTACACGCCGTATTCTGATTCCATTTTCCCGAACAATCCCATCAGTTTTCCAGGATTCGCCAATGAAGTGATATCGCCGTCAAAAATATCTCCGGCAATGCAGATAATATCTGGTTTAAGTGCATTGACAGCCGAAACTATCTTGGCAAGATGCTTTTCCTCAATCACATAGCCCAGATGTATATCACTGAGTAAGACAAGACGTATTGTCTCCATGCCAGCCTGTTCCTGCCCAAGCCGGACATGATACCGGCGTATCTGGATATTGGCAGCATGAACCGCACCAAAGACCGTAAGTCCTACTGCCAGCAGCATGGACAGTGCTGCGGACACAAGACGTACACTGCGGGATACCGGGAATTGAATCAGATGGGTAAGCCTTAGGGCAAATAGGAGAAGGCTTACTGCATTGGTAATGATTACCACATAGGCCAAAAAACCCAGTGCATAATGGTCAATCAGGAACAAGGTCCCATAGGCCCCCATGCCTGGTATCCAGCTGACAACAAACACCGCCAGAATTGTCAAGACCAGCAGACCAAAAACCATGCCGGATACGGGCCGGTTCAAACCTTGAAAAATCATCGCAAGCCATTTATAAATCTGTCTTTCCGCATTGATGAATAAACCAACCAGTATAATCAGCATGAAAACCATTGCCGCAATCCGCATCGTATCCCTTACCTCCATGTTATCACATTTGCTCTGATGAACAGCATTGATGACAGTCCGGCAAATTCCCTTCATATCATGCAGTCGTCCCAATAAGCCTCTTATAATGCGCTTTAAAACCGCCTGGATACTTTGAATTCAACTCTCCATTTTGCTTTCAGCGTCCTCCAATCTGGCGTTTTGTCATCATACATAATGCCGTCTCCTATTTTCCTAATGGAACTTCCATCACAAAGGGCTGGTTCCAGTAAAATGCCGGCCCATTGAATTTGAGGGTAACTGAGCTGTCCCCATCCTCGTAAAAGATGCGGAAACCGCTCAGGCTGCCATTTCCATCAAAGTCATACCGCTCATGCTCCCACCCGGACCATTTTAACTTCCTCTGGCAGATCAGCCCCCTTAATGCAAGCTCCTTATCTTCATGCACTGCTTCCACATCAATATATACTGCCGGCCGCTCCTTTACTGTTTCTTTCCCTTTCCCATCTGTTATTGACACTGGCTGCGGCTCCATCCTGGTAATGCCCAATATACGTACGGAGCCTTCTTTCCACGGGATATCAACGTTCAATGTTTCATGATCATCCGGGATATCCAGCGTAACATGAGGGGATTCTTCGCGGTTCAAAAATGTGATTCCAGGAATATTTATGCGATAAGACCCACTCGGTTCATTCCGGGGAACATCAAACAGGCATGAGTAACGCCGCCCATGCCGTTGTACATCCGACAGCCTGTACTGCCCTATATTATCCCAATAGGGATTGGCAGGTAATTGCTTTATTGGATATTCTCCCTCTTTATCGGAGATGGTTGGCAAATCTATCTCCTGGTATGGCGGCTTGTAAGTAATGCTTACCTGCCTTTCTTCTCTTTCACTGTACACATACCAGGATATCAAAATCCCTTCGTTAACCTTTTCACCTATGCTTATAATGGAAATACCGTCATGGGTATCCATACTTCCACGCTCCTCCGACACTAATTCTTCCAACGTCCCATATTCAGACGCACGCTTCATGGCAAATTCCAGCGGCTCTTCAAAATCGAGAATCCGGAGCGCATATCCGGCCAATGCATTTTCATGTCCTGAAACAGATGGAATCTCAAACCTGGCTTCAATGAAATAACGCATATGTCCATATGCATCTAAATAGTCGGGATAGGAAGCATACACCGATTCCTGGGGCTTTATTCCAGATTCCGGAATGCCAGGTCCTGTCAAAAACAAGCCATCCCCCGACACCCAAAGCTGGTTCTGATACCGCCCGGAAACAGCCATGTCCTCATCCCCCGGCGTTTGGTATACACTGTCCCCTGATACATCCCCGCCAGCCGCGTTTTTCCGGACCTGGGAATAATCATCCATGACAATATTTACTATCAGCTCCTGATTTTGACAGATAACAGATGTCAAAGCCAATGACTTTTCTTTCTGGGGTATCTTAGATTCAATGACAGATTCCAATTCATAGACCGGATGTTCCGATTGAATGATTCCATATGTCCTGACAAATTGATATGGAAGAGCGGAAATCCGTTTGTCCATTTCTGTTTCAACCTGCTTGCCTGCATTCGGATCCTCTGTTTCAGTCCGTGCCATTCCGGTATTTTCTTCCGCCTTGCCATCATTCTCTTCTTCGGTATGTTTCCCCTCCATACTGATGACCGGCTTTGATGTATCCTCCAAAACTCCTCCCCCAGCTTCCTCCTTCCCCTGGCAGCCGGACAATAGAACAGACAGCAGACCTGTTATCACAAAAGCAGATATTGATTTTTTCTTCATGGCAGCCCCTCCTCTTTTCAACGGAATTCCTATATGTTTATCTACATTTATCATAACAGGACTGTTCCTTTTGTTCTTTTCTTATTCCTTAAATCTTCCAGACGTAAAGATTAATTCCATGTAGTTAATCATGCCGGTATTTATATAAAATGCTGCACCTTCACTTTCCATCCCGCATAAACAGGAGTCACATATTCTGCCGTCAAGTGGATACCGATTACAAAAAGTTAGCCGCATCCCCCATATGTCCATTCCCCGGCCCTACCCCAAATATAAATCTGCCGAAATAAAAAGAACTACTAAACCCATATTTGATAGATAGCAGTTCTCCCTATTCACAATAAACCGGAATTTAATCCGATACCTGCTTATAACAGATTGGCTCATCATAGCCAAATGTCCTCTTTCCGTTTACTTCCATTGTTTCGGATACTTCCAGACATTCCTTTGAAAAACGTTCAAACAGCTGAAACCTCATCACGGGGGTAAACATACTGGTACTGCCTCCCTCCCAGACACCAGCCTTTTCCTGGAACAGCGCGGGCCTAAACTTCTCCGAAATCTTTAAGCATTGAAAATCCGCCGTCTTCATATTTTTATAAGAAAATGTGGTTTTCTCATTGCCGTCCGGAATCTCATAAGAAGTCAGCAAAATCCCTTCCGGTTCCTCTGTGAACAGGAACAGATGGGAGGAGCAATGCCGTTTTCCATTTACTTCGTAAATGCTCTCCTCAACCATGAACTTCCCTTGAAATTCTGGCGGCAGATTGCTGATTTTATCGTTACAAACCGTATTCATGTGCTCCGCATAGGGAAATTCCTTTCCCTCTTTCTGTAATGCATCATACTGTTCCCTGTTATTGAAACTCCCGGTCAGTAATGCCATAAATCCGTCTAGTTTTGCCATATATACTCCTCCTAATATATAAGTGTAGGGTTTTCTGGAAACCGATGGCTATCTTTAGATACCATCACATAATAATACTTCATATGCACATATTTTCTTCCATTCATTATACAGGAAAATCCAGTAAAAGAAAAGGCATGGCGAATCATACGCCATACCATTCCTATATACTGAATGTCAAATTGAACCTTTCATAAGCCTACTGCACACAGGCCCCGCTCCCGTCCACCTTAAACCCATCCGGCGTGGTGGTATCCGTAAGCATAGCCCCATCTGCCCCCAGATAAAACCACAGGCCGTTCTCCTCAACCTTTTCCCACTGATTCCTGGCCATGGCGCCATTGGAACGCAGGAAATACCATTTCCCGTCAATCTGACGCCATCCCTTTGCCATGTATGTATTGGAATCAAACCAGTAGGTTACGCCGTCCACGGTAATCCATTCATTGGATGCCTTTGCACCGTTATCTTTTACATAATACCAGCCATTGCTGTCCTGTATCCAGCCCTTTCCGGCCGTGGTCCCAGGACCTGCATTTCCCGAACCGGAAGGAGACGCCGTACCGCCTGTGCCGCTTCCTCCCAGCGCGCCGGCCTTAGCAAGTTCAAACCCGTAATCAAACATTGCTTTTGTATCTGTATAATGGGTGGATTTGCTCTTCATCACCACTGCGATGAGCCTTACGCCGTCCTTTTCCACAGCGGTCACCAGCGTATTCCCAGCCTTGGAGGTATAGCCTGTCTTACCGCCTATGACGCCCGGATAATATCTCGAATCACTGGGATTAAGCATCTTATGTCCCATGGTCACCGTCAGACCTGAAGGGTTCTTAATTGTTGGGGGCAGTGTATACGTCCTTGTGGAAGCCACGGTCTTAACAGTATCATTCTGGAATGCCGCCCTGGCAATCAGCGCCATATCATGGGGTGTCGTATAATGGTTGGTGTCATTCAGCCCGTGGGGATTGGTAAAATGGGTATTGGTGCATCCAAGTGCGGCTGCCTTGGCATTCATCATCTCCGCAAACTTGGCATTGCTGCCGGCCACATGCTCTGCCAGGGCATTGCCCACTTCATTGGCAGACTTTAACAGCAGGGCGTACAGACACTGCCGGACAGTCATCACATCCCCCTCAACCATGTTGATGGAGACAGCGCCTGATTCCAGATTGGTGGTGGCTGTGGCTGAAAATGTAACCTTGTCGTCCAGGCCGCAGTTTTCAGCTACCAGCAGGGCTGTCATCAGTTTGGTGATGCTGGCCGGGTAAAACTTTGTATCCCCATTCTTGGAAAACAGCACATTGCCTGTGGCTGCATCCATAAGGACTGCGCCTTCCGCCTCAACGGCCGGCTGCTGAATTGAGGCCGTGTCCACTGTCCCTTGATTGGTCCCTTGATTTACCCCTGTGCCGTTACCCGGGTTCACACCGGTACTGCTTCCTGCCCCCTCTGGTCCGGCAGCCGTCCCATCCGCTGTCTGGGATGGCCCTGAGGGGCTGCTTGGGTTATTTGTATTGTTTGTATTGTCAGCAGAAGGCCCGGTGGAGGATACCACCCCTGCGCTGTCCGCGCCACCCCCCACACTGCCTGTCCCACTGCTGCCGTAACTGCCGTCCGGCCCCTGTCCCTGTGCAGGACTGCCGGACTGGAAGGACGCCACCTGGCTTTCTTCCAATGGTGTGATGACAACCGGGTTGCCGTATGCGGCCGTGCTCATCATAAGGGCGCTGGCCATGAATATGCTTAAAAATGATTTCCATTTTTTCAATCTCATCCTGATACCTCTCCTGCATGTCTTATAAAAACAGTCCAGCATCAGTATATCATATTTCATGGTTACAAAAAACATCTAATTCTGACGATAAACTTACGATTTTTATAAGTTAATCCCCCTGCCCGGCGCCCAGATACTGCTTTAAAAGTTCCAGTTCATCCATGTACAGGCAATTGGGAAGCGTCCCCTGTCCCACTGCTTCCATACACGCGTCAAGTTCCATCCACATCACGCTTTCCACTTCCTCTTCCTGAAGCTTCAGTCCCTGTATGTCAACAGGTTCCCGGTACACATATACATGGCTGTACTCGCTGTCCCTGAACATTTTCCCATAAAACTCCTCTTCCATGTAACCTTTGTGGATTCCTGCGAATTCCAACTGCCCTGCCTCTGCCGAAATCCCCAGTTCTTCCTTCAGTTCCCTGAGCGCCGTGGTCAGGAAATCATCCCCGGCCTGCACATGCCCGGCCGAAGAAATATCGAAACACCCCGGATAGGAATCCTTCCCCTGGCTCCTTTTCTGAAGGAGGATTTCAAATCCTCCCTCCCCGCAGGCCCTGACGATCCAGATATGGGCCGTGCCATGGGTATCACCGTCCATATGGACCATGGTGCGCTCCCGCACCGTTCCTGTCCTATGTCCTTCCCCATCCCTTATATCAAACAGCTCCAGCGCCTTCCCGTCCAGGGCTGCCTCCACCAGCCGGTCACCGCGGTAGGACAGCTTCAGGGAAAAGAAGGGGGCGTCCTCATTTATCAGGCGGTGGAAAATCTTATCCCCTTCCCAGATATTTAATTTCAGCACATCTTCCTTTTTCACCCACTCCAGCACGCCTTCATTGCAGGGAAGTATCTGGCCTTCATGACTGTCCGCAGTATACAGACACATATACTCTGTATCCCAGCCTTCCGCCACAAAGGTTACAAGCCCTCTGAACCGCCAGGAAGTAAGGGTCAGTCCTGTCTCCTCCTTCACCTCCCGCAAAAGGCATTCCTCCGGGCTCTCGCTTATCTCAAAATGCCCGCCCACCCCTATCCATTTATCCTTGCATACATCGTGTTTCTTGCTGACACGGTGGAGCATCAGATATGCCCCATCCTTTTCTATATAACACAGCGTTGTCATTTTTGCTTCTATGCCCATCCCGCGCCTCCTCTTACCAAAAATAAAAGGGTACCCGCCGGATCATCCTAACGGGTACCATTATTAACCAACCTTAATGCTGTCTGGGGTCTGTTTGGAATTTCCAGACACGCCCTTGCGCAAATACCGCGAAAGCCCCTGCCAATGCGGTACGGCACCCCTTATTCTTCAATCGAATAGTTGGGAGCCTCTTTTGTGATATGGATATCATGAGGATGGCTCTCTTTTAAGGATGCGGCGGAAATCTTGATGAACCTTGCTGTCTCCTGAAGGGTCGGGATATCCTTTGCGCCGCAGTATCCCATACCGGAACGCAGCCCGCCCAGCAGCTGGAATACGGTGTCCTCCACCATGCCCTTGTATGCCACCCGGCCTTCCACGCCTTCCGGCACCAGCTTCTTGGCATCGGTCTGGAAGTAGCGGTCCTTACTGCCGTTCTCCATGGCTGATATAGAGCCCATGCCGCGGTATACTTTATATTTACGTCCCTGATACAGTTCAAATGTCCCCGGGCTCTCGTCACATCCGGCAAAGATACTTCCCATCATACAAACGCTTCCGCCTGCCGCAATGGCCTTGGTCACATCGCCTGAATACTTGATTCCGCCGTCAGCAATGATCGGCACTCCGTACTCCTTGGCAACGCGGTAGCAGTCCATGACAGCGGTG
>ERZ1036416.599-NODE-599-length-10616-cov-3.188429_pt1 | contig 10616 bp, 9 predicted proteins | sample MGYA00514219_ERZ1036416 | MGnify/ENA primary metagenome ERZ1036416 (study PRJEB33795, sample SAMN09464945) | human gut metagenome | host: Homo sapiens | place: USA: Stanford, California | collected 2016-11 | study: EMG produced TPA metagenomics assembly of the...
CACCACACCGGACATGGTCCGTTCCGGACGCGTCCTCCCAACCTCAGTTAAATCTTTACTTCCTAAGCGTTTCCGAATATAATACTAACCATAGATCCCACATGTCACCTGCTATTTTACCAAAGGGAGTTTATCAGAATGATTACAATCGAAAAAAAAGTAGATTTGCCGGTTACATATCCGCTTGAAACCATCGGGAAATTGAATGAACTGTTGTTTTTTGATATCGAGACCACCGGTTTTTCCGGCGATTATTCCACGCTGTACCTAATCGGATGCACCTACTACCGGGATGGGAGCTGGCATCTGATTCAGTGGTTTGCCGATACCCTGAATGCGGAGGAGGAGCTTCTCCACGCATTTTTTGCCTTCATGGAACACTACCGCTATCTGATCCATTTTAACGGTGACGGCTTTGATATTCCCTACCTGTTAAAACGCTGCCGGGCCTATGATTTGGATTACGGGTTTCTCAATATAAAAAGCGTTGATATCTACAAAATTATCAAGCCGTACAAGAAACTGCTGGGACTCGAAAACCTGAAACAGAAAAGTATCGAGTGTTTTTTGGGCGTATGCCGTGAGGATAAGTATAACGGCGGCCAGTTGATCGAGGTTTATAAAGACTATCTGGCAACCCGCGACGAATTTCTGTACAATCTGCTGATACTGCATAATGAAGATGATCTGAAAGGAATGCCGTCTATCCTGCCCGTACTCTATTACCATGATTTCCTAAGGGGAGGATTTGCTTACACCGGCCACCAGCTCTGTAATATCAGCGATGCGTTCGGTTCTGTGGAACAAGAATTGAAGCTCTGTTATAAGAGTCCGGTTCCCCTTCCTGTGCCTGTTCAATGGGAGCTGCCTCCGTTTACACTGGAACTGTCCGACCGGCTTCTGACCGTTTCCGTCCCGCTTTATCAGGGAGAATTGAAACATTTTTATCCTGATTACCAGAACTATGTATATCTGGTTTACGAAGATAATGCAATACATAAAAGTGTCGGTCAGTATGTAGAAAAGGATGCAAAGAAAAAAGCCACTGCAAAGACTTGTTATACGAGAGTTTCCGGAATCTTCCTTCCTCAGCCCTGTGAAATCTGGGACGGCTGTGTGAAATCCGACTATAAGGCCAAAACCTCCTATGTCATGTTCCGGCCGGAATTATTGGAAGAAGAGGGGGCTGCCGCCCGGTATCTGGACGGGGTGCTGAAACATATTTTGAATTAATCCGGTGAAATAAAATACAAACGGGACCTGCATAACTAAACAGAGACAGGGCCGGAATCAGTTTTTTGAATTCCGGCCCTGTCTTATTGACGGCGGTGACCTGTGCGCGGAGCGAACAGGTTATCGTTGACGGCGCGACCTGTGCCTCAGCAGCTTCCTGATGTAGGCAAACGTCTTTTCCTCCCCCTCATCCTTCAGCATTAACAGCAGCTTTTCAAGCTGCGCTCTCGTTTTTTTATGCATCACCGCATAATCCTGGCCTCTGGCATAATATTCCCAGGGGCAGGCATCCGTATATGCATCACCTTTATAAACTTTCGAGGCGGCAATCCGGTCCATTACCATTTCCACCAGGTATTTGAGAGGCATTTCGTTACCAATCAGACCTGCCGATTTGTCGGGGGCAAAGTCGATCCAGTATTCAAAATGGTGCTTATTTCGGCCTTTATGATGGAGCCAGGCAACAGAATAGCCCTTTTCTTCCTTCTCCGCAGCGTTGGGACTCCGATCTCCCTGATAGTACTTTACCCCAATCCTGAATTCCTCCCAGGAATATTTCGACAAGTCATGGAGAAGTCCCTGTTTATATAGTCCCACTTTAAAACAATTTTCCATTACCATCTGTTTATGTTTTGTTATGGTCCTGAAATGGCGGACCGCATTCCAAAGCTTCATTCTGCTCTCCTTACAAACCCGGCAACGCATTGCTCCCGTCCGGATCCTACTGATACTTATTTTACATCAGTCATTTGCTTTTATCAACCATGTTTCTTCTGTCCGTTTCTGCCGCTTTAGCGCCATTTTTCTCCTGAATCGGCCCTTTTTCTTCCCGCTTTTCTTATACGTCCGCCAGTTAAATATAAAATGATTGCATTAACTGTTACTGTTCACACGGCTGTGTTCCGCGAGGTGTTTTCGTGCGTATTCTGCACGAAAATCCCGAGTTACACGGCGCGAAACTGCGTTTTGCTGTTTCTGTGCATCGCGAGGCGTGTAACTGTTCGCACCACGCTGCTTTTTGGCGGGGTGTGAACAGTTACAATTTTCCCTGTAATTCCCATAATTTCCCGCAAAAATGTTTGACAGTATTCTAAAACTGTGCTATTCTGAGAACAAGCTGTAGATAGTTACAGTAAAACATTTTTTTATTTTTTTGGAGGTATCATATGAATAAAGGTACAGTAAAGTGGTTTAACAACCAGAAGGGCTACGGATTCATTTCTGACGAGCAGGGAAACGATGTTTTTGTACACTACTCAGGCCTGAACATGGATGGTTTCAAGTCTCTTGAGGAAGGCGCTCAGGTAGAATTTGAAGTTGTTAACGGTGCAAAAGGCCCACAGGCAACAAATGTAGTAAAGCTTTAATCATCAACTTTCCAGTGTACCTCTTTCCATAATATGTTAAATATATATTTTGTGAATAAGTTATCATTGAAATAAGTAAAGTGATTACAATTAAGAGTCATCCATTCGGATGGCTCTTTTTGTTGAAGACGGTGACCTGTGCGCGGACTGCGCCGGATATTATTGTCACGCTGTTATATTTCAAATGTTTTTGCCCGTGTAACAGTTCAGACAGCATGAACTGTTACACGGGCGTTTCTCATCTTACGGCCTTTTCTAACAATCCCTTCAGTTCGTCTACCGTAAACGCATAATTCTTATTACAGAAATGGCAGTTCACCTCTATTGTCTTCCCATCGTCAATCATATCCTGTATTTCCTTCTTCCCGATGCTGATGAGCGCCTTCTCCACCCTCTCCTTGCCGCAGTTGCAGTAAAACCGGGCCGGCATTTCCTCCAGGATTTCCAGGCGGAATCCAGGAGGGAGGTTACCGGCTCCATCTCCCCCAGCTTTTTCTCCAGCTTGTCTATGATTTCATCCGACGCCCCCGGGAGAAGCTGGATAATGAAGCCTCCCGCCTGACGCACCGTATTGTCTTTATTCATTAGGACGCCAAGGGCAACTGAGGAAGGAGTCTGCTCCGAGGTTGCATAGTAATAGGTAAGGTCCTCAGCGATTTCACCTGAAACAAGAATCGTCTGTCCCACATAAGGCTCTTTCATCCCGATATCCTTAATCACGCTTAAAACTCCGACTCCCAATGCGCCTCCCACATCCAGCTTTCCTTTGGCGTTCGGCGGTAGCATGACGGACGGATTAAACGCATAGCCTTTTACGTTTCCCGCGCTGTCGGCTGTGACGGTAAGCCCTTCAATCGGACCGTCCCCTTCTATCCTCAGAGTCAGAAGATCCTTCTCGCCCTTCATCATCACTCCCATCATGGCCCCTGCCGTCAGAAGCCGTCCCAATGCGGCCGTCGCTACCGGGCTTGTATTATGGGCGCTTCTTGCCTGTTCCACGAGCCCCCTTGTCGTCGCAGCAAATGCGCGGATCTGTCCGTCGGCCGCAGTGGCTCTGATTATATAATCTCTGTCTTTAATCATGTTCTGCTTTTTCCTTTCTGTCTATCTGTAGGTTATTCGATTCCTTTATTTACCATGCTCTCTTACAATGATATAAATACGTTCACTCGTCTCACCGGGAGCTTCTCTCGTAAACGCGTCGTAGGCGGCGACAAATTCCATACCTGCCTCTTTGGCCGCGGCCGCCGCTTCATCCAGTGTATAAGCCCTTTGGAAATGGGTTTCACGGTACTTTCTGTATAAGTCCCCGTCTTCTTTTATAAACAGGGTCAGATCGTACTCATTAATGCGCTCTGTCTCATCGTAATCGTTATCCCAGATAAAACTGCTCTCCTCCCTGTCCTCCGCTATCGTGGACTGGGCCAGGATTTCCCTGTATTTGTACTCCGTATTCAGATCAAATATAAAAATGCCGCCGGGATCCAGATAGTTATTTACAAGGGAGAAAACCTGTACCAGTTCCCCGTAATCCAGTATATAGTTCATCGAATCACAGATACTTACGACTGCCCGGACAGTCCCGTACAGCTCAAACTCCCGCATATCCTGCAGAAGATACAGAATCGGAAGTCCCGACTCTTCCCTCTTCTCCATTGCGATCTGAAGCATATCCTCTGAAAAATCCACTCCGATCATATCGTAACCCTCCTGTGCCAGAAGTTCTGTAAGACTTCCGGTGCCGCAGCCGAGATCCAGGAGAATGCCGTCCTCCACCCCATATTCTTTAAGGAGCGATGTGAGATAGGCACACCACTCGCCATAGGGAATATTATCCATAAACATATCGTAAACTGATGCGAAGCTGGTATATGCATCCATATTAATCATCACCTTTTCATACCATAATTTAAACCGTAACATTCAATATATCAATTTTTTTCTACAAAAGCAACCTGTTCTTGATTATTTCACCTGCTTTGCGTTATACTTATGTAACACCGTTCCAATTTTCCCTTTGAAAGTGATTAAACAGATGAAAAACAGTTTTATTGTTAAAAATATACGGAAAGCGCTGCTCCGGCAGTTGGTTTTTCCAATCCTTCTCTTTATTGCAGCAATGGCCGCGCTGATAAAGATTCCCAGAACAAATTTTCTTTTTCCGCGGCCTCTAAATTCCAAAAGCCATTATGAAAATTTTTATAACCGCGATCTCCCCTACGTCAGCGTCACGGCATCGGATTTACATTATACAGGATGTAATTACGTTGTCAACGGACGGACCGAGGGCTATTACTATTATACCCTCGACGGCGGATTTTGTCAGTTCTATCTTCTGGATGGCAGTGATCTCTCAGATTCCCGGGATGGAACCGTTTCTTCCCTTACCCTGAAAGGCCGGCTGGTAGAGATGAAGGAGAGCGAATATACCTCCCTTCTCATCGAGATGGCGGACGAGCTTAACTGGACCGTATCCTCACTGAAAGAAATAACAGCCCCCTATGCCGTCTCCACACTGCCTTATCCTGTATACCTGACCGTCTTATTCCACCTGCTGGCCTACGGCTGCATTTTCCTGTCACTGTCGGATATCATCTGCTCGCTGTATTATATCTGGGAGCCTCACCGTTCTCCGACGTTCCGTTATCTGGGCACCTTTGGGGAGGTACGCACCCTGCTTCCCAAAGTGGAAATTGAGATGAAACACGTCAGTATTGCGAAAGCGGGAAATATCTATCTCACTCCCAGCTACATCGTGAATGTGGACACTGTCAGAAGCCTGATTCTGCCTCTTGAATCAGTCGTCTGGGTTTATTATCACAGCAGGATGCTCCCGCTGCCCGGTTTTGCCCGCTTCCACTTCCGGATCAGCTATACGCTCCATATCGTGGCCGACGACGGCAGGACTTACGATTTTACCGGCAAAAATAAAGAAGATCTGGATTATATCATTTCTTCGCTGGAAAAGCGGGATACCGGTATACTGCTCGGATACTCGGACGTGAACCGGCGGCTCGCCAAGGAAATATTAAAAAAGAACAATCGCTGAGATCATGAGACTTCAGCGATTGTTTTGTATAATGAAATATGCGACTATCTGATAACGCCAGCGGTAATGATTCCCTCGCCAGCTTTGCGGTGACCTGCGCAGAGTCTGCTGAATATGATTTAATCCTCCTGGCTCCCCGCCAGAAGAAACAGCTCATTGACCGCCACAGCCAAAGGACCGATATATTCAATTCTGTCGCTAAGCTCTGACTTCACAATATATCCGCCGTGATAAGATGCATCATAATGACTGCAAAAATGCAGGAAACGCTCTTCCACCCGCGAATGGCTGAACATCTCGCCATAGATAATGACCTTGTCGGGAGCCAGCAGGGTTATGGTATTCACCGCCACCCTTGCCAACTGTTCAATGATATCGTCCAGCACCCTGCCGAGTCCTTCATCCTCCGTCTCAATCCATTCCGATATGTTCCTGGCCTCAATCCTGTTTGGATCGCCTTCCATCAGCCGGCAGAGCTGCGGCATCGTCTCCTCCGTACATGCGGCCCGGACCTGTTCGGCAATCGCGTGGGTCGCCACCTTTGTCTCCAGACATCCTTTACGGCCGCAGCGGCATTGTTTCCCGTCTTTTTCCACGATGTAATGGCCTATCTCCGCCGTTTTGGAATTCTGACTGTCATAGAGCCTCCCCTGAATAATGATGGCCGAACCGACTCCGGGCCCCCATTTGATGAACAGCAGATTTTCCCATTCCTTGCCGTTTCCATAGATTAATTCGCCTTCCGCAAAGGCTTTTACATTATTCTCCACAATGACGGGCAAATCCATCTGCTTTCCAATCAAGTCGCCTACCGCAACCGCTTTGTTCCAAATCCGGTACGCATGCTGGCTGATACCTGTCCTGCGGCTTACCGGCCCCGGAACTGATACGCCGATTCCCAGAACCATATCCTTTGTAATGCCTTGCTCCCACATCAGAGCCTTTCCCTCATCCGCCACCGTCTTCAAAAATTTCTCCGGATCCTGCCCCCCATCGGTCGGCATCCATTTTGCTCCCAGACACAAGCCCTTCAGGTTACTGATTGCAATACAGGTTTTTGCCGCTTCGATACTGACGGACAGCACATAGCGGTACTGATAGTTAATATCAATCAGAACTTTCCTTCTGCCGGCCCTCCGCTCCTCTTCCACTTCGCCTTTTTCACAGAGAATCCCGGCCGAAATAAGCTCCGTGCAGATCAATGTCACGGTTGCCGGAGTCAGCCCCAGTTCAATGGCGATATCCTTCCTGGACATAGCGCCGCAATCATTGAGGAGCTTTAGTATGGAGCTTCGGTTGCTCATTTTCACATTTCCTAAATTGATTCCTGTATATCCCAAAGTCTCATCCTGTCCTTCTTCAATAATAAAACATCAGCATTCATGCCTTCGATGCGCAGACCTGTCTGTACTGTCACAAAAACTGTTACCGTTAACAGTAACCAAAACTCTCTTTTATCAGTATAGGTGCAATTGTTTTTTTTCGCAAGTACCGTTTTCCTCTGTTTAGCCGGTTTCCGGCATAACCGTGTGAACAATAACCGTAACCGGACTGGAGTCCGTCTTAAAATTGCTTTCTGTCAGCTGTGCGTCACACTTTGTGGGAGATTTGGCCCGAATGAGGGAGGCGTAGTGGGCTACGCTGACTGAATTCGTGCCAAATATGCCGCGAAGTGGGGCGTGCAGCTGGCAGGAATGAATTTTAAGACAGGCTCTAATACCGGCAGATTTCTGCGCCCGTCATATTTGCCAGCTTTTCAAGCTCCGGCGCCACATCGCCGTAAATCACAACAAAATGAGGCTCCCAGCCCGCCTTCACGCTGCTGTGGACAACTTCCTTTGCGTCCATCTCTGTCTTTACGACAATTGAAGTACCGTTAAACTGCTTTGGTTTGTCAAGCGCTTCTCCCCTTGCAATAAAGAAGCGGAACGTTCCGTCCGGTTTTCTTCCCACACGGAATACGGTCACATGTTCACAGGCTGCACAGCCAAAGTCCATGGTCGGGCCAATTTTGCGGTTTGGATGCACGCCTACCTGCGCTCCCGTATCCTTCCGGGCCAGGGAGCATGCCGCCATGCCGCAGTGCCAGTATGTAATGGTGCCCTCCCTCTCATCCATCGAGACGGGATCTCCGAAAAATACGGCCTTTCCCGTCAGGCTGCTGCCGATATACATGGACAGAGCGCCGTAGACGTCTGATTCACAGCTCGACGGAATGCCTGATGCATTGAGTAAAGACAGTACGGAGCAGACCGGTGTGCCGAAAGAGGTAAAGAAGTCGGGCCAGCACCGGGAAGAAAGCGCGCCGATACCGTTCTCCCTCACATAATCCCTGTATGCTTTATACAGACGGGCAAAGTCCTTCACATTCTTATCAGGTGTATTCTCTATTCCGGCCATCCATTTCTTCGCCTCTTCCAAATCAGCTTCGCACTCTTCGTCGGTAAAGCCTTTGGCCTTTTCGATTAATTCCCTTGCCTCGACAGCCTCCAGAGTCACGCCGAAATTTTTAAGCAGCTCGGCGTCCAGGGCGCGTCCGAAGCCAAAGCCCTGCGGGGTGTGGCCAATCGCCGCCATTTTCAGTGTCTTCAGCCGGGCCTTTACCCTGGCGGCACGGACAGCGGCGCCAATCCCGGCCGACGCTTCTTCCTCCTGCGGGGAACCAAAAACATATTCAAATTCACCGTCCCGGAACGTCCGGATGGCATTCGCCGCAGAATAAGCGCCGGTGAGGGAATTCAGGCGCAGCCTGCCCCCGTCTATGACAGGCTCCCTTAAGGTCCAGAGAACCACCGGACAGGTAAACCGCTTCAGCACTTCGCAGGCATAAGCCGCATTGGCAAATGTAATATTTTGGAGTACAATCAAATCCGGATGGATTCCATCCAGAAACTCATTCAGATCATCGAGAGTCAGAAGCATCTTATCCGGATACACTCCGTCCTCTGTCAGGGATTTTAATAATTGTATCGACTTTTCAAATTCATTCTGGGCGCTTTCCAGATGGAAAGTGCCTACACCGATGGGAATATATGCTACTTGAAAGCTCATAATTTTGTCTCCTTTATTCGTGAAACGGCCTTTGTATCCGTTTCAGCGCTTCATTTTCCGCAATCTGGCCAGAGGGCCGTCCGTAATGCTCAGGCTTCAGCACGGCTCTCCTCCTGGCCTTTCTTCATTGCTTCCATCTGTTCCTGGTTAAGCGCCTCCACCTTCTTATTAATCCGGATCATAGAGATAACAAGAACTACCGTCAGAATCAGGATGCAGCAGGATATCGGACGCTTGAAGAAGATCAGATAATCCTTATCGTAACTCATCATGCTTGTTACAAAGTTCATCTCCATAATATCGGCCAGAATCATTCCCAGCATCAGCGGTGTGGAGGATATATCGAGCAGGGTCAGCAGATAGCTGAATACCAGAATCGCCGCCGTCAGAACCAGTTCTTTCGTATTGCCCGTAGCCGCGAACGCACCGGCAAAGCAGAAGATGATAATAATCGGCGCCAGATAGGTATACCTGACCTGGATAATCTTCGCAACGGCCCGTGTAAGGGCCAGGCCGATCGGGTACAGGAATATATTGGCGATAAGACAGCCCAGGATTATAGAATACGCAATCACGCCCTGTTTTGTAAACATGTTGGGACCGGGCTGGATACCATGCAGGATAAATGCTCCCAGAAGCAGAGCCGTAACGCCGTCCCCCGGAATACCCAGGGTTAAAAGAGGAATCATGGCCGAACCTACCACTGCATTGTTGCTGGCCTCTGCCGCCGCAATTCCCTCCAGGCTGCCTTTTCCAAAGTCCTGCGGACGCTTGGAAGCTCTCCGGCATTCATTGTAGCACATGAACTGGGCAACTCCGCCGCCTACGCCAGGCATGGCTCCCAATATGGATGCAATGGCAGAGGAACGGGTGCAGGCCGGAATAATCGATTTGGCTTCCCTGAGCGTCAGCCCCTCTGTGTCAATTTTCGTAACATCGTCCAGCTTTCCTGCCGCCAGCACGAAATCCCGGAGCTTCTGGACCACCTGGGTTAACGCGATCAGGGCAATCATGGCAGGCAGCATATCAATTCCGTAGCGCAGAGAATCAATGCCAAACGTAAAACGCATGACACCGGTAACTGCATCCGCCCCGATGGCTGCCATCAGGATGCCGAGAAGGCCTGACATAATTCCCTTCGGGAGGCTGTCGCCGCTTACTCCCGCTATCAGGGAGATTCCCAGAATCGCCATGGAAAAGTATTCTACCGAAGCAAATTTGGAAACAAGTTTTGTAATAAAGGAAGCACAGACCAGAAGAAGCAGGGCGGAAAAAAGACCGCCGAAGGTCGATGCAAACAGGGAAGTATCCAGGGCTTTTTTCACCTTCCCCTTTTTCGCCAGCGGGTATCCGTCAAAGGTGGTGGCAATAGCCGAGTTCGTACCAGGCGTGTTCAGTGTGATAGCGCTGATAGAGCCGCCGTACATACCTCCGACATAGACAGCCAGAAGAGAGATTATGGCTGTGTCGGGCGATGAAAACGAATACGTCAGCGGCAGAAGCAGGATGATACCCAGAGTGACGGAAAGGCCGGGGATGCATCCCACAATCATCCCCAATATCAGTCCGCCGAAGATAATAGCCAGATTTCCCAGAGTAAACACATTTTGCAGAGCAAGCACAATCTGTTGTAAATCTCCCATAAACTCAGCCCCCCAGTCCCGGAATACCCGGCAGCGATACGTGGAACACGTACTTGAACAGGAAAAAGATCCCCACTCCCGCGGCCACTGTAAACAGATAGATAAAAGGTTTGCGCTCCCCGCAGTAAAACAGAATAATCGGGAAAATAATAACTACAGCCGGAATAAATCCGATATTGATAGTCAGCGCTACATAGGCACAGAGAAGCAGGATAAAAACGATACACGGCTTCTCCTTCTTCCAGTCAAATTCAAAAATTTTCTCTTTTTTAA